>JAABUO010005161.1_pt1 | contig 15282 bp, 21 predicted proteins | sample 5559291 | NCBI WGS metagenome assembly JAABUO01 (sample SAMN10711878, study PRJNA513372) | rock metagenome | isolation source: Antarctica rocks | place: Antarctica: Victoria Land, Finger Mt sud
TGCACACTCTGCAGGTTTTGAAATCTGCAAACTCTTCAGACGAATACTGAGCTGGACTTTTGCAATACTTTCATGCCAAACGCTTGATGAGCTGAGAAGCCTTTGCTGCACTGCAAAAGGTAAGACAGCATGCTTTCAGGGAATCGCAACTCAGCATCAAATCACCGGAGGATGCTTTAACGCAACTTGCAATGTTACCAAGTCACACTGACAACAAACATTCCACGCTCCCGAAATAAGACAGGCCAGTGCGACAGTAGATGTGTCAATGGGCCAAATACATGCTTGTGTGATCTGACCTGTGTACAAGGGGTGGATCCACCAGGGCCTTCTCCATGATAGGGATGGCATGTTGTGCCATGTTGCGAAGCACCGCCTTCTGCTTTGCAGCAGGCAGCTCCTTCATGAGGTCAGGCAAGCGCTTAGCCTCCCCTGAGAACAGCACATACTCCCTCCCATACAGCTCAGCTGCCATTGCAGCTTGCTGCTTGCGTGTGGCTTCATTGTACAGGTCATCAATGACTGCAGCGCCGCATGGATGCCGCAACAGCTGTGCAATGTGGCCCTTGAACATCTTCAGTATTTCTGCAACACAGTGTGAAGGACATATTCAAAGGTCTTACAAGTGCGCTGTGCAGAAAGAGATGGGCCGGTCTGCAAATTTTGCATGTCTCTTGCTGTCATTGGTCTGGCGCACAAGCAGAAGTATGTGGCAGAAAAGCAAAATGTGCAGCAAGATACTTTATGTCAGCCAGGCCATGACCCATATGAGAAGAGAGCATCTCATGCAGGTTTCACTCCTAGCTGGTGCTACATTTGTAAAAAAGCGCAAAGCAGGAGACAAACTACAAATCAAACATTGCTCATGCCTCAGGATTTACTTTGTGTCCTCGTTTGACAGCTGAGAGCTGCCATCGGTAAGATAACGCAGTATTTGAAAGCATCATTGGCATTGAAGTGTAACAGCATGTGGTGTGCACCTGCCTGAGCATTCACCTGGAAATTGTGCTTTGGTTGCAGCAGAGATGAGCTTGCAAAGTAGGAAGTGGCCATATGAACTTTTGGCTAGATCGACCACCCGTGGTGCAGCTTCAGCCAGCAATGCCTTGCGATCAATCTCATTTCCATGCTTGGCGCAGGCTTGAATCACACGGGAAGCTGTATGTGACATGGCAAGGTCAGCTACCCGGCCCTGGACCTGATGATCAAATGCACAAACTTCAGGCAACAAGAGATTTACCAGTGATGGTTGCAGCAGCAGATTTAGTCATAGGCTGCATCGAAGAACAACCCACCTGATTCAGTATTTCATGCACAATGTCAGTCCTCTGTGCAGCTGTAGTGTCTGGATGCCTCAGCTTCTCCCACTTTGCTGTAATGTCCTGAAGGGCAACACAATGTCCATAGCAGCAGTATGAGCTCCGATTTCATCAGCGGCCAGTTGTCAGTCAAGGCAACCAGAAACACTGGGGGACGGCAAGCAAAAAGTCACAGAAGGTCAGGCCTCACCTGAATGAGAGCGGCGTTTCTCTTAGAGCCCTTGGTTTTTACGGCGTTTAGGTCAGACCTGCAAGTCACGCGGGAAAGGTGTACAGCGACAGACTTGTGCGCACGATGGCATAGAGATGCAAAAGCCAAACTCACTTGGCAGCATGCTTTGAGGCGTGTTTAGAGGTGTCGACTTTCGCCTTCTTGTTAAATAGTTTAGCATCGTCCGCGGACTCGTGGACACGTTTTCTCTTGCTCTTATCGATATGTGCACCAGGCTTCACAGGCTTAGCAATGAAGGCCATGGTCACGGCGCGGTTTCCACGTTGCAAGAGCAAGTGCTCGATCACTGGCAAAATTGAGCTGCTGTTGGCCGCCTGTGCTGACTTTTTGTGTCTCCATCCCTGGGCTCATGGCTGAATCCCCAGTAGATCCCAAATCCAAAATAGTCTGTCCAGTCATGATGCTGTCTGCCTTCGGTCTATCAGCATCTTGAGCGCTGGTGTCGCTGTTCTGCAGCGCGTATGAATGAGGGTCTGCCATATATTTTACCCTAAGGCGGTGCTTGCACCAAGACCAGTATCAGCGGTACCCTCGACAAGAAAGTGGAGAATTGGTCACAGAACGTGTTGGGACACTGGTCGTCTCCTTCTTAAAACGCCACCCGTCAGGATCCTGTTCTGCAGCGGTCGCAGAGACGTACCCCGGCAGTATCGGCAAAAGCAGCTGAGCGCAGCAGGCAAGGAGTGTTCATCTTGCTGTGCAAACTTGAAGTAGGTCAAGCGCTGTAGCTTGACTCCTGACGCCGCTTTGCAGCTTGGGCCGGCGAGTTTCAGACTGCTGCATCATCAAGCTTTGATCTTGAAGACCAATCTGAGGCAAGCTTGCACGACTCCTTGTCATACACATAAGTCTCAAATGCTTTGGCTAGTTAGCCTTTGTGGCTGCAGGGTAATAGCAAGTTCAAACAACTGTGCCATTCACAACTAAAACTTATATCCACAGTGATACAGAAACCACAGGGTCAGCTTTGGTTGCTTTAGATTGGACTTAGATCCATGTGCAAGCTGATTTCTGCTTTGTGAATACTTATATCAAATTTGCAGGTGCATACAACACAAGGATCACCTTGTACAGGCGTGAGGCTGCTACCCTTGATGCTGGCCAATTACAGCTGACCAAAATCACAACCTTTACAGTCCCTTGTGCGCCAATAGTCAGAATGCTGCATCACATGTCTTGCATAACGACCAACACTGGCAGTCATTGATTATCATGCATGCAAGCAACTGTTTGACCATGCAGGTGTGCAAACCTCTCCGCCAGATTTGGATGGCACATTGTTTCTTGGCTTGGTAAGTGTTTCTTAGCAATGATCTGCCAGAACTGCATGCAAATTTTGCAGGTGTAGCTGGTACACCATGGCAAATGCGTGAGCCAAGTTGGTTTCGAATACAATGCATGCAGCCACTATGATTGTGCAGGCGGGCACTGGTGGTTCCTCCCGAGGTGCTGAGAAGGCATTGACTGAGGCTCAGCTGGTTGACCTGCCTAACACAGGAGCCTTTGTGCTGCCCCTTGCAGCCCACAGCTTCCTTGTAGGCTTGCTGGTCATTGAGCAAATTGCACTGCTTCCTCATCTCCCTGCTGACAACAATGATGTGGCCCTCCAGCACTTGCAGCCAAGACGGTCTGCAGAAACGGCATTGGGTACGTGTTTTGTTGCTCCTTCTGCAAGATTACAAGAAAAGTTTGTGTGCACAAAGCATTGTTGCTCAGGGTCACTCGTAACACTTTTACGTACGATGCCACCGACAGGCAGTTGTGGACCTCCTTTTTATTGTGAGCTGAGCTGTCAATTGTTATTGCAGGCAGTAGCGTAGAGGATGTCATGCTGTCTGGCAAGGACAGGGAGGTTGTCCAGCTGGCAGGACAGGTGCTCTCTTCGGCATGTGCCATGGACTTGCATTCAGCTTTAGAGAGAGCACAATCTGCAATGCGCAGCCAGCAGGTCCTTGGTCTAGTTGAAGAGGTGAGGCTGCCAATTGATCATTGACGCACTAGTTGCGGAGCTCCCGCTGCGCAGTGAGAAAGCATAAAAAGTTCTCTGGCAGCGCATGTATGTAGCACAGCAGTGACATGTGCTGCAGGTGACTTTGCAGTCTGTCAGCTTAAGTGTCATCGTCTGATTCTCCGCAAGCTTCATGCTGACGGCTTGCATGCAATTGCAGGTACGAGGACCATTGACGGCATTGAGGACACTGGGGAGCATTTTGGTGCCCCGCCTGCGCCAAAAAGAGGGTCAAGAGATTGACAGGGATGTTGCTCAGGGGATTCTGACGCAGGCATGTGCTTCTCACTACACACATGATAGCTTTCAGTCAGGTTTCAGTCCAACATGCTTGATTGTGCTGCCTATTACCAGCGGCAACTATGGTCACAAAGGCCAGATAATCTGCAAGCGCAAATAATCATGCAACTACTTCCCCATTCAATATCTGGTGAGGATCATCAGTTTGGTTGGTCCTGCCAACGCAAGGCCTGTTATGAGCATGGTCTATCACATGTCTGGCACGCAATTCCTTTGTACTGCATGTCACAAGCTTCTGTACACAGGAGATGCTATATGCATATATCCCGTCACGATTTGGGCGCTGCAATCTGTGAGATTTGCAGATGAGTTGGCATGAGGTTCATCTGAAAGGAGTCAGCAGAAAATTTGACCAATGTGAGTTACTGCAGGGGGATAGGCTTCAGGAAGTCGTGTCTCAGCTAAAGGCCGCAATTCACCCTATTGCTCTGCCGTCGACTTTTGGTCCAGTGAGTAAAGGAGGTCTGCCTGCTGCATCAAAACCCTCAAAGCAGTTATACAACAACAGCACAGTAGCATCACAGACCCTTTTGCCACCAATGAAGCAGGATTCAAGTGCTGATGATCAGCTTCAGGCATAGCATCAGCAGTTTGCCTTCTGTACAATGTACAACTGGTAACTTTGCTTGGTGGTCAGTCCAACATCAAGTATCTGCTCCTTTGTACCTGGACGGCTTTCTACACGCAGCCATTGCTCAAAGATATACAAAGCGCTGGCATATTATATGCAACATGCGCTTGGTTTGATGTCTGTGTTCCGAAGCGAATCCACTGACAAGGCTGATTGCTCTATGAAGTCAATGAGTCGATGTCATGTTCTCAAGCAATGCTGTGGGTCCTTTGATAGACTGCTGGGATGTCCCATGCTGCAGCTGATGCATGGCCAGCATGCTTAGGAGGTGTAATGGCTACTCGCATGTGAGATTGTCTTGGGGGGCTGTGAGGCCATTGCTTCTCTGCTTGCTCATGTTCGTGTAAAACCTTGTCCTTCTCATGCATCTGCTTTTGCCAGCCTTGCTGCAGGTCATGCGCTCTGGCCTGCTTTTCGATTTGCAGCTCTGGCTCTAGCCTGGCTGAGTTGCACTGCCATGTTGAGGCAGGGCTTGCAGGTCTCTGTGTAGGCAAATTTAGCCGTGAGGCTGTTAGCACCTGCAGAATAAGAAGGAATATCTTTCCCTTATGTGCTGAATGAAGTGCTCAGCAGACATATTGAGCTGATTATTTATGTTGCTGCTGACAGCATTGAGCTGTCAAATTGAAGTATAATGTCTTTCCATATGATCTGCATTTCAGCCATGGAAAAGATACCATGTTGTATCTTGTGCAAAAGCTGGCCCAAACTTCAGTCCAACTTCAATGCAATGCTAGATCAAGAGCAGCACCTGTGCAGTCTGCTGAGGTGACTGTGAAACAATCCGCATTGGAGCAATGGGCTGCAGCAAGGCCACTTCCTCTTTTGTGAGAGCCTCTTGCTGCACCTGTACTCATCATGCAAATGTGTGCATGTGGGGCTACGAACTGCTGGTGAAGCCTGTCAGCAGCAGCTGATCAAGCAGAGGCACACTGTAGTCTCAGGAGTTCAGCACATCGTGGCAGAGCTTGAGTAGAAACAGAACCCATCAAGTACACAGCCACCTTGGCTGCAAGGGCCAAGTTGAAGAGAGATGTACCTTGGGTGTGACTCCCCTCTTGCCATGTGCAGACTGCAGGCGAGCAAAGTGCATGTGATTGAAAGCATCACACTCAGCTCTAGTCATGTACCTCTGGCGTCCCTGCACTTGACACAATCTGTCCTTTTAGACTGTGTTACCAATCCGAAGTTTTGTCAAAGCTTTTGCCATTAAAAATTGAGCATGTGAATTTCCTACAAGGTTGGCAGTTGGCTACCTGCAGGTAGTATGAAGCATGATCTTGAGCAGATGTAGGCCTGCTGACAACACATGGCCTGGGGGCAAGCTGTGCCGATGCTGGTATAACCGACTGAACAGCTGGGGTTGCCTGCTTCAATGGGGGCACCTTTACAGCAGCTGAAACTGCAGGGTTCTCTGCTGTGACCTGCACATTGTTGGCCAAGGCTTGCACCCCATCCTTGAGAAGACCCCATCCTTGAGACGAATGGGTCACCATTGTTGGCCATGATGAGCTTGCTCTACAGGCTTCTCAGTGTGATTTGACCACAGCAGTAGTTGTATGCAAGGCGCAAAACCATGTACAACAAGCATACCTGATCGAAGTCTGCAGGTGACTGCCTGAGTTCAACCAAGTTTCCTGCTACACCAGTAGCTGCTGCAGCATTGCCAGGACCACCCTGCCAAGCATGCAGCACCAGTCTTTGCTTCTGGGTTTGAGCTTGACCAAGAATGTTCAATATCGCTCAATGACATTCCGGCAACTGAAATACGTTGTCATGGCTGACTGACTGGTGTTGTGCTCAGGCTGGTGACTCACCTGGTCTGAAAGCAATAGGTCCAAGGCATGCAGGAAGGTCTTGTAGCGCACAAACTTGTCACTATGACCTGCAAACAGCAGGCAGATGTCACACCTGGGAATTTGGGCATATCTACATCACAAGGACTCTATGGTCACCCACATAGCAATAGCTTGCAGCACGGCCATGCAGTGAAGACGGCCTCACTGCTGTGTACCAACCATGTTGATAAATGGCCAGACACACAGGTACCCACATCAACAATATGTCTCACTATTCAGCTGCAAATGGGAAACTGTTTGCACAAAATCACAGCAGCGAGCACACCTGCTGCATGTGCATCCATGAGATCAAGGAGGGCTGGAGCCGACAGAGAATGCAGAGCATGTCTGCAGTGCTGTCTCAACCCGTCCTCCAGCACCAATCGTGTGACATACCCGGTGCGTAATCTGTACAACAGTACAGGTACCATAGAACTCTGCACTCAGCTGACAGTGCGTGTCTGTCATTCCAAGGGCAACACAAGGCAACACCCATGAGCAGCAGCGCCCTTGCAAAGCTGGAGACATGTCAAAAGCAAATTTCTGAGGTGTCAAGCAGACAAGCTATTCTGAGCGCATTGGAATGCAGCACCTCATAGTCGCAATGATGAGGTGCTACACTGCCTGAATGTATGAACGGGCATAACAGGCTTGCAGATGCAAGTAATAAGTCCAGGCCTGGTAGGGCTACTCACGTGTCTGCTGCAATGCACACATGGGCAAGGCTGTCCAAGCCAGCATGTACAGATAGGGCGTCCAAAGGCTCTGACTGTACCACAGGCTGCACGCATGTAGCCTGTATTTGCTGTGCTGTGTAAGGTCGTGACAACTGCCTCGGCGAGTTGTGCACCGTCAGCACTTGAGCAGATGGTGGCCGGGTCTGCACAGAGCAGACATGTGGCCATGCAGGATGACCAGAGAATGCAAAGTCCTATCTGTGCGGGATGTTGAAGCTGTCATGGTGCTGAGGGTGATGAGTCTTGAGGCTTTCGGTGATGGTTAGCAGCATGGATTATCAAGAAGGGAATTTCGACAGATGACGCTATGATAAATACTCTAACTGAACTTCTGCAGACATCTTTCCTGGCACTCTTGAGCACCATGGTACATATTCTGTGTGATGTTTTGCAGCCCGGAGGCTTGCCCTGCGCTCATGAAGCATGCTGATATGCTGCAAAGGCTCACCAGGGGCGACTTGAGCGGGAAACGCTGCAGCAGCTGCTCGTCCAGCTCCAGGCGAACAACATCTCTACCCTCCGAATGCAACCAGCCAATCCCTGGCAGCTCCACCTGCCAATCAACAATTCAGCTGGTAGACAATTGCACGCATTCTGTGTATGCAATGCATGGGCAGATTTCACATATGTACATGTTGAACAGCGCGTCGTGCTCTTTGAGATGCTGTACCTGCAGATAAGATGAGGATGCAATGTGCTGATTGAGTTGCATCAGAGCTTCTTGGACAATCCTCCTGCATATGCTGGGGTGCAGCCGGCTCCTGTGTGCAACTTGCTCATAGGCAATATTAACCAGGTCAGGACCTGCAATGGACAGGCAGTGGTTTTCGTAAATTGGCAAGAAGGCGCTTTGTATGCATACATACTGTACACAACTGTTTTGATGTCATACTTTCAAAGCGCCCTTGAAGGCTGTTGCTCAGGTGCAGGACTGGCAGAAATTGCTGCTGAGCACAGACCCCTCCAGACTGCAAGACTATACATCCGACTTCTGGCACCACAACTCCCTGCATGACGAGGTGCAAAGAGCATCAGCCAGCACCCCTCGGCAGTAAAATACTCTGGTTCGAAACCCGATGGCTCCGGTAACCGCACCTTTCCTGTACGTAGCTGAGTTGCTACATGACCCCATAGGTCTCTCCACACGCTTTTTATGTGCTGCAAATGGATACCTGCATGCAGAGCGTACTGCGAAATCGCTACCTCTTCAAGCAGCTGAGTTGTGGCTACGATCTTTTTGCCCAGGGCAGCGCGCCCCCGGCCTGGAGCCGCTCGCATCAAACTTGAAGATCAAAAACACCACAGCAATCAAGTGCTATGTACCGTCCTGGTCTGAGTATACACAGCTGCACTCTCCAAGCGTGAAAACAAGTTTACCTGTCACAAAAGACGTTTGAAATCCACTCCATGATTGGGCTCTCAAAACTGTAGAAGGGCATTCTGCTTCCTTTGCAGGCTGCAAATTGCAGCTGTTGGATCACAGGCAGCCGATACCAATTGTTGCCGCATTCAGTTGCACAGAGGCCACAAAGAAAGGCAAACCTATGTCACCAGCACCTTGCTTTGGCAATGCCGCATTTTGGGCAGCCCATTTGTGCCAGTGTGTCATGCAATGTGCAAGAATTGTCGCATGCTTCCGCAATGCTGCAGGTCATCTCGACATACTGAAATGTTCATTATATGCCAAATTGCAGAAGTGAAAACATATTCAACATACCAGAAAGCATGCAACATACATGAGCCATACACAACATAGCAAGAAAGTCTAATCCTTCCAAGGCACTGTTGTGCACTGTTTCTCTCATTTGTAGCAAAAAGGGGGGAGGTGGTTTCCAGAGGTCCAAAAACTCTGCACACTTGGCAGCAGACTGAAGACACGCAGTCAAGACACAGCTTGAGCTTTGGCTCAGCTGCCGCACTCACTTCAGAAACAAAACATAGCTTGCACAACAAGAAATAACGAAATTGTACACACCAAAATCTTCAGATAACGTAGTCTAATATGAAATCATCACATTGGTCCATGTCAATGGATGGCTCTCGCTTGACCTGTAGTTGTTTAATGATGCGGGCGGGCACCCCCACTGCCACACAGTAATCTGGCAGCTCTTTCACAACAACGCTGCCAGCGCCAACCTTGCAGCCTGCCCCTACCCTGATAGGACCCAAAACACTCACCCCTGCCCCAAGCAATGCTCCATCGCCTGCAGCAGGCATGTTATGAGAGCTGAACAACAGTGCGAGTGCCTGCAGACGTAATACCAGGACATCTAGGTAAGGAATACAAATCAAGAGGTGGCAGCCAGCATAACTCTCCTGTCACACATTTGCTGCCATATGGGCAAGTCAAACCTGAAGTCATGCAGAACAGATTTTGCATGGCAGAGCAGGTCAGCAGCCAAAAACGCACATTGACATGCATGCAATTTGCAAAAGAGAAAGACTGTACCTATGGTAGGATGCCGTATGCCCTTGCCAGTACCACTGCCTCCCAGAGTGACATGGTGAAGCATGGACACATTGTTTCCCACAACTGCTGTCTCGCCGATGACCACACCAGTAGCGTGGTCAATGAGTACGCCAGAGCCCAGCTGGGCTGCAGGATGTATGTCTACATGCAACACCTCTGACACCCGACTTTGCAAGGCAATTGCCAACATCTGCGCACAAGAGCCAGGATAAGGCATAGACTGTAACTGCTGCATGTACCTGACCACTAACAGGTCTGTGCATGTCTGGACAGCTCATGCAGCCTTTGCACACTCTGTGACTGCTGACCATAATTGACAGGCAACAGACACAAGTCAATAGCACATTCACAGATGAACTTTGTCGGTGCCACATAGTGTGCATGGCAACACATATCACACCAACCGTACCTTACGGTCCTTCTTCCAAAGCCAATGGGCTATCCTCTGGCACTGAATGGCCTGAAAGCCCTTGAAATACAAGATGCACTGTGTGTATTTGTCACAAGCAGGGTCCCTTTCCTTAGCTGCTTCCATGTCTGCCATGCCAGCTTCCAATATGCTCTGCACCAGCAATGCCTTGTTGGTGGGACCTGATACTGAGGCAATGTCTTCTGCAACAGAGCTCCGCACTTGATCTCAGGACTTACAGAATCATCTTGGTAAGCATCAAAAATGAGCCGCATGAGCTGTGTGCCAAGCAAGGTCCGGCTTTGCATCTTGCTGGCAAGCAGATGCGACAGCGCCTTGCCAAGGGATGGATGTGCCAGTATGTTTGTATGTAGAAAGCTGGCCAACAGAGGTTCTGTTTCCTGCACCATAGCCAAAGACTTGAGTCGCAGTCACAAATTGCTGACAAATAGGTACAGAAAGCATGGCTTCAAACTCTTCTCAATTCACATGACCTACCGCATCTAGTTTTGCCTCTGTTCTGATGTCAGACCAAAGACGTGCCTGATGTGCATTGATTGCCCTGAGGCCTGCAGAGTGCTGTTCTGTCAAGCTATCATGTGAAGAATCTGTAGCACAACCAGGTGTTAGACACAAGCTCCTCGTGTGGGCACAGTGGATGAAAAGTGGAAGCCCCTCGCACCTTCAGCCTGCCAAGATCCCGACCTTTGCTTAGCCCAATCAAGACCAGCAAGAGCATTGCTGCTGGCAGTATCTATCAGGCTTTGACGTGAAGGGGCACTGGATTCCCTGACGGCCACAGCTTGTGTACGCTGTGACCTGTTTGCACGTACCACGACTTGCGCACATACGTGACTGGGTCCTGCAGGACCTGCCAGAGCAATCACAACAAAATCAAGACTGGTTTGTTGATGCGCAAGTAGGATAGTGAGTAAGCGCACTGCTTCTGAGTGGTAGTGAAACCCTGCACAACGGCAGTGGACAGCGCAAACATCATGCGTTTGCTACTTGCCCGCAGCTGAAGGACCTTCGTGAGGTGTAGAAGGGACTACGCTGCCCCTGAGCTGCAACATGACGCTGTTGTCGCCACAGGGCTCAGCAAGCCCGATGCACGCTGCTAGCTGAGAGTGAAGCTTGTTGAAGCGCAAGTCGTTGTGCGCATTATGCGCTTTTCCTGCAACCAGCCATATGGTGGTGAAGTGCACAGCGACGCAGCTATTTTGGTGTTTCAAGGTCTGGACGCATTATGGCATGGCATTTGAGGAGGTGATCAAACGCATTTGGGCAACTGCACGTGGCACGTGCCACGATTGCCGTAAAACGTTGACGACGTCCGTACGATGCCGCGAGTGTGCACGTGATTATGAACTGGCATACTTCAGTTATTGAGCACACAGTCGCGTACTACGACCTGCAAGCGAGTGACCTTGAATGAAAACCATCACCGGGTTTGCTGTCGCTCACCACGCGGTAAGCCGGCGGACACTCTTTAGGCCGTACTGACACCGCGAACATGCAACTGATCTCATGGTATCGGCACACTCTGTGGACGACGACGCGCAGACGCGTTGCCACAAACAAACCCATGTAGGCTTTGAGCCCTTGGAGCTCGAGCAGGTGAGATCCCAACAGCGTACCGATGTTACTCTGTGTCGCCGGTATTGAACTTTTCGTCTTACTAGGTTGACCATGAACGTGCCGTCCGTCGAGTCACCCGGCACCTTGTCGCTCTATTCTTTCTTCTCGCAATCATATGCTATCTGGATAGGGCCAATCTAGCGTTCGCGGCGAGTCAGCTGCGTGAAGATTTGCACTTTTCCGCAACGACTTATGGTCTTGGAGCAGGTCAGTGCCAGAACGCCATGAGCGCAAGCTGCTACATGCAGTTTGTCAACTCATCAATCACTGACTTACTGCAGGTGTTTTCTTCATTGGATATGCTTTGTTTCAAATCCCAAGCAACCTCATATTGGTGAAAGTTGGAGCACCACTATGGCTGGGATGCATGCTTGCGCTCTGGGGTGCAGTTGCCGCTCTCTGTGCTTTCATCACCTCTGCTGCCCAGTTCATGACATTACGGTTCCTACTGGGGATTGCTGAATGTGGAGCCTTTCCAGGTGTCTACCTGTATGTCTTGCCTTTGCAAGTCAACATGTATGGGCACTTGACAAGCGACTGTTGAACATTATTGCCATGTGCCTCATGCACCACACAGAATTGACCTTCTGCTTGCAATGGCCCAGCCAACATCTGCAGACTTGCTGCTCAGTAAGCAAGATCCAGTCTGTTTTGAACATTTGTCATTTTGGGATGCCATGTGCCTCATGCACCACACAGAATTGACCTTCTGCTTGCAATGGCCCAGCCAACATCTGCAGACTTGCTGCTCAGTAAGCAAGATCCAGTCTGTTTTGAACATTTGTCGTTTTGGGATGCTGCCATCAAACATCCTTGATGCCTGGGCAGCCTTACCCTAGTCAGTGCGGTGTCAAATGGCAAGCTTGACTTGGCAGCATTTTGCAGACAACCATCTCTTCACAAACCTGTCTGATTTCATATGGGAGCATGTGTGGGTCTGCTTACGCTGGTCATCCATGCAGGCATGTGGTACCACCTGTCCTTGTTCCTGGATGCTGGCGAACTTGGGGTAGCCTACACCGGCATCACTACAGCTACAGCTTTGAGCCAAGCCATAGGAGGTCCCTTAGCTGCAGGATTGCTGCTGCTGGATGGTACCTTTGGTCTCCATGGCTGGCAATGGCTCTTCATTTGTGAAGGCATCCCTACCATCATCTTTGCTGTAATTCTTAAGGTAGGCTGACGCTGTGTTGTTTATGAATGCATGCTCTGCCACCATAGAATTAGTGGAACCACCCTGCATCTGCTGCTCTGCATGAATCAGGGGGTAATTTTCTATCGCTCTGGTGGTGCACAGGCTGTCACACGTTCTGACCACATCACCAGTGGCCACCTTGTAAGCGGACTCTTGCAATGAGAGCCATGACATCAGGAACCTATAGCTGCTTGCCAGATGCCTGCAACTGCACATCTTAAAGGCAAGTCTTGTGTGCAGGTCTACTTGGCCCCAACTCCAGCAACAGCTCAGTGCCTGACCACCCAGGAGCGTGTCTGGTTGCAAAAGCGCCAGGATGAGGCCATTGTGGCCAAAACTGCTTCAGCTTGCCACTCTTCTGTCAAAGGTGCGCATCAATACAGTTCATCAACCATATGACGTCCAGACATCACTGCAACACAACCGTAATCATGATTTGCTTCAGACGATGCTTTGCAGACATGCAGACATCACGTGTGACTACCCTGCAAAGCTCAAATAATCTGCAGACATGCAAGCCATGCTACAAGCCAAACACATCTGTGTTTGCTGCAATGACAGGCGGTCTTTTGAATTGGAGGGTATGGTACCTGGGTCTGGTGTGGCTCCTTATGGAAAGTGCATTATTTGGGATCATCTTCTGGTACGCCTGGTAGAAGCTTCTTGAGTGCTGTGAGTGTCATGTTACTTGTAATGCGTGCCTGCCATCCCTTTGCTAGCAGAGCACGATAGGCACTGACCTACTGTGAAAAGCCACTTGCCAGGGCATGATGCATGCAGGTGTCCACAGCTGATTGAGGCTGGCTTCTATGGAAGCCAGGATGAGAATACAAAGGCTGGGATAGCAGAAGGTCCTGCCCCTTGTCTGCTGTCAAGCATTGACTGCACTGCTTGCTTGTCTGCATGATGCCTGCATATCAACCTGAAACCTTGTCAGCCCATCTGTGCAATCATTCCTGCACGCTGCTGTATTGGTATGACGTCATCAAGAAAACAGCAACACCAACAACAATAATGTTGCTGTCACAGATGAGCCAACATGATCAAATATGACATGTTCCTTGTATGGGTGGGGTTTGATACAAAGCAGTTTTGTGGGTGCACAGGAGGGTGGCACGACAGCAAGGTGGCTCTACTGTCAGCAGCAGTCTTTGCACCGGCTGCTGTTGCCATGATGATCAATGCCAATCTGTCCAAGCATGCTCAGGAACGACACTGGCATGGCTGCCTCCCTGTCTTTGCTGCTGGTATCTGTCTAGAGTATGTTACCTTGGTTCTTTATTGCGCATTCATGCAATGATCACTACAACAGTACTGGTGGACTGGATCTTCAGTGCACCTGCTTGGACCCAAATGCCATGTTTGTGCTCACCATCTTTCCAAGGTCATGCAGTTGTGCTTGCGATTGCATACTTGTGCCATTCTACGTGTACACTGGCCACAGCATTTGCTACCTTTTGCTTGGTCTTATCAGTGAGTCCTGTCGCTGTTACTCATCACTTGTCTGGCCCAAATTGTGCTCCGCTATCTGTAAGTGATTTACAATTGTCACGGTGCTACCTCGCACTATCTTGTTTGCTTTTATTTTAATCTGGAACATTCAAGGCTCTGTGGGGTTTGTGCAGACTCATGCCGGTAGCTCAGGAGCTGTTTGGGTTCAGAGCCAGCTTTCTGCTGCTGATTTTTGGAGCCGCAGGAGCATGGTGCATTCACGGTCAGCATTTACTGTGCTATGTGTTGCACAGAGCCATGCCCATTAATTTCATACATTGGACCTAATCACAATTTGTATTGCACTCCAGTCAAATGGCCTGCTGACTTTCCAGTATTGCACACATCTATTTTCTCCACAATTCTAGCGTGAATCCATGCCCAGTGCTGACAGTGACTGATCTGCTGACGTCAAGCTCAACAACCAAGCCAGAGTTGAAATGCAGGCCCACTGCACTCATGGCCGGCCACCTTCCTGCAAGGCAATGCGGCAGCAGCAGGGACAGCCCTCATCAACTCCATGGGGGCCCTGGGAGGCTTTATTGGCCCCTCCCTCATTGGCTTCCTAGCAGATGACAATGATGAGGATGACTATGACGCAGCTATGATGGCTGTGGGCATCTTTATGATGTGCGCTGCTGTGCTGATGCTAGGTAAGAAAGTGGTGATGGTCTGCTCTGACCTCTCCAAACATGTTAGGGTATGAATTTTGTCAGCAGCTCCTGTGGCAATGCCTGTGCTGCCTTATAAGGTGTTATGGCCTGTCCTTAATGAAATTATGGAGTTACCTGTACTGTGGACAAAAGTGGTGAATAGCAACTGATTGGCAAGAACTTGGGCTTGGTGTATTTGCAGGCTTTCCAGAGCCTGCACTTTCTCAGACAGCTAGCACAAGTCAGGATTGTGAGTACAATGTAAACAAGACTGACCAAGAACTGGAAAGGCAGCCCATGTTAGAAGCTATTCCATGGGAACCACATTATGTAGACCATCGTCTCTGACAGTTCTTCCATT
>JAABUO010005162.1_pt1 | contig 15281 bp, 21 predicted proteins | sample 5559291 | NCBI WGS metagenome assembly JAABUO01 (sample SAMN10711878, study PRJNA513372) | rock metagenome | isolation source: Antarctica rocks | place: Antarctica: Victoria Land, Finger Mt sud
CTGAGTCTTAGGCCTTTCCACTTACACAGACAGTCTTTGCTGCAAAGTCATTCATTTTATCTCTGTATAACTGATACAGCCCAATAGTACATTCAGTGGCCAGGCTCAGTTAGCAATGCTTGTTCAGTTGACAATGGGATTTGAAATGACTTGCTAATAACTGCTTTTTTACTCCAAGCTCCAAATACCAAAGTGTAATTCAGAAGTCACAGCTGCTAACTCCATCACCCTGTAGCTGTCATGTAAAATGACAGCTACAGGGTGATGGAGTCAATAAAATGTTTGGATTGCTGACTGAGCAAAGTAGGTCTCTATCTTGTTTAGTTGCATTGGACTGCAGCTGCTAGGCGCCTTGTCATAGTTCTTCTTCCAAGAACTGTAGCTTGCCAAGCTGTGATGCCTGTATTTGCTTGACATGTACATCCTGAGAACTTGACCATGATTTATGGACCAAGCCTGTAGCACAGCATGGTCACACATCTGCAACGCTGTTGCAGCCGCTCTACTAAATCCTTGTTTTGCCACAATGCCTGCTTTGCAGCCTTTGTTGCTGTGAAATGGAGTGGCGCAGCTCAATCATACGGCAGAGCACAGCCTGCTATGACACATAGTATTTGGCGAAAAGATTCTCTGGTGTGGTCATGGCCTTGAACTCGAGAGCATTTCCGCTGGGATCTTTGAAGAACATTGTCCATTGTTCACCAGGCTGACCTGCATGGTCATCAGGCATGACTCAACTTCCTCCATTGAGTCTCAGTACTGTGTCATATGTGATTTCGAGGTACACTGCACTGGACAAGATGGCAGTGCACGCTCTGCCATTGTGCATGGGGTCCTGCTGCCAATCTTGTACGAGCTACTCCAATTACAGCAAGCAGCAAGCAATGGTTCCCATGGAGGTTCTCACCTTTGAACCGCAGGTGGGGCTGAATGACAAACTGTACATCTGCTTGCTTGACGCGGTCTGCTAGGTCATGAAACTGCTGCACTGACAGGGCTAAGCCAAAGTGGGGAACTGGTACAGGATCACCATCAACGGCATTTGCTGATGCGTTGGCATTGTACCCCTTTACTTGGTGGCAGACAATTTGATGCCCAAACAGGTTGTAGTCTACCCATCCAGCGGCGCTTCTGCCTTCTGGACAGCCTAGCAAGCTGCGAGACACACCATTGCTTGCAGACCAAATGCAGTGCCATTACATGTGATCTGCATGTCACTTCAGAACCTACACATTTGATCTAGCAGAACTGGCTTGACAAAATACAAAACCTCATTTCACCCGCTGGGCTGGTTTGTCCCTTCCCGTGCTCACCTTCCATAAAAGCTCTTTGTTTGCTTAAGATCACTAACTGGGAAGGCCAGATGGAATGGTGGCATTGCACTGCTTGAAGTGTGACTTTCGGGTTTTTTTGGCACATCTGTCGTGCTTGCAGCCTGTGCCAACAAGGAGGCAGATGAGAACCGACCGCTTCATTCTCGTTACTACTGCTGCAATATAGACCTCTGTCCTGTGCATCGGAAGATACCTGAGCAACGGTAGGCTTACAGGCACAGCGAGGAGTCCGTCTGTTGCGTCTTTCGTCTTTTGCCAGAGCCGTGCAGCTGAGGGAAGGAGCCGACAGCTGTGCACCGTGAACAGCGGGGACACGAGCCCCGACATGCATGTTCAACGCCATGTCAGGCAACAATGTCAGACGAGGTTGCGACGGATGCAAGACGTGTGCCAGTTGCGATGGCAAATGGCAAAATATCTGAGAGCGCGTGAGTCCGCTCTACGGCACGTCGATCAGTAACAGGTTCACTTTGCACGCATATTTGGTCAACCCTCAGGATGTTGACCGCTGGCTTCAAATTTACAAAAGGTCTAAAATAAACTCTGGGATCACGCCTGAGAGTGCAATGCATTGTGTGTCAGTGCTTGTGGGTTACACAAGGTCGTCAACCTTGAACTTCCCAGAATGCCAGTAACTTTGACATCTCTGGAATGTATTACTGCTCCGTATGCGTGCATCTCACCATGACCAGTCAACAAATAACTTGCTGCATGCTTGGTGTCAAGCCTATCTGACAGTGGCATCGGCAGGTCCATTGACTAACCTGGACCCGCCATGCATGGAACGTTGGCAACTAGCTTGAATGGTCTAGCTATAATACAATACAGCCTGCATCACTAACAGCTGCACCAGCACTTGTGCATGCTCAATCATCAAGAATGGGTCACAGCTGCAGGGTCATGTACCAAACTTATAAGCTAATTACTAATTAGCTTTTCGAGCTAATTCGTTCAAGGCTTTCTTGACTGATCCTGCATCATCCTCTACAAGCACACCAGCTTTCCAGCAGCCCGTTCTGTCCCCAATTGCTTTATTGACATCACGCTCAGCATCGACAGCCTCCCTGCATGACAGATGCTGTGAGCAGCAACATTAGTTGCCAGCAGAAGCCCAGAGGCGGCAGAATAGCACGTGAGATTACCTGCTCTCCCTTAAGTCTTGAAGCAATTCTCATGTGGATGCTGCCTACTTGATACTGAGCTGCCTTCAAAAAGTGCTTCACATGTCTTGACTTCAAAATTCAGCACAACCAGCAAAATGCATTGTATGCAAGCTGTGCTGCCACAGGAAATGCAAAATAGAGAATGTCTCATTATTCATGCACTTTAGGTTGCGTACTATGTTGTGAGTGATCAGTTTGGTGGCTTTGCTGTCACATGCAGGTGGGCTGACTGTAAGCAGCATGCTGGGCTGTTGAGATTGACGAAAGTATGTATATAGCACATTTTGATACACATGGGCTGCTTTACCTGTTCCCCTTCCAACCAATGTATCTGGCCAGGGACTGACTTCCCATAAGCCTGCTGGCCTTTATCCTGATGGCCTGGTCATCCCATTTGGGCAGATATTGTTCGCTGATCTCCCTCCAATTGCCAACACCATGTTTCTCCAGTGCCTTCATGCCACATGTCAATGAAATGATGATGTGCAAGCATCAAGCAGTCATCAAAAGACTTCAGTACCACAAAAACAGCATGACTAAGGGCTGAATACTCCACTCATGGCAAGCAGTGCAATTGCACACCTGAGTTCTTAGTACATATGCTATGCATGCCAGCTCAAACTCCTAGTGTGTGAGTGCTATACAATGCCTGAATGCATTTGCTGCACCTGGTACAGCAAATTTCTCTCATTGTCGCCCCATTTCTTGTCATCGACCATAACCACCTGCAGTAGAAACCTTGAGTTGAGCTGACGCACTTTTCGAGAGAAATGCAGGTCAAAGCATCACTGACAAGCACCTTCGTGGGTTTAAAGAACTCCTGATTGATGCTTCCCTCCTCAGTCAACATTGCTGCTGGGCTGAAGGCTGACCTCATGTCATACACCCACTGCAAGCGTTCAGTCTTCTTGGCTTGCGGAACGCTGGCTAGCTGCAGGATTCCACATGCGTAAGTAACTCAGGTGTGTATGGGGGGCATATCATGACCGATTCCCTACCTGCTTCTCCCGTCCCTGCAGTACGGCAGCTGAGGCCATGATGGATCAGCAATCTTTGGTTGCTGTTGTTTAAAGAGCACGTTTAACATGCGGTCAAATGCGTTTGGACATTCCGGCCTGCATGACGCATTGCACTGCTATTTCGGCCGGTCGTGCTGCACTCCGATCGTGGTTGCGCAAGGAGCAGAAGAGCTGACTGACGTGAGATCAAGGCCAAAGGTTTTCTTGACCATGACCATTATTTACACGACAATTGCACCGCATACGCGATGTTGGTACTTGACACTGCCGACATGTCCACCTGTTGCGTCCTTATTTGTTTTCTGTTTGTCAGGCACTCCCGCACTGGAACACGGAGCAAGTGCACGGAGCTGTCCACGGGGCATCGCACGGAGCACGCATGCGTTTCATCATCATTTTTTGGGTGTGTGTGGAACAGTTTGACCATGCTTACGCTTTTGAGAAGGCAGGCTATCAACTGCACAGTTCTCAGCCCGGTCTCGCGTGTCAACTGCATCGTGCTTGTGACAGCCGTGAACGTCAGCAATCGTGCACGTGGTGCACTGGACCAGCTAGAATTTGGTCAACTTGCCAAAGAGTTTCAAGTGTTGCTGCGCTTTTGTGTCTTGGATATGGTCCCTCGGTGACAAAGACACATCTCAGTCTCACGGTGTTCATTGCATGGCGTATGTAACTTTGGCAAGGGCAACAACAGAAAGGCAGCTGACTTGGCTGACTTTAAATTGTTCCAGCATTGATGCGTCATTGTTGTAGCCAACGTGTGGAGTAGCCAACATGCGAACCCTTTCAGGCATGCAGGCAGCTGACTGCTTCAACAGGCTCGCCAGGTCAAGCTGCAAGTCATGCACACCCAGACACTGGCCATATAAGCTTTGCAGCAACAGAAAATTCGGCCTTGTTCGCCCACATTTTTGGCAACGGAGGGCAAGGGAGCTCAGGAGAGTGCTTGTCAAGAGTACAGAGGATGAAACTCCAGTTCAACCGGGGTATGCTTTGGACTGGCCATTAGGTCGGCACGTCTGAACTGCTCAGCATCAAACATCATCTTGGTTCTTACCAGGATCAAACTCTCAAGGAGTCAGGATGAGCCAGCCCCAGCTGACGGCTCTGAGACGTCTGATCAACTGCTTGCCAGCAGCGCAGAGGATGTCAGGGCAAGGCGCAGCACTACTGCACAGATGCAGCCCATGGCAAACGTCACACATATGACACAACAGTATATAGGGCGCCTTGCATACCGTTACTTCAACTGGCGGCAAGACACCTGGAACGATCTGCAGCTGTTTGCCACCATCAACACAGTCCTGCTGTTCCTTGCTTCAGTCCTCAAAGCCAAAGTCATAGATCCACTAGACGCTGAAGCAGACAACTCCATTCCCAGCTTTCAGCATTTCTGGCAAAGTGTGTATGAGGCTCTTGTGGTGGTGTTTGGGCAAGATCTGCCTGACACCACTGCCAGTGTGCTTCAACAGTTGTGGGCCCTCATGGTAGCTGCTGTGGGTTTGGCTGCCTTTGCCCTGGTGCTGGCCTTAGTAGAGCAAGTAGTACTGGAAGTGCTGAAGAACAATGTCCAAAGAGGCAGCCAAGTGTATGAAGAAGGGCATGTGAGTCATAATTTTTGCATTTTACCCGTTCCTGCATTTCATTCACATCACGCTGTTGCCGACTGCCATGGGTGCATTTGTATGCACCAAGAAACTGTGGGACCCCTTTCAAGGGGGCTGCTTGTAGAAGCACTAACGTCATCTCCAAGCACATGATGACCACGGTCACATCCATCTTGCCTCTTGCATCGCAGGCCATTGCACTCTTCAGGTCCTGCAACGCAAGTTGTGTGAGCTGGCAATACACCAATTGTGACATGCTATCTGCAGTTTGCATGCATGTGCATCAGGTAGCGAGATCATGTTCCTCTCATTGGTCATCTGTGCATACATACCCCTGCAGGCTGCTTGCGTGCGCACAGGCAGTCCATGCACGCCTACAAATATTGCAAACTGTCAACATGCCTTGGTCATCTGCAGATTCTTGTGCTGGGTTTCTGTGACAACCAGCGGGATGAGGAGCTGATCTGGAAGATTCTGTCCCAGGTACCTTCTGCAGCATGCTTTGTGGCCATCAGTGTAACTGTCATAAACCATCTTGTTGCGGATTATATAGCTTCTACAGCCTGCTTTGTGCATGGTTTTGAAGCCATCAGTATGACTGTCATGCATCATTGTGTTGCGGATTGTGGATAGAGTGGTGGATTGGACAGGAAAACGGCTGATTAGCAGTGTTGCTGCCCTCACTCTGCTGCAGGACAAGTATATGACAATGGCCCTGTCACCTCACTTTGCTTTAGGCCCATACACACAAATGCTTGCGCACACAGCCGTGCCAGCTTGCACTGCATACTATGCATCATTTACTGTCATGCAACTCCACAGATTGCCTTGCATGAGTCACCTTCCACAAGTCTCACATGGACTCTGTCACAATGGCCCAGGTGTGTCTGGCCTATCGCAATGGGGAGCCCAAGGTGGTGGTGGTGATGAGTCAGCGCCCTAAGCTTGAGATGGAGGCCACATTCAGACGCATCATTCCTGATGAGCAGCGCTTCGGCACACGCTTTGTGTTCAGAGAAGGGTCTGCAATCATACCAGACAACCTCAGAATGGTTGCAGCGTCCAGAGCTGCAGCCACTATCATTGTGTCGGATTCATCACGGTAAGGCTCTGCATTGCTGTTCTGCCTCATGGGTATAGGCTCTGCATTCATGCCTGGCAACTTCAGAGTGGTTGTTACAGCTGTTATTATTGCATTTGGCTTGTCATAGTGTGACCAACAGCCTCTGCATTGTTTGGGTGTGTGCAGATGTGGCCTTGCAAGTCTATCAGACTTCTATCATCCAAAGTAGCAGCTACCGTGCTACACTTTTCCAACCCAGCGCGTAGGTCTGCTACAATCAGCTCTCTACAAGCTGCACATCGTTGCAGAGCGGAGATGCAGTATGGTACACATGCATCGCATACAGCAGCCGAACTCGCAGCATTGAAGCCCACAGTACACCCCGACAAGCATGTGGCTCATCACAGCCGTTGTGACAATCAGCCAGTCATTGACAGTTGCTGCATGCCTTTGCAGGGGTGCTGTCCAGGCAGATGCTCAGGCCCTTCGTGCAGCAGTGCTACTAGATGAGCTTGATTTCCCAGGATTTGGGGTTCCAGATCCCAGGACAGGTCACATTGTTGTAGAGATGCGCACCCCTCACTCTGCGGCGCTATTGAGGTACAGCTGCTCTGGCAGAGTACTGGCTCTACCAACAGTGCAGCTCAATGCTCGCAGGTTAGTCTTCTTGCTTGCTGACACCGCAGCAGCATCTGCTGCTGCTGTGCGTCTGCTGTCTGTCTGCTGTCTGTCAGTCTGTCTGCTCTCAGGCTGTGGCCTGCAGCTAGCTTGTCAACGCCGTCTGTCTTGTCAACTGCAGCGCATGAGGGAAGCAGTCATCTGACCTTGTGCTCTGCAGCCTGTACCATGAGCAACACATGCGTGTGTACACACAAGCAGATCAAAGCTGCACACAAACGTCAGAATCAAGAACTAGGGTTCAAATAGAGCAAACAGTGAATGTAAAAATGACACAACCAAATAATGTTGATGCAGTAGCTCTGGGCTGCTGCCTTATGGGGCTCCCGTTATGATCGCTGAAAGCGTAATCTTTTCTTTCTTACTGTTGATTTGTTCTCGATGCATCATTATCGGCTGTTCTGTGATCAGATGCTGTTCCTGTGAGACAGCCTGCAGGGCAGTTCTATTTGTTGGTTTTTTTTCACGCACGTGGGGCAGTGAGCTTGATGTGTGTGTTCTGTGGACTGCAGGATTGTGCGCATGGTCACCCATCCTGTCATTGGTGCTATCTCAAACATGCTCTGGAGCTTCAACTCCTCTTCACAAGGCTACATTGAGAGCGTTCCACAGCTGCAGGTCTGCCTCATGTCATCAATATCATCGTCATTGCTCTGTGCAGAGTGGCGCATGCACCAAATCAGCTTACCCCATTTTCTGTGCTGGTTGCTCTCTCATGGTCTGGTGCTCACATGTTGCTGCTGCTGTTGCTGTAATGGGAACTGTCACTTACTTCATTGCACTTGGCCCATGTGTCTGCAGTCAGGTTAATTGGTGTATAGATATTTTGCTGAGGTGTACATATATATATACAAACATACATACATACATATGTATCTTGGTACGTTGTCAAACATCATATTGCTGAACGTATAGAGGCTTATGCTGCAGGGCAAGACCTTTGCAGAGCTACCTTACTATTTTCCTGACGGCAGCGTGTTTGGCTTGGTGAGACTCAAATGACTTCCTTCCCTGCCAGTGCTCAGGTGCATTCCTCTGCATCAGCATGATGCTTTGCAGTAAACCTGCTGTCACAAAACCATCACGCCAGCTTACATACCTGCTCTGATGTTGTCCTGTCAAGTTGTTGGCATGCAACACATTAGTTGAGTACGCCTGTCTATGCTGATATCCATGACAGCTATGACAACCTGTTCATGTATACTATCCTCCCACAGTTTATCGTACCATGCATCAGGTGAACTCTGCTCGCAACCGGTGCTTGATCAACCCCACCTCTGACACCGTGGTGGAGAAGGGGGATCAGCTGATCATGATGCGCCCCACCTGCATCGCTTCCAACGGTTACAGAGCCCTGCCAAAGCCCATCAAGGTCGACCCAGGTACCTCTCAATGCACTGCACACCAGCTGCTTAGTTGTCAGCAGTCACCAGAAACCATGCATGGAAATTTTTTGCCTGGCAATGAAACAACACTGTCCTCTATTGATGCCGCTGTCGCTGCAACTTCTAAGCCGCGTTTGTCATCATCTCACCAAGGCCCAAAGCCCTGTTTTGGGTGAGCAAGCAGTTGACTCTTTCAGCTTGGGGCAAAGTACTGATGATACTCAGCTTGTCACAGGTGATTGGGACCCTCTGGATTATGTCCAAAGAAGCCAAGACGTGACTTCAGGAGTTATCCCCTCTAACCTGTCCACTACCAACACGGGCAAGCCGCTGCACCAGTTCATGAACCCAACTTCTGGCAGATCTGGTCGGTCCAGGAATGACATGTACATGCTGCCAGTGGAGTACACAACAATCAAGGACGGCCCAGAGGTGAGTCTTAGCCTGCTGCATGCCTCAAGACACTGTCTATCTGGCCGCAACAGGCGTCCGCCATACTGTCCAAAAGGCATGGACTTTTGCTTCGTGATCCCAGACACGACACTGTCATGAGCGACCTGCAACAGGTAAAGCCTGCAATAAGAGGCTGTGTACATGTGGTCGTCGCAGTTGACTGTGTCTCAGATGGCCCAAGCTTCTACTGGATCTGTCACGAGACTGAGACATGCTCCCAGTCTGCTTTGGGCCACCTAGTGCTTGCATTTCAAGGCGTATAGTGCCTAGGGGTCACATGTGTCTGAACAGCCTGAAGCTGCTACTCTGCCTGTTGCATGCACACTTCATGGTATGAAAGTCCTCCTGTTGCCTGTCTTGCAGAAACTGTTGATCCTGGGGTGGGGCGATGGGGCTCTGATGACTGATCTGCTGAGTGAGCTAGATCATGGCCCTTCTGCTTTGCCCAAGGGCAGTGAGGTCACCCTGTTCAATACACGCAGCTCTCAGGAGGTCATGGGTATGCGCCCCTCACCTGACTACGCAGTGACACACATGTGTACAGTCCCCCATTTCTGACACGCCACATCAGAGCCTGCAATGGTTGTATCTGATTGCTTTCAGCTGCGTTTGGCTCATTCGTTTATTCAGCAAAGACATGTCTCTCCCTAAGGTCAGGTGCGTACAGTCCTGAGTTTGGCTCAATATGCTAGGAACAACAGGTTCACATGTGTGTGGACATGCATGCGAGTATTACCTATGCATTATGTGAGGCAGGCGACATGCGCTGTCTGTGCATAACAAGGCAGCTGAGAGTTGGCTGTGCCATGCACCTGCACCAAACAGATGGGTGACAGCATGCCCTGTCCCAAGATACCGTTCAGTCTCATGAGCACTTATGAACTTATGCCAGACCCCACTGTTACAAAGGGCTCCCCAGAAGGATCAACAGGATCAGACAGCTAAGGCTTAGAAGCACCTGCAGCAGTTGCAGATTGCAGCTCTTGAGTGACAGATCTAAGTCATCTTGCTGAGCAGTGTCTGGCTTTTTTGGGTTTTCATTGATGATGGCGTTCTGAGATTCACTGTGTGCTTCACCTTGTAGTACACATACAGATGTTGACAATGCTGTGAGCAATAGTCCTGAGATAATGCAAAGGGTCGTCACTGTACCTGCCACTGTAAAGGGTCATGTGTTGAGGGCCATACGTGAGGGGCGCCCTGTTTGACAGCTGCTTGCATGCAGGCAAGGCGCGCGAGAAGGCGAGCTTGCAGACCCTAACCGTGCTGCATGTGCCGGGTGACCCCTTGCAGAAAGATGACCTGGATTCCAAGCTGAACATTTTGAGGTATCAAAACAGAGTTGTCATTTTGGTTTGGTGAGGTTTTACATTTGGCAGCATGGCAGATGTACAATGTGATAAATGCATTGATGGGCGGACTGGAGTACTGCTTGAAGCTGCTCACTAATCTGCAGTGCAACCGATACACGATTTTGCTCCTGTTATGCAGATACACTTTGAATGGATATGCACAGCATGCATCGTAGGTAATCAAAGCAGAGTCTGCATGCTTGCACCATTTCAGCGAGACATTGAGTAATGGCAGTGCTATGTAGAGCTGGCATGATGCTGATGTTGTCAATGGCATGACTTCCTCCCTTTGCATAATTGCCTTGCCATGCAGGTACAAGTGTGTTGTGTTGTGTGACATGAGGTTGATCTTGTCAATGACATGACTGTGCTCCTGTACTTAGCTGCCTCGCTATGCAGGTACAAGTGTGTCATTGTGCTGTGTGACAGTCAATGGTGTGATCCCGACCTTGACAGCAGCAACGGCATCCAGATGAACAGCTTGAGGGACATGCTGCGCATTGATTCCATGCTTATGATGGTTCAGCTCAACATCAGGGTCCTTCTGGACGTGAGCACTGCACCATAACTCTGTCTTGGTTGATGACACTGCTTCCTGCAGTATATCATTGGACAATTGGCCCTGGAGGCTTGATACCTATCATATTGAAAACGCTGCCCCAGGTGCAGGTTGCATCACAGCTCATACTTTGCGGCACTCCATGCACGAAGCGAGCTTGTAGGCAGCATAATGTGAAGAAAAACATGGGGTGCTATGCATGTGCCTGCCTTTTCTCTCCTGCGGGCTGTCTGTTTGTGTATCAGGCATCACAACACAGGACCAGTTGTTGACTACAGGCAGCAGATGCTCCAGACATCAATATCATATGTGAGAAAGTCGCGTTTGACGGAGTTACAAGATTTGAGGACCGGTATCGCCTCCCTCTGGGCGTCACAGTCAACATGACAGACTACAGCGCCCAGCTTGCCACAGAGGTCTGCTCAGCTGCTTCTTGTCATGGCTCGCCCATACATGCATTGCTCAGTATTATGTTTGCTCTGATTATCCATGGGCGGGTACCACTGCTCTGGACTATCGTGACAAAGTAGCTGCGGAAACATTGCCTTCTTGCGGCCATTTGTACCTTTTGTGTGCAGAGCAACTGCGTTATGGGCTACTGACAGAGCATCAGGTCATGCAGAGGCAGCTGTGGCAGTATATGGACTTGAGAAGTCTCAGGCAACAGTGCACACGAGGCATACCCTGACGTGTGCAAGGTTATGCAGTGCCGTCTGTATGCACAGAATAAAGTTGACAACCACAGTGACTGATAACACCTGCAGGTTGCATACAATCCCCAGGTGCTCTTGCCGGCATCAAAGCTTGGTGAGGATTCTGAAGTGCTGGTGCAAGACAGTGGAGCTCTGGCCAATCCTGAGGAAGAGCTCAGCTTCTGGCAGCTGCAGGTATATCCCTCATGCACAAGCTTCAGTGTGGCTGGTCAAAAGCATCCCAGGTAATGGCATGGACCACATACGGCAGCAGGCTTGGTGACTGGGGTACACCAGGTGGAGGGGGGTATACTCTGGAATATGGGCAAATCACAGGCAGCAGGACTCATGACAAGCTGGGAGATGTGTAAACAGCAGCAAGATACAGCACAAGCATGTCATGTGGGCTTGATAGAGAGTCGTACACTGCAGCATTTACATCATGGGACTGGACAAAGCATGGTCTTCTGTCATGTCTTGCACCAAGTCTGATTTTGTCTTTCCAAAAAACAGCAGCATTGGGTGGCCCTTGCTTGTCGTCATGATAGCAGTATATGTGTGGCGTGCGTAGGTGTGCCTGATAATAGGCAAAGCATAAGTGTAAAGCCCAATATTCATGCGGTAAGTTGCACGACAAGCCTTGTTCCCGAGACCAGCAATGCATTTCTGTAGGCACGTGCCATGACAGTGAACCAGGTCCTCTTTGGGTACTACATCATCCCCACTCGCCCCGGGGCTCCATTGGAAGTAGTGGTTAACCCCGAAGGCAATGATGCAAGGAGCCTCAAAAGGTTACCTCGTCTACCTCAGTACATAGTTGCCAATTTCTGAATACTGTGCACCGCTGATGTGGGTCAACCCTGTCCTTGTTTGGGCCTTGAGCATAGTCCAACCATGTACCTGCCAGCACCGCTTGTTCTGATGCACCTTCTGTGCTGCAGGGCCCAATCCATAACAGTGATGCTGTAGTCGTTTGTGACATCAAAGCATGAGCAGTTGCATGCTGTGTGTGTGTGTGCATGCGCATGTGGTGCTGGCACAGTGGTCATGACCTGTGACATAGCATCACTTGCCACACACTAGTAACATGGCAGCATCACTGGGTGCTGTCTGGTGCAGTGCATATATCTTTGGTTTTGATGTATGCGCAGGTGCACTCATGCTTGCCTGGCCTGATGTTGACACTTGCTTCACGGTGCTGCAGAGTGTGGAACAAGGGAAATGGGTTGATGAAGCTGATCTGTATGGCGCCCAAGGTAAACAAGCCAGATGTCCCAATGAACACTGGCCCTGTTGTTGGTATCAACACCAGCGACAGGAATGACACAAGTACTGATGGCAAGCCAGCCATGGAAGCATCCACCTCTACTGACAGCCAAGATAATGGTGGCTCAAATGGCAGTGTGTACAATGATACCATGCAATCACATGCGGCCCAGGAGTTGTCCAATAATGGGCCTCATGGAGATGGCCATGGCAGTAGCAGCAGTAGTCCAATGGGATCTCAGCTGAACACTGATGTAGGGTCGCTTAAGCTCACAGCGCCAGGCACCTCTCGTCATGATGCTTTCCAAAGAAACTCAGAGGATAACGGCACTGCAGATCATAAAGCAGATTAGTCAGTAGATAGATACAGTGTTCTAAGCTCGTTGGTGTCTGTTGTCTGTAGGGAATTGAACCAGTCTTTCTTGATGTGTTGTTACTGCAGCATGCTACTGTAGTATACTTAGCTTCGTCAGCTTGCTCATTGTTTCGCGATGTTTCTGAATAATTATTGCTTGTTTGCTGTGGTTGCTTCTGTGATACATTGTAGGGACAGCTTTGAAGCTGGAATTCACTTAAATTGAGTTGGAATTGTTGGTACGCCCAGGCAGGGTAAATAACAGTTGTGACAGCATGCAAAACAACCCAACACATTGCTTACAGCTGCGCGCACCTCGATCATACAGCAGTGCGGAGTCATGAGCCCAGTCGTGAGCCAATATCTGCGGCACTGCAGCGGCAGCTGCCGATGCTTCGCGGACACGTATCAGAACATGGCCGAAGCTGTTGCAAAGTCTTGGACCAGGAGACACAGCAACGTACGAGGTCACAACTGTCTGCTTCTGCGGAATCACACGTGTATGATTCCGCTGAGGCATGGTGCTGCGCGCGTTGTCTGTGCGGCGTCTACTTTGAAAGCATCCGCAAGTTTGAGACCTTGCCCGAAGCCATCAGGACTGCTCCGCTGCTGTCTGCTTATGCATGCAGACTTGGCACAGGCGATGCAGGCAGATAAGCTGCGCGGCTTTGCTGTTGACGCTGCTGGCTACTGTCTGTGGCCCTGCAAATCTGCATCATCGCAAAGGCCGCTTGGAACATAGCACAGATAGCCAGGCAGACATATCATTTTCCAGTCAGGTACTGCGGCTCTCTCAGGCTTGCTCAAGGCCATGAAGTTTTTAGCCAGGAGAGCTGAGGCAATCATGCATGACGCAGACAGTGAAGTATTGGTAGGGGTGCTGACTTTGCATCTGTGTGCAATGCAGACAGCCAGTGTCCTAGTGAGATCCTCGAAGCGTGAGCTTACTTCAGCACCATTTGCACCATCGCCACCTCCACCTCCACCTCCCCCTCCACCACCGCCTCCACCACCTCCACCGCCACCACCACTATCACATGCATCCCAGGGACCTGAATCCCCTGCACAGCTACACATTGTGACCACAGCATTTGGAAGCTCCAGTCCTGCGGTAGCTAATGCAGCACAGACAGCAAGTGCTATAGCGCCAATGCCTTTTGCTGCAGCACCATCTGGCGGTGCGCCAATTGGCAACCAGCTGTCAGGTCGGCATTCTCAGCTTTTCATGGTTGCTCATAACGCACTGATCAATGTAAAAACTGCTCATTTGCCAACAACAGTGCATGTGTTGACGCTATAAGTGTATCTGAAGCTGTTTATGCTGTGCAACAGTAGGGCCTCAGAGAACAGCATGCATCATCTGTTGCAGGGCGCCTGGCAGCACCAGGTCCAGGACCTGCGCCACTTGCAGCAGCCCTTCCTTTGGCACAACCTGCTTTGACTGCAACAGCACCTTCACCCAGTACACAGAGCACAGTGCCAAAACAGGCATCTGCACCCATCGCCACTGCCAGCAGCAATGCTTCTGCTGCTGCATCATCATTGTTGCCGCAAGTAACGTATGGCTCTGGGACCCCCTTGCCTGCCACCACCCCTTCAGCAACCCCTGCTGCTACCCCTACCTCTGCCTCTGTGACTAGCCCTGCAACTACCTCTGCGGCCACCTTTGCAGCTACCCCTGGAGTGACCCCAGCACCTGTAGGTGCTGCTGCACATGAGAGTATGGTAGCAGCTACACCAGCAGCAGTATCGGAAGGTACACCTTCTGTATCCCCAGGGCTGACCCCTACCACCACTCCAGCCCCCCCCCTCACAGCCACAGCAGCACCCACAACTGAAGCTACAGCTGCAGCAAATGCTTCTTCAACCACCTCATTGGTACCATCACCTCAAACTACCATTAAGCCTGCCTTGCTGCCTCAGATCAGCTTTGCTCCTCAAGTGCCACCGACGCCAGAAGCACCCATACCTGCAGCACCAGGAACCACTGCCCCCTCACCTACCGTGTCACCCCAAGCCTTAACCACAGCTTCCCCTGTGAACACACCTGCTGCTTCACCTACAGCTCTGTCAACTGCCCTATCTACACCTGTTCCCTCCGCTGCTGCCTCTACACCTTTGATGACCACTGAGCCCGCAACACCAACACTCACATCGGAAGCTAGTGCTACAGCTACAGCTACACCTGTCGGCACCCCTGCAGCTACGCCAACAGCTACTCCTGCAGCTGCACCTGCAGCTTCACCTCAGGCTACGATACAGGCTGCTCTGCTGCCACAAATCAACTTTGCCCCAGAAACCAACACCACACCAGCAGCAGTAGCAGCCAACACCTCTTCACAGTCACTGCTAGCA
>JAABUO010005165.1_pt1 | contig 15277 bp, 11 predicted proteins | sample 5559291 | NCBI WGS metagenome assembly JAABUO01 (sample SAMN10711878, study PRJNA513372) | rock metagenome | isolation source: Antarctica rocks | place: Antarctica: Victoria Land, Finger Mt sud
TGGGGCCACCCGGTCGGGCATTCTCGCTCGCCGGTCATGCACAATGCGGCCCTGGCCGCACTGGGCCTGGACTGGGTCTACACCGCGTTTGACGTGCCGCCCGCGCGCCTGCCCGATGCGGTTGCCGGAGTACGCGGCCTGGGATTGGTCGGTGTCAACGTCACCGTCCCCTTGAAAGAACTGCTGCCGCCTCTTTTGGATACTCTCAGCGACGAAGCGCGGCGCATTGGGTCGGTCAACACGATTGTCAACCAAGACGGCTTGCTGCATGGCGACAGTACGGACGGGGCCGGCTTTCTGCGCGCCCTGGCCGAGGCCGGCTGCCCACCGCTGTTCGGGCAGCGCGCGTTGCTGCTGGGTGCGGGCGGGTCGGCCCGCGCTGTCGCCTTTGCCCTGGCCGGGCAGGGGTGCGAAGTGGTTGTCGCCAACCGAACCGGCGAAAAAGCGCCCGCTCTGGCCGATGCCATTTGTGACTGCTACAAAGGGCGAGCTTCAGCAGCAGTGTGGGGCGAAGACGCAGGCCCAGTGGATTTGGTGGTCAATGCGACATCGCTCGGCTTATCGCCCCACGCGGACGCAATGCCTGCATTGCCTCCCCATCTATTTGACGCGCGCCCTTTCGTGTATGATTTGATTTACAACCCCGGCGAAACGCGCCTGCTGCAAACAGCGCGGGAAGCGGGCTGCCCTGTGTCAAATGGGCTGGGCATGCTGGTCTGGCAGGGGGCGCTGTCTTTGTCGCTGTGGACGGGGCTGCCATTATCCCAGATGCCTGTTGCCGCCATGCTGGGGGCCGTCAGCCCCGCTCCAACAAAACGGCCCGTGCTGGACGAGCCAGAATAAGCGTGTCCGTGAACGCAGTGCATAAAGCTAGGGATACCAATGTCCATCCTGACCATCGATGTTCAGGTGGTGGCCGACATTACCCGCCCCCTGCATAATCGCCCACTGCTTGAAATCCGAAAGCTGCGCCAGTGTCACCGCCTTGACATGCCCATCCGCATAGGCGACGTTGACCTGGGCATCGGACGGCGGCACATCGCACCAGGCCGCCTTGCGCTGCGTGTGCCGCCAGGAAAGCACGTTGAACATCCGCGCCATGCTGAACGGAGCGCGCCCCGCGCTGTCACATGCCGCGTAAAAGCTGTGGGTGTTGCTACCGTCGATAGGACTGAGGCCCAGCCCAAAACCGGGAAGTTTTTCATCCGTATTGCTGAGTGTTTCCGCCAGCAGAACTGTCCCGGCGGGCGCAACCGCCTCGCTGAACGCATGGGCCGCCCCCGTGCCGTTTTGCAGTCATCCGGGCAGTAATACTCGCTCCAGTTGTCGCTGAGGCCATAAGAAGGCTGGTTGGAAAGTTTGTGCAGGGTAATGGCCGTGGCATCGTAGGGTGCGGAAGGGCAGACCAAAACTTTGGAAGCGGAGTTGAAGTTGTGCGACCCTTGAGTTTGGATGTAGGGGGCGACCAATTCCGGCCAGAATTTGTCGGGCGCGAACCCGACGGGAGCCTGCCAGCCCGGTGCGGCTGCCGGGGCTGACAACGCCTGCTGCGCCCGACTCGTCCATTGCCTTCGCCACGGATGAGCAGTTCAATCAAGATGCCGCCCTTGCAACGTTGCCGACGGCAGTGCCTGCGGCGGCCCCAGAGCCGAGTGCGTGGGCTTGTTTCATCATTGGGGGTCTCGCTATTACACTGCGAACGATACGCCGCCGCGTGCAAAGTGCCGTTGATAATTAGAAACGGTCACGACGAAGTTAGAAAGTCCATGCCACTGACTGTTTCTGCTGTAGGAGCCAAAAGAAAACCATGCTCATGCCCACTCTCCGCCGCGTCCGGCTGACGCCCCTACTTGCTGCTTTGATGTTGAGCCTGTCCCCGCCCGTCCCACTGGCACTCGCGCAGGCTGTCCCTCCCGCCCCGCAAACTGCTTCCGTTCCGGCAAATATTCTGCCGGAGCGGACACCTATTCAAGTGCGGCTGGAAAATGAGTTGAAGTCCGGCAGCAGCAAGGCTGGCGAAGAAGTGCCGTTCACAGTCGTCAGCGATGTGTATAGCCCAAGCCACACGCTGCTTATCACAGCAGGGGCGTCGGCCTATGGAAAAGTCACGCGGTCATCGCGTCGCGGCGTTTTCGGTAAAGCCGGCAAGCTGGACTTCACGTGCGAATATGTCGTTGCGCCGGACAAAACTCATGTGCCGCTTCGCGCGCAACCGATGGGCGGCAGCGGACGCAACAACACAAGCGCTATGGTGGCGACTGCCCTGCTGCTGGCCCCCATTGCGATCCTAATGAACGGGCGTGACGTGACCATCCACAAGGGGCAGGAGTTCACGATGTATGTGGACAAGGACACTGCCCTTCATCCCTTTCTGCCTTTAACGTCTGCTGTCGCACCGGCAAGCGCGCCGGGCAAGTCTCTGTTTCTCTTGCAGAATGGGACGCAAGTCACCGGCTCTATCGTGAGCTTCGATGGCACGACATATACTGTTGCCACTGACCAGGGAACGCAGACACTTAAAGCTGCCGAAGTGAAGTCTGTCTATGCCCTGGCCGCTTCTCCTGGCGCACCGGCAGCCACGGCCACACTTGCAGGCAAGTGAAAAGATAATATTTGGAACGCAGTCTTACGGGCGGGAGAGCAATCTCTTGTCTGTTTTCTTTTGTGCCTGCCCCTGCGCCGACAAGCGCCTTGACAATATGTATTTTATGGGATACAATGTAACATGGAGACCATCGAGCACAGCGTCAAAATGCTCGCCTTGGAGAATGACAAGTGTCTGTTTGAGGAGTGGTATAAAGGCATCAAAGACACCCCAAACCGTGCCCGTATCCGTGCGCGCTCAGAAGTTTTGGCAGGAATATGAGCATGAAACTGAAAGATTTCAACGAGACTTTCGCGGTTGAGTTGCGCGACCCGCAGTTCGCCGCTACTTACTTAGAATACGCCCTGGAAGATGGCGGTGTGGAAACGTTTCTGGTCGCTTTGCGTAACGTCGCGAAAGCCCAGGGTGGCATGACGCAAATTGCTCAAGCGACGGCTCTTGGGCGGGAAAGCCTGTATAAAACGCTTTCGGAGCAAGGCAACCCAGAGTTCAAGACATTACAAGCTGTTCTTGGCGCATTAGGCATGCGTTTTTCAATCACGCGCGCGGAGACAGATATTGCAGCGGCTGGCGTTTGACGAGGCGCACATCGGCAAAGACACAGCCCTCTTGCGCTTCGGGCGCAGGTGTGATATAATCAATGCAGATTTTAGAAAACTTGTCTTGTGTCTTCAAGCCGCTTGGGGAGCAAAAGGGGCAAGTTCGGTGTTGTTATAATTGAAAGACTGCGCGCGGAAAGGCGACCCGCGCGCACTGTTTGCGGGTTAAGGAGGCGGTGTGCCGTCATGGTTATGCAGAAAAAAAGCTTGGGCGAGATTTTAGTGGAAAAAGGGCTTCTTTCCGACGAAAAACTGCTTCAAGCCAAAGAAGTTCAAAAAAGCGCGCCGGGTGATCTGGGCAGCATTATTGTCGACCTGGGGTTCGCCAGCGACAAAGATGTCACTTCAGCACGGGCCAGCGAGATCGGCATTCAGTTTGTAGACCTGTCCAACCCGCGCAATGTAGACCCGGAAGCGGTGAAAGCCGTGCCGGAGCATATTATTCGGCGGCACAACGTGCTGCCGATCCGCCGCGATAACAGCGTGACCCCGAACCGATTGATGGTGGCGATCAGCGACCTCAAGACTAGCAAGACAGCGCTGGAAGATGTCAAGCTGGTGTCTCGGTGCGCCATCACGCCGGTTCTGGCGACCAAAGGCGCGCTGGAAGAAGCCACTACGCGTGCGTTCAATGGCGGCGCTCCATCTCGTTCCACTCCCAGCAAGCTGATCAACGGCAAGCCTGGTGCCAATGGAGCCAGTGCCCTGCCCGCGCTGATTAAAGATGAGCCGACCAGTGCCACCCCGGCCCTTGTCACGCCCGGTGGCCCGTCAGCCGTGCCCAGTGAACTCGCGACTACTATTGGTGGCGACTTGGCGAGCATTCAAGGCGGTGGCGGCGATGAAGAAGGCGATGCCGACGAAAAGCTGTCGGAAGAAGCGCCGATTATTCGTATCGCTCATGCCATCGTTCAGCAGGCGATCCGCGAAAAAGCATCGGATATTCATATCGAGCCAGGGCAGCGCTCCGTGCGCATCCGGTACCGGATCGATGGCGTCCTCAACGAAACTATGACCGTGCCCAAGCACATTCAGAACCCATTGATTTCGCGCTTCAAGATCATGGCGGACTTAAATATTGCCGAACGGCGCGTCCCGCAAGACGGACGTATTCCAATCCGTGCTGACGGCAAGGATTATGACCTGCGCGTTTCAGTTCTGCCGTCCAAGTTTGGCGAAAAGATCGTCATGCGTATTTTGGACAAATCCAGCACGCAAGTCGGTCTGAACAGCCTGGGCTTTGAAACAGACATCCAGACCAAACTCGAAGAACTGGCAACCCAGCCGAATGGCATGCTGCTGACAACCGGGCCGACCGGCTCAGGGAAAACGACCACGCTGTATTCACTCTTGAACCGTGTCAACTCCGTGGAAAAGAACATTGTCACGGCGGAAGACCCGATTGAATACGACTTGGCGGGTATTACGCAGTGTCAGATCAACAAAAAGGCGGGTCTGACATTCGCCGCCGCCCTGCGCTCATTTTTGCGACAAGACCCGGATATTATCATGGTCGGCGAGATGCGCGACCTGGAAACGGCGACTATCGCTGTTGAGTCGGCATTGACGGGCCACCTGGTACTGTCCACGCTGCACACCAACGATGCCCCGTCCGCTATGATGCGTTTGGCGGATATGGGGGTAGAGTCTTATCTGATAGCCGCGACCGTGATCGGGGTCATCGCGCAGCGCCTGTGCCGTAAGATTTGCAGCAACTGCAAAGAGTCTTACCAGGTAGACGCGGCAGACCTGTCATCATTTGGTTTTGTTGTGGAGCATCCCGACCAGAAGGTAACGTTGTTCCGGGGCGCAGGTTGCGAAGAATGCCGCTACAAAGGATTCAAAGGACGTGTTGGCTTGTATGAACTGCTGGTGATGAACGAAGAAATTGCCGAGCTGGTCGTGCGGCGGGCGCCGGTAGCCGACATTCGGGATGCCGCCAAGTCTTCAGGAATGCGCGAACTGCGTGAAGATGGCCTGCTGAAAGTGCTGGAAGGGCGTACCACGCCGGACGAAGTGCGGCGTGTCGTGTTCACCGCCGGTTTCTAAAATACGCTTGGGAAAAGAAAGTTTTTCCCCAAGCAATTGCAGGCGCAGTTGAGCGCTCAGGAGTACGTTGTTATGGCCGAATCCTATCTTCCCCCCCAGCAAAGACCGCCTGCCTTTGGCACAAACGGCACAGCAGGCAAAATGCCAGCTATGCCGCAAAGCGGCTCCATGCCTAGCGCGCCCATGCAAAACGCTCAGGTGAATGAGCCGCGCGCGCAGGTCAAAAAGAAGCCGATGGAAGATGTCCATATCGACGAGCTTCTGGAAACTCTGGTGGAAATGGCGGGAACCGACCTGCATATCTCGCAGGGTGTCCCGCCCACGGTGCGTGTCAACGGCGAATTGGAACCATTACCCTACGAAGATGTGACGCCGCTTGACGTTCAGCAAATGATGTACGGCATCCTGACCGACGAGCAAATCCAGAAGTTTGAAAGCACCTGGGAGCTTGACTTTGCCTATGCCCTGCAAAAGCGGGCGCGTTTTCGTGTCAACCTGTACAAAGACAAAGGGTCGGTTGCAACGGCAATGCGCCTGATCCCGTTCAACATCCCGACCATGGAACAGCTTGGTTTGCCTCCGGCAATCGAAAAGCTGACTCATGTGCGGCGCGGCCTGATCCTTGTGACGGGGCCGACAGGGTCGGGCAAGTCCACGACACTGGCGTCCATGCTCAAGCATATCAACGACACGCGCTCTGAGCATATCCTCACAATTGAAGACCCGATAGAGTACGTGCATCCGCCGAATAAATCCATTGTTCATCAGCGCGAGCTTGGGCAGGATACCAAGTCGTTTTCTAACGCTCTGCGGGCCGCCTTGCGCGAAGACCCGGATATTATTCTGGTCGGCGAAATGCGTGACCTGGAAACTATCTCTTTGGCAGTCTCTGCGGCGGAAACCGGGCATCTCGTTTTTGGGACATTGCACACAAACTCGGCAGCCACATCTGTGGACCGTATTGTGGACAGCTTCCCATCCGGCGACAAAGACCAGATTCGTTTGCAGCTGTCCAACAACGTGCAGGCGATTGTCTCGCAAATGCTGCTGCCGACCTCGCCTTCTTACAAAGCGCAAAGTGGCAAGGGGCGTATCGCGTCACAGGAAATCATGATTGCATCTTCGGCCATTCGTAATTTGATTCGCGAAGCCAAAGCCCATCAGATCACGTCCATTATTCAGACATCGGGCAATGCAGGCATGATTACTGCCGACCGCAGCCTGACCAATCTTTATCAAGAAGGTAAGATTACCCACGAGACTGCCCTGTCACGGGCGCACAACCAGGAAGAAATTAAGCGTATGCTGGCCGGGGTAGACGGCGAAAGCGGCAAGCCCGGCCAAGGAGCCTCGCGTCCAGCCGGGCGCTAAACAGGAAGCAGGGGAAGCACAATGGCAACTTACGCATATACAGTTCGGGATGCGGGCGGGACACTGCGCAATGGCACATCGGAAGCTGAAAACCCGGAAGTGCTGGCCCGGCGTCTGCGCGAGCAGGGTTTCAGCATCAACGAGATCAAGCAGTCCAAAGCCAAAAAGGCAAAAGGTGCGGGGTCGTTCCTCGACAATCTGCAAAAGGTCAAGCTGACCGAGCTGTCCATCTTTTGCCGCCAGTTTTCCACGATGATCGATGCGGGCGTTTCTCTGGTGCGCTGTCTCAATGTGCTGGGCGACCAGACCACTAACAAGCGTCTTAAAAACATCATTCAGGACATCACGCGTGAGGTCGAAGCGGGCGAAACATTGTCTAAGGCGATGTCCAAGTATCCTGGCGTGTTCAACAACCTGTTTCTCGGGTTGATCCGTGCCGGAGAAGTCGGCGGCGTGCTGGAAGAAACCTTGCAGCGCTTGTCCACGTTTCTGGAAAAAGATGTGGAATTGAAGCGCAAAGTCAAGTCGGCTATGACCTACCCGACCATTGTCAGCGTGGCCGCTTTGGGGATCGTTGTCGGGTTGTGTACGCTTGTCGTTCCCAAATTCTTGCAGTTGTTCAAAGACATGGGCGTGAAAGATTTCCCCGCCCTGACATTGGGCCTGATGGCGTTCTCGGATTTCCTGGTGCACAAAACAGTGTTTGTGCTGCTGATTGGCTTCGCCATCAAGTTTTCCATTAATGCTTTTCGCAAAACAAAGTTCGGCGAGCATGTGTATGATAAACTCATGCTGAAAGTGCCTGTCTTTGGGAAGCTCACTCACAAAGTCGCTCTGGCCCGGTTTTCGCGCACGCTGGGGACGCTGCTGGTTTCAGGTGTGCCGATCCTGCAAGCGCTGGAAACAGTTTCTGGCACGGTTTCCAATGTGATTATGTCGGATGCCATCATGGAAGCGCGCGCAAAGATCCGCGAAGGAGAGCGCATCGGCGAGCCGCTGGTCAAGTCGGGGCTGTTTCCCCCGATGGTCGTGCAGATGATTTCCATCGGCGAGGAGTCGGGCGCCCTGGACTCGATGCTCGCCAAAATCGCCGACTTTTATGAAGACGAAGTGGATGCCGCGGTGGCTTCTTTGGCGGCGGCGATTGAGCCTGTCTTGATTATCTTTCTCGGCGTTGCTGTTTTGCTCATTGTTTTGGGCATGTTCATGCCGATGGTTTCGCTGATCCAAAGCTTGTCCGGCGGCGGCGACACCGATAGCGGCAACTAACTTTCGCTAAAGTGAGACGCGCTTGACGGTTTGGCTTTGGGCCTTTGTTGCTTTTATTTACGGCATTGCCATCGGCTCGTTCCTGAATGTCGTGATTTGGCGACTGCCTCGCGGACTGACTGTTTCTGCGCCAACCTGGTCTTTTTGCCCCCGGTGCGAGCATCGCCTGGGGGCATTAGATTTGGTGCCTGTGGTGTCGTTTTTGGGGCTGCGGGCGCGCTGCCGCTATTGCCGCGAACCGATTTCCTGGCGCTATCCCGGTATTGAGCTGCTGTGCGGCATTTTGTTCGCCCTGGTCGGCTGGCGCTTTGGCGGGACATGGGAGGCAGTTGTCTTTCACTGCCTTTTTGTCGCCCTTTTGATCTGCGTCTTTTTTATTGACCTGGAACATTTTATCATTCCCGATGGCTTAAGCGTGCTGGCGGCTTTGGTGGGTTTTGCGCATAATGGGGTGTCTATTGCCCTGCATCGGCCCGGACAGTGGACTGCCGTCGGGCCTTTTTTTGTGCCGATGTCCATTGCGGGCTGGCTGGGCTATGCGGCTTTGGTCTACGGGTTCGGCCTGGTTTCGTATGTGTGGATCGTCTCGGTCTTGGACAAACGAATCAAGCCGGGTCGCGCGGCCTGGGGCTATTTGCGGGACAATGCGCTGGACTGGGTTTATGTCGGATTATCGTCCCTTGGGGCGATTATCCCCCCGGTGCGCAGGTTCGTTGCGCAAAAGTTCGGCGAAGCGGAGCCGGCGACAACCTACACTGCGGAAGACATTGAAGGCGACGAGGATGCCGGCGGCATGGGCGGGGGCGACGGCAAGCTCGCGGCTGCGATTGGGGCGAACCTGGGCTTTGCCCTGGCGGTGCAGTCTTTTTTCTTTGCCGTGTTTCTGGGGGCTATCGGCGGGGTCATCGTGATCGCGCGCCAGCGGCGGACACTGGGGCAGCGGACGGCTATTCCTTTTGGGCCAAGCATGGCGGCGGGCGCGTTTCTGGCTTTGATGGTTGGCGGCGGCCTGCTGGCCTGGTATCTGGGGCGGTTTCACGGGCTGTAAGAACGCTTTTTATGCGTTGCCGCCTTGTTTGTACGGCATTTCAACGACGGAACAATTTCGTCCGTCGTTGGCAGGGGCTGGGTACGCGTTGATTGCGCCTGGGGTATGCCTAAGAAAACGCATTACTACGCAAAAGCAGCCCAAAAAGAACTGTAAAAATTACTCGGAAATAACACAAAAACCGGGGAACAAACCCTGGGCGTCGGTCGTCTGACAATGGCTGACCGTGCGTCTCAGGGTAAAACCGCAGCGTAAAGGAAGACGTGATGACATTTGCGCAAGCCAAAAAGCGTACGGGATTTACTTTGATTGAACTGCTCGTCGTCATCGCCATTATTGCGATTATCGCGGCGATTTTGTTCCCGGTCTTCGCGAAAGTGCGGGAAAAAGCGCGGCAGACCACGGTTCTCGCGAACTTTGAAAAGATACAGCGCGGGCTGGGCGAATATCAGCTGGATTACCATCGTTACCCATCGGCTCTTTATGGTTATGCCGTTAACGGTCAGTCGATGGGGACGAAGCCGACCACGCACGGTGCGCCGGCGGGGTTGTTTCCGCAGTTTATCAACGACGTAAGCGTGTTTCAGGACCCGGATAATTCTCACAACGATGATTTGGCGACATCCGTCACGGCCAGCGTCAACCAGCTCAACGGCGGCACAATAACGTCGTCCAATCAGCAGTTTTACCGGGCCGATGCATATGATACAAACCCGCAGGTCAGCGCAGACGGCAAGTCGCTGTCGGCCACGACCTATATCGCCCGGTATCAAACATCGTGGACGAGTATCGCGGCCCCCGGCTCGCCGGCGGCAGCCGACCCCAGCTACCCGCGTCAGCTGCGCGTTCCAAACCCGCCCGGTGACACGTTTGTGACGCTGACAACCTACCATGTGCCCAGCGGCGTGGTATTGGTGCTGTGGCAAAGCGGGTCGGCCAAAACGCTGGACATATCACGCATGCTTGCTTTGGGAGCAGACAATCCCGGCGGCATTTTCTGGCAGATGACGCCTGGTGGACATTAAACAAGTGAGCGGGGAACACATGAACATGCAGCGCAGCGGCAAAACGCAGGCGACATCGCAAGGCTTTACTTTGATTGAGCTGCTCGTCGTGATCGCCATTATCGCGATTCTCGCGGCCATTATCTTCCCGGTCTTTGCCACGGTGCGCGAAAATGCCCGCCAGTCGTCGTCCATCTCCAACATGCGGCAGATTTCGACGGCTCTGGGGCAGTTTCAGCTGGACAACCACCGGAACCCGGATGTGCTGTTCGGCTACGTGTACTACCAGTATAGTGACAGCAACGGCGACATTAACTATTCCGGCACGGGCAAAACGCCGTTGTCAATGGATGCTGCCTTTAGTCAGGCACAAACTGATGCGCAGGCACACCCGAACGCAGGCGTCACCAGCACCTTCTTTCCCGGCCTGTACCCGGAATATGTGCGTGACGTGACCACGTTCCGCGACGCCGACAACCAGGACAACGGCAACGTGCCCTCCAAAGTTGCGACCAGTAATGCAGCTGATCCCAACACTGTTGCCATCAACACACTGGACGTCAACGGCACATTAACAGCAGGCACTCACAAGTTTTACGCTGAAGATGCGTATGATGTCAGCCCGCAGGTCACCGCGCAAAACCAGGTCAGCAAAACCCAGTATGTCGCCCGCTATCAATCGTCCTGGACAAACATAGACAATATTAGCGATATAACTACGCCAAAGCTGGATTGTGCCAACAATTCCGCCTCAGTGCTATGTGGGCCAAACGGCGTTAACTTCTACACGCACCAACTGCGCTGGAAGAACCCGCCCGCAGAAACGTATGTCACCAGCACGACCTATCATGTGCAAAATGCCAATACCGTCCTGGTGCTGTTTGAAGGCGGCAACGCCAAAAAGCTCAACGTAGACCAGTTTCAGCAGTATGGCCCCGATGCCGCCACTGTCGCAGTAAACGGCAATGTCAGCCAGGCCAACTTCTGGAAGCTCATCCCCGCAGGCCGATAAGAATGCCCCGCATGATTTTGCAAAGACGCATGAACAACGCACCGTGGCAGCAACAGACTGGGGCAGCACCCAGGCGCGCAGGCTTTTCCCTGGTGGAAATCCTGGTCGTGCTGGTCGTGCTGGTCGTCGGTATCCTGGCAATCGTGCGCCTGTTCCCGGCAGGCTTCATTGCCCTGCGCAATGCCCAAAACAGCACATTTGCTGACCGGCTGGGGCAGGCGGCCCTGGAGTCGCTCAAGCAGGGCCAGGGAACGCTGCCGGATGCCGTGTATCTGTATGATGAAACTCAAGGCGGCTTCAACCCCAACGTCACCCCCGATGACTTGTACTCTTACAGCCCCGACGGCACAGGCAAAAACACATCGCACCGGTACGGCCTGCTGACAGATGTGGATGCCGACATCAACAAGCAGCGCTATATCAGCAACGAAACCGTGGCCGTGCCCGCCGCGCATGTTGCCGGCAATGTGATGTATCCGCCGCTGTATGCGCTGGCATTTGGGCCGATCAGCCTGCCGACGACAACCTTGCCCGCAGGAGCAAGTGCGCTGCCTTTTTTGATAGTCAACAGTACGCCTTGGACGCAGCAAAGCGGCGACTCGCGGGTCGATCCCAGTGACCCCAATGCGATAGCAAACCCTGCCATCGCGCGCCATTATACCAACCCGCCTGATATTCTGTCGCCAACTGAAGGCGCATATCTTGCCGACCTTGCCGCCAACACAAACCCAACACCTATTCTGAGGCCGACGCAGACGCTTTTCCTGGTGGACAAGGATGTAGGCCAAGTTGCCGTGCCTACCGCAAGCTATGCACAAACCTTCACGTTGACGGTCACAAGGAAGTACGGCGGCACTACAACGCAGACAATTACGGTAGACGCGCTCGGCATAGACAACGCCAACAATCCTACCGGCTATATCGGCAATTGGTTCGGGACAACAACTGCGACGGGAGGGGGCGACCCGCTGCCGCCAACAACTCCTGTTCTTGTGGGTGGGGTCTCAACGCCTAATCCGTGGACAGCGGTCACGCTCACGCGCCCGTTTCGGTACATGGGGATTTTGCCTGCGCCGGGTGGCACGCCGCTGTTCACTGCCGACCCTTACCAGTATTGCCTGGACGCGGGCAACATCGCTTCAGCACCTGCGGCGCAGACAACAGAGAACATGGGCGTGCTGGCCTTCAACCCTATCGCGGGCGGGCAGAACGGCATTGCCCCTTTGCAGGCACAGATTTCGTACCAGACACTCAACTGGCACGTGCTGCATGAAAATGTGGACGTGCCCGATGGCGGCGGCACGCTCAAGCTGGTGCTGGATCACTTGAAGCGGGGCGGGGACGTGCAGTTTGACGGCACAGTCTTTGCAGGCTTGACCACAGATGCCAACACCCCGACTGCCAGCCAGTACGATCTCCTCATGCTGGATCGGGACACCGGCGACATTTATGGTTTTCGCGGCACCGGTGGCAACATCGCGGGAACGCAGTACACAAACGGCACACCGACTGACCTCACGGGTGCATACTACTTAGACGTTGTGGACAATGGTGATGACCCCAGCGACTCTGCCAAAACGGACAAGCCACATATTGTCTTGAACTATGCCGGGGGACGGATTACGCTGCCTGCCGCGTTCGCGGGCAAGCACTTCCGCGTCCTCTACTCAGGGGATGCCGATTGGGCGGTCGCCGTGCAAAAAGCGCCCAGCACGTACACGCAGGCCGCGAACTTGATTGATCTCAGCGCGTTTAATACAAGCACGCCCAATCGCTTCTACTACGCGCCAAGCGGAAGCGCGTTTGTTTACTTTCCCGCCTGTGATGCAGGCAAAACCGTGGAACTGGACAACATATCTTGCACGGTAACGGACAAAAACGGCGTGACGCAGACGCGCCAGGCATCCCAGCTTACCGAACCTATTTCAGATACTTCGGCGGGCTACTACATAGATTTGGGGCCGGGGGTGGCAAACGTCATTCAAAGCCGCGATACCATCACCAAATTAACAATCGGCGGTGCGCGCGGCGTATCTCTGCGGGCAGTAGTCATTTGGCACGAGCACAACACATGGCACACGCGCGCCACCGACACCTTGCTGACGCGGAGCCAGCCGTAGTGCAGAACCTTATGAAACCAGACATGGCACAACCTTTCGGCGCATCCTGTCCTGCTTCCAGGCGGCGCGGCTTCACGCTGATTGAACTGCTGGTCGTGATCGCCATCACCGCCGTGCTGTTCTTTCTTTTGGTCAGGCCATTGATTGAGTCTCTGCGCCTGACCCAACGCGCGCAGCTCCAGGCGGCGGCGCAGGACTCAGCTCGCAAGACCCTGGAGATTATTTCACGCGAGCTGAGCAGCGCCGTGTATGTGTTTGACAACGCAAGCCACCCTTTTACGCTTGCACCGGGCACAGTGCCGACGGCGAGCGACAGCCTGTTCACCAACTTCTTGGACTTGGACATCCCCAATGACCCTAACGCCCCTACAAGCCCAGGAACAACCATGGTCGCGCATGCCTTCAATGCCAAGCTGGACTTTGTCCCCGCCCGCCGCAGCGCATCCGGCGGACTGATCGACCCGACAACCGGAGACCCGATTGCTGCCACGCAAAGCGGCAGCGGGTCGGCGACGCTCAATACGACCGGCTTGCAGTTTCCACTTGCGCCCGGCACGACCATTATCCGCTACTTCATCGGCCTTAAAAACCCAACGATCTCTTATCGCAACACGGCGGAAAAGTTAGGCCTGAACACGACCGGCAACGCTAACAATGTAGATAACACTTATGTGCTGTACCGGGTGCAGTTTCCTGTTTCTAATGAAATAGACCCCGCCACAAAGAAGCCTTCCGTGAATGCCGACGGCACCACAATCAATGAAAAATTGTTTATGCCCAAGCATGACGCAAGTGGCAATGTGCTTAATCAGCCGGAGTTAGACGACCCTGACTTCTTCCGATACGTCAACCAAAACGGCGCTTCCGATGTCAACTGGCTGGATGCTGCACATGGTAACTACCCGGCTCAAGTTAACACGTCAGTGGGTACGCCCGCCGGGCACAACAACCGTGTGGATAACTGGGAAAAGATTGCCAAGCCAGTCATCACGGCTCCCAACATTGATCTGCTGGTGCTGCCTCGCTATGCCGACGGCACCCCGATTTATGATGCCAACCATGTTCCCAGCAGCGGCAGCACCACTGACCCGGTGCGGGCAGGCGACCCCGCCACGCCGACCGTCAAGACCAGTATCAACTTCACGCCCGCCACGGTCACAGGCGATGCCGCGCCCAGCACATCCAGCGACTACAGCAGTCTCGGCATCCCCATGAACGCCGCAGACAATGGCGGCCTGCCATATGTGCCGACGGTTTACACGGCGTCCAGCCAGTCGTGGGGCTTTCCGCCGCACATCACATTGGCGCCGCAGACTCTGTCTGTTTCGACGCCCTACTACACGACTGATCTTGGTACAAGCTCAACACCACCGGCGGCAGGCATCGCCGTTAGCCCTGGCGACCTGATGGAGTACTATCATGCCGGCACTGCCGACCCCGCAAACCCGCGTGGAACGGCTGTGTACGATGTCACGCAGGGCATTGTTCTTCAATCCGCAACACTCCAGCACAGCTACGTGCCGCTTGCCGTCAACCCAGACACCGGCACTCTCAGCTTTGATACGCCCGCCCTGCCTAACCCTAACAACCAGAACTCACAGCAGTCCAGTGGCTATCAGCAATACAACCGCTATTGGACGGCCAGTGCTGACGATGTCAACAAGGGCAATTTGCTCGCCTGTCCCGCCCCTATCGGAACCACGCCGTATGGCTACAACACACCGGGCATTTTAGACCTGACCAATCTGACCTGCGACACGAGCGGCAACTTAACAGAATTTGGCGCTGCGGGCAACAACACTTCGCCCCTGCCGAAGATTGGGCAAGCTCCGACGGCTTTGCAATGCGCCAATGCGTTCATCGTGCCCGGCAGCGTACGCGTATATGGGCCGGATCAAACCGAAGGGCCGAACAAAGGCAACAGCATTCTGTATACATTGGCGTCGCCTGGTGTTCCGTTGACATATAACCAGTACCGCGTAGATTATCTCAACAGCCTGCTGACGTTTGACATAGACGCCGGGAACCAACTGCCGATAGTGCAGGCGAACGGTTCGCAGGCCAAGGTGCAGATCACTTTTAACTACCAGGCAAACCTGGCCCCTGCCGACACAACGCATCAGATTTCCGGCACCAATCCAGCCAGCCCGCTGTTAGTCAAAGTAGACTACCAGACACGTGATCTGCTGGACATCAATAT
>JAABUO010005166.1_pt1 | contig 15274 bp, 16 predicted proteins | sample 5559291 | NCBI WGS metagenome assembly JAABUO01 (sample SAMN10711878, study PRJNA513372) | rock metagenome | isolation source: Antarctica rocks | place: Antarctica: Victoria Land, Finger Mt sud
AGCTAGCGCTACGGACGATATCTGCCGCACTGGTCACACCTACGCACGCGTTCGATGGTGTACTAGGCCTACCTGAGCGTACCGCCGGTCAGATTGAGCTGTCGTCGCACACGAATTGTTCTGCTAAGCAAGGACTGGTTTTGGATACAGACTTTTGACGACCACTGTATACCCCTCGCTGACAGCTGAACTCTAAAGCTATTCCTTTCAAACCTGATCACGTAATCCCCAGTGATGAGGTGACTCATGATACCATGGCAGTTGGGGATGCAGGGAAATGCTGCAATGTAACTTTTGACTCCTGCTGTATCTCTTGTTCATTTGGCTTGCCCGGCGTCTGACTCATACCCTCAAGTACAAGTCTTCATAACAAACAAGACCACAGGGCAAGTACATACAGATGTGCCAGCGTCAGCAGCAACATAGCACAGTCGATTGGTGGACAGTCGAGGCACTTGGTTGAGTGTGCCCTTGGGCCAATGAAAGGGTAACAGACAACAGAAGGTTGAAATGCGACAACTCATTCAGTGCTGTTCGGGACCAACAAAAGGTCCCGAAACGAAATCGAGAGAGAGCAACTGTCACCCAACCCACGCACAGCGGCAGACATGCCAAACTGTGTACATGGCATAATTGGTTTCACCCCTTCAACACATCCAACCCATATTTTCTTTTACCTGTTTCTGGCAACCGCATGAAGCGTGTCTTATGTTTCAGAACACGACAGGATGTTGTGGATCCTGTTTTCACCTTTGTACCTAGTCAAACTTCTTTGGAGATCTGTTTGACCAAGGGTGGACTTTACAGTACACCTGCTGCTGCATAACAGTTGCAGAGTCTTTATGTCTTGACCCACCTGCGTCACTTCACCTGGCTTGCGCAGGTGCACCTGCCATATGCAGCCCTTGCTCATGTTTTTTAGCTGACTTCCTTGTACATCCAGGTCCCATCAGAGAATTTGACCATGCTCACTCATATGTCAGCACTGCAAATAGACCCAATGGCTGTCTTCTGGTTGTTTTCTGGTACCCTTTCTGTTCTGACCGTGTTAACCTTTTTATAAGCCGGTAGCTGGCACGGAACCAATCGCAGTGACATTTTGAGCATGAGGGTGTTTCCCTGGGATGTGCAAACTGATATTGAATGGCCCATTCAAGGCCATTGACTACAGTCCGTACCCTGGTCGCCTTCGTCGCTGGGATGTAGACCATCTAGAGCTGCTGCGGATGGATTATACGTACCAAGCCTTGCAGCCGCTTGGAAGCATGACACAATTGGCATATTTGTACTTCTCCACCTCCAGACATCATGAGCACAATGAGCAGCTGCTGGACAAGCACCTTATGTATTTGTCTGGTTTGACAAACTGTGTTGCTTGGACTGTGACTTTGGACAAAAGCTGAAACAGTCGCAAACCCAACTGGATCTGCCTCTGGGACTTGGAGACAGCCTGCAAGCAGCCATGGAGGAGCAGAAGGCAAATGTTGACATTAATATCGTTATCAATAACAGGCGGCAAATACAGTATGTAAAAACAACAAAATTGCAGCACCTGCATGTCGTGTGAACGGCACTATTCACATGACATGCAGGTGAAGGTGTTCACAAAACAAGTAGGCGTTTGGCTTGTTCACAACTCTGTAGATTGCAAAGCACAGCAGCAACGTGTACATGTAACATTAGTGGGCTTTTGCATCTGTAATACATCGCTTGTTGTCTGAGATCTTGGATCCATTCTGACAATATTTGTTCTCCTGCTTGTGTAACAGGCAAGCTATGCTATGCGAGGACTGGCTGTGCTGAAACAATCGCTGTTGCATCAGAATATGGTCATGCAGCTGTTGCAAATGAATGTACAAGCCTCACAGTCTTCTAGAAGCGCAGACCTCTACCTCCTATATGCAGGCTGCTACACAATCTTTAGTACGAAGTCTCATATTCATCTGTGCATACACTGCGCACTGAACACCCATTGGTTGCAATGAAAAGTCACACAGGCTGAACACACTGTGTTCAACACAACACAAGCTCACAAGCTCTTGAGGACACACAGCACAGGCTGAACAAAACACATCTTACCATCGGGGCTATTTTCTATGATGAAACAGACCAAGTCCTTTTGAGGAGAAATGCATGCATGAAAAGAAAGTAAGTCTCAGCAATGTCAAGGAAGCTGGCCAACTCTAACACCCAGAGTCATTAAATACCATGAAAGCATAGTGTGCAGCACCATTAAATGCACCATCAAATTTTGCCAAACCTGATCTTGAGCAAGCTGATATATCTTGAACTCAGCAAGCATACTCGTGTGAAACACTCATCATTGAGTGAGTCAAGTGGCTCTGGTCTTATGCCGCTTAAGGCGGTTGTCTGTGCGGGAGAGAATAGACTGCTGCCAAGTCCGAAGATCACTCGAAATCCACCAAACAAAAGCATTAGATCTGGCTGTATAGTCACAAGGTTTCCCGTCGTTCTTGCTGTAATCCCATTCTTGAGCAACCTCAGGATACAAGCTTGGCAGGGAGTTGCATTTGCAAGCTGTCCTTCCACCACAACACGAACATCCACTACCTAACAGAGCCCGTGAAGTTACTGTTGACACATACTTGTGTGTCAACCCCAGAGGACACTTGTGGCACACCCAATGGACACGCTTGTGACTGCCCAGCCTGAGCTTGTCAGGGAACAACCCCTCCTTGGCATTTGCTTCACTGTCCCATTCTTTGAGGAGTGGATGGTTGCATTCCGCCAAGGTGGGATGATGCCCCTTTGGCCTTGCACGCTTGAGGTTATAGCACTCAGGGCAACCAGATTTCTGTCTAACGCGAGCATGGATCTGTGCCTGCCATGTGTGGCCACAGACTGGGCAACGCCACTGCTTCCTGCGATTGCTGGCAGCTGTGAAGTCATGTGGTGTGCCATCATTGGCTGTGCTGTCCCAGGTGGCAGCCACATAGGGGGCTTTGGTGGCCACAGAGTTGTGCTGACACACTCTCTGGCCTATGCAGAATGGACAACCATCATTTTTTGTTCTGGTTGTCACTTGGGCCTCCCACTGATGGGGATGACCATTTGGACAATCGGGGCATGTCCAATGCACCTTTCGGTTGCTGTGTGGGGTGATGTCAACACTGCCCAGGTAAGCGTTCTTAGCATGATCCCACTGCTGCTGCAGCTTTGGGCTGAGCCGGCTGACGTCTGGACCCTGCTGCTGTTTGGGTTGCTGACTGATGAAATGAGTGTGCTTGATGGCTGTGGCCCATATCAACAGGCTGCGGGTCTTTTTTGCTGCAGTACGTCACAAGTTGAAGCTAAAAGTCAAAGGGTAAAGCAAGACATTACTTCAGTGCAGACAGTGAAACTAGTCGGATACAGGCAGCTGTTACCTCGTATGCAGGGGCAACAGCACCGAACATGCGGATACTGCAAGGCCTTCCTGACGCTCGATGCAAGTCCAGGAACAGGCTTGTGACAGGCTCGCGGCGAGTGTGTGGCTTGAGGTGGCCTGCAAGCTGTTAGGTTTATACGCACGCTGGTCCGATGCATTATCTGAGAAAATAAGACGCTCTTGACAGCATGTCACCTGATGCTACGACCTCTCAACTGCAATGCTGCGGGCATGTCCGCCGATATCCTCTAGACTGATCGAGACAAAACGTGCAGAAATAAATTAGGAACTCCCTCGCATATGCTGCAGCACAGCACAACCGGCGGTTAGGACTGCAGCAAAGACTTATGCGCAGCTGTCGCACCCTTTGTCGAATAGCATTTGCGCCTTGCAGCGTTGCGATGAGGAATATCAACGTCAGGGTGTCTCTAGAGATCTTGCTTCGTTTCTTGATTCGTTCTCATTGCACACGATTTGTGAATGTCCAGCTATCCACACACCTAGGCAGCAGTATGCGCCTTTGTTTTCCACGGACACTGACACCATGAGGTCCTTTTTTGCACAACAAGATCACATGCGAGTTTTCAAGTTTGTTCTAAGATGTCTTGATGTCTTCCAAATTTGACCTTTGTCTTCTTCTATATGTGATCAGACTTGTTGGCTGGCTAAAGCATTGTAAGCTCTCTCTCTCTCTTGCTGAAATGGTGGGGCTGATGGATAATGATCAAATTGATGAATTTACCATTCGTTTCTGTCTGCAGGTGTTGCTGATTTTGCCCCCCAACAACTCAGGCACTGCTCAGAGGCATAGCAGAGCAGCCATACATAGCCATGCCAAGTACCACCCGATTGCAAAAGACACGGTAGGCAGAGGTGACCAAGTGTCCAAACATGGTAGACAAAGGTGACCAACTGTCCAAGTGTGGGATACAGAGCTGACCAACTCTCCCTTCAATCCTGAAGCTTTGATGGTCATGAAAGCAAAACATTTTGCAGTAGCAATGCTGAATGTGACAAGCAATCAACTAACAGAGCCACAGGAAACAAATGTTTGCCTCACTTCAGTGCTGCCACTGTGACTGTACGCTTTGGTTTTGTGGTATTGTTGGCTGACCTCCTAGTCCCCTTCGGCACCTGTTGCACTGCACCGGGGCTGTCCTTGGTCCCTACCTGCAGCTAGGGACCAAAGCAGCCCTGCCTCAGAACAATGTCCTCCCATGCTCGCTAGCTCAACCTCACAGGCCCTGGGGATTGACACATCCTGGTTGAGCACCTTGGCTGCACCCTCATACAGGATGGGCCGTAAAACCTGAAGCATAATGCCGTACGTAATTCAGATGAAATGTCATCCTTGCAATTGGCTGACAAGGATTGAAACACAAGACGTGGCGTGGGCAAACCCCATGCATTGGCATGGCAGATCCAACAGACACATGTGCATGCTATGTACATGGCAGCCCTGGAGATGAGCATAACTGCTGATGAGACAAAGTGGAGTGTGCAACAGCTGGAGCTGCCAGAAGCTCTGACAGAAGCTTCACTGCAGCCTCCTGACCATGACTCACATCACTTCAAGCAGCAGATGGAACCATGAAGGCATTCAGAACAGTCATATACATTTCTCAGCCTATCAGCCAGCAAACAATGCATTGGGAATACCTCGAGACAAGCCTGCAAGAGCTTCCTGTGCCTCATCTTCTGTGGAGGTAGAAGAAGAAGACATGTCTTCTGCCTGTGACAAATGACTAGTGCAGCTGCAGTCAGGGTAGTTGGTGCAGCTGCAGCAATAAACCCTCCAGACTTGGACACTTTCCCAGCCGCCCCTGCTGTGCATGCTGTGCGCACACTGTGCAGGCCCTTGCCTCTTCTTCTGTACGTGTGATGGAAGGAAGAAATGTGCAGCCAGGGTCCAATTCATTCACAATGTCTCTGACTGGCACATTTTTCCTGGCCTGGAGCCAGGCTGCAAAGGGGGCCCCAGAACTGCCCTAGTTCAGCTGCATGCCCCATCTTGCCACCTGCACTGCAAAGGACTAGTACACTCTTGCAGTTGCCGTGAGCATTTCCTGCACTAGGTTGCAGGAATGTCAGTGCAAAACAGCGCAGAAGCAGTGCGCAGACTCGCCATGATCTCTGGCGCTTGATTCTTGATATTATATCATTTGACAGGGCGTTTAGTTGGCAGGAAGAAGCTCTTCAGGATGCAGCAGTGACACCTTTCCACAGCAGTCCCAGCATTGCAGGCAATGCAACAACTTTGTCCAACCGACAACACCATCATGCGCAAGGTAAACGCCGCCTCATGAACAGCCAATGGCCAGGCTCTAGTAGAGTTGGCACCAGCTGGGCTTCCATGTAGGCTACATGATGTAGCGAGGGGCGGCCTTGCTGCAATGCTAACTGGTTGCCACCTCTTGCACCCCTGGGTCCGGTTCTTGAACATGCACATATTGCTACAAGACACCAACTGGCACACAACCAACTGCTTGACTCACATATCAGCATACAGTTCGTCAATAGAGATGAGACATGCCGTGTATGTGTGTGGAGTCCATGCGATGCAGTCCGAATTTTGTACAAGGCACTAAAGTGTTTGTTGCAGAAAACTGCTTGACATTGTTCCAAGTAAAATGTTGAACAAATTAAGGTTGAGCTTATCTCTGATCTATCGTATGTCAGATCCCAGAAGCTGGGACACAGAGGCAAGCGCGCACAGCCTGTCTTGACGCACAAGCCAATGACTCTTTATATGACATGGCATCCAACTGACTGAGCTGTTCACGCATTCGGAACTGAATCCTCACTGCAAGCTTGGAGCACCTGTGCTGTTTAGCAACAGGCATTTCAAAAGGCCTAGTAACAGAACTACAACCTGCAGGTCAACTCTAATTTACATAAAATCAAGCTGCAAATCTGGCATGAAATGAGCCAAAAGTAGTGGCTCATTTCATGCCCTCCATCTGTCTCATGAGGCCCTGAAGGGCTCCTGGGCCACCCATCTGTTTGAGCACATGGGGCGGAAGCATCTTGCTCATTTGGGCCATGTTCATTTGCATGTTGTGAGGATTCATGCCTGCCATGCCCTTTTGCAGGTTCTTGGGCATGTTCTTCATCATACCTCCTCCCCCCTTGCCACCACAGATCAGCATCTTCAAGCGCTTGAACTCCTCTGCAAAAACCAATAGAAGCTGAAAGAGGCAACATGGCAAGTGAGGCTGTCGCCTGTGCTGCTTGGATACGCTGATCTGGCAACATGGCAACAGGGGGATAGAAACAATGTTGCAGAAAGAAAAAGGAAAGCTTTTATATAAGCAAACACATGCAGAGGTACAAAAACCAGCACATCCCTCACTCACCAGAAGTCCAAGTAGGCAAGTGTCCCTGGTACCAGGTTCTGAAAGCCCAAGACACAGCCAACAGCAGTCCAAGGCCATCCAATGTGGACACGAGTTCAAGAAAACCACTGTGCTCAGGCATGCTCGGTTAACAATCTTTGCAACACCACCATACAAGCTGGCTACAATGAGCAACAACCTGCCAGGAGCTGAAGACCAGCACACATTGACAAACTGCAAGCATGCAACTTTAGTATTGCACTTCTGCCTTTCACCAAACACAACCTTTACAGGGAAAGGGACCCACCAAGGAGCTCATGGTAATCCTGAGGGGTTCGGCCGGCCCCACGGGAAATACGTAGAATCCTGCTGGGCTGTGTGAGCAGCTTGATGTCGTTGGTGTTGAGCTCCTTCTCAGTCATGCTGTCCATCATGGTCATGAACTTCTTGATACGCACCTCACTCTGCTTGTCTGAGCCCTGTTGCGTGCCGCACACCAGGGATGAGGAGAGTCACAGTCCGACACAGAGAAGCTAGGAGAGACGAGGCATGAGTCAATAGTGCGCTGCATGTCTATCTAGGAAAAGAAAATTGGAAGCTTTGGCTGGCCAACAAGTCTGACAGCTTGTGGCAGAGACGACATATCAGCTGTGATTGAAAATTAACACCTAAGCCAGTATCAACATCTAAACCCTAAAGCCATATCACCATATGGCGGCAGAAACAGAATGCAGCAAGCAGGCGCTGATGTCAGCGTTCTGGCAGATAGTAGACAAGGGGCAATGATAGCAGTCAGGGAGCATGGGGCACCTTTGGCATCATGGCATTGTTGAAGCCAGGGATCATGCCCATGACCTGCCCCACAGGGCCCATCTTCAGGATGTTCTGCAGCTGGTCCTTCAGGATGCGCATGGTGAAGTTGCCCTTCTGGATGCTGTCCATGATCTCCTCCTTCATCTGGTCCTCTGGCACAACATCCTGCACAAACAGCACGCCCAAGAGTGAGAGCAGTCATGACACCTTCGGGAACAGCATCAAGCCTGATGACAAGGTAAAATGATCTGCTCCTTCATGCGGTCCCCTGATAAGACATGCTGCACAAACAGCCAAGAGTAAGAGCAGTAGCGACATCAATGAGAACACTATCAGGCCTAACAACATGGTAAAATCATCTCCTTCAAGGAATGTCATTGCACTCTAGTGGTCTGGTGCAACATTCTACAGAGGGAAGGATGATGGAAAAAGGCTTGCCATCGACTGCGATAACATGCAGACATGATGGTGTGTCTCGTCAACAACTAGAATGATACATCTCAGCATGCCTCAAACTGAGTGAAAGAAGTTGGTACACATCAGCAGTATGTGCATAGCAGTGCATGCCCTGGCCCCTGACTGGTGCTGCCATTGCGGCAAAATCATTGCATGCTTTGCTCTGTGTATTAGCACACTTGATCTGTGGCTGTTGCCAGCATTTGTGCATTCATGCTGCTGCACCAACTAGCAATGGCTGGAAATACCTTGATCTTGTCCATGAAGCCAGTCCAGTCTCCTTTGCCCAACAGGCGCCCAACAAATGCCTTGGCCTCAAAATTCTCAAACTCATCCATGTGCTCACCTGCAGCAGCCCAGCGGCTAAGCTTGTTCAACTTGTATCTTGCCTTGGCTTGTGACAAGATTTAGGCACTAGTGGAAACGGCCTGTGGCTGCGGTGTCACAGCCCTGCTCATGCAAGTTGTCCCACAACCAAAGGGACGACCTGGATCACACAATTGCAGCAGACTGACCATGCACATATTGATGCAGGATGATATTTGCCTCTGCATGCAAACTTGACAAGAGAAGCCGAAAAGCAACAGAGGAAAAGCCCTGTTATAAAAAGGCATTACTTACCTACACCAAGGAATGCAATGGGGCTTTTAGTTGCAGCCACAGCACTGAGAGCTCCTCCTCCCTTTGCATGCCCATCCATCTTTGTGATGATCACAGACCCAACCTGAATGCACCACCATGTAGACATGAGTACTTCAGACACACCTCGTAGGACAGCTTTGTGCACTCTTATGACCTGCTGGCTTGCAAAGCATGCACTAACAACTCCTACAAACATGCCCTCCTGAGATTCATGCATCCCCAGGTTCAATACAAATATGCAGCACAATTCACACAACTGAGAACAGGCAAGACAACATCATGATACAAAAGAGATGCTTGCAAAAGGTGTTGTTGCATGATGGATCACCTCTACTGTGTCCTTGAAAGCTTTGGCTTGGTCAAAGGCGGCCTGACCAATGCTGCCGTCCATGACAAAAATGATCAGATCAGGCTGAACACTGACAGATACTTGCCGCATCTCCTCAAACAGGGCTTCCTCTTGTTTGTGCCGACCACTGGTATCAACAATGATCAAGTCTCTGCCGCCTTCCTTGAACTTATTGACACCAGTTTCAGCAATGACAGCAGGATCTGTTTGGCTGTAACTTCCATAGAAAGGAATGTTTGCTTTGGTGGCATTTTGCTTGAGCTGATCAAATGCTCCCGCTCGAAAGGTGTCAGCACACACCATGGCTGGCTTGAATCCCTTCTTCTTGTAGAAGTGCGCATACTTCATGCAGGTAGTGGTTTTTCCACTTCCTTGTAGGCCAACAAACATGACCACATTTGGTTTGCCTTTTTTCAGGTCCTTGTCTTGCTTCTTGCCGGTGTCTTTTGTCTCTACACTGCTGTTCAGCATGGCACAAAGCTCATCAAAGACTGCCTTCTCAATGATCTTGCGCTTGTTGAGACCAGCGCCTGTGTCTGAGTCAACCCGCTTTTTGACATTTGCTCTCATGTTGAAAACCAGCTTGATGTTGACATCAGCCTGTAGCAAGGCTGTGCTGATCTCCTTGAGACAGGCATCTAGGACTTTCTCATCTACAACAGTTGCCTCTTGTACTGCGGCCAAAGCCTTGCTGATCTGACTTCCAAGCTCTTGTAGGACCATGATGTCAAGCGTACAGCGAGTGTGTGTCCACTATCAAAAATGACGATTCAGGTGATATACTGATTGAAACAAACACTGGCAGCAAGCCCTGAAGGATTGTGCAAGTTGCCTTGCACTCCTCTGCTGCTTGCTGCACAAACTGTGGAGAACTACCTACGATCCAGAACCTGATGTCGCGAGCAAAGCCTGTCAAGTTTGCCAGGCGAACGAGGCCAACCAACAGCGATGCAGAGTCCTGCGCAGGTTGTTTGAGGCAGCGATGTGAGAACTTTGCCCCCTCCTCGTTGTGACACCTGCACCATAATAGTAATCACGCTGCTCACTTCCGAATCAGTTGCTTGCAGGCTGCAGAGTTGCTTGGATTGGCAAATCGCGTTTGATCACAAGCAAGTGTAATCGGATACCTTCTGGCAAATTGCTGCATCCTACCAGTCATAGCGGAAAGGCGAGCACATTCGAGTTGTCGTTGATCGGGCTGTCTTTGGAGGGAACCAGCGCAGATGGCTAAGGCCGCTAGCGGTTCTCAAGCAGGCCAGGTTGTACCTCGTGGCGCTGGCTCTCGTCAAGCTGCAGGTCCACCATCAGGATCACAAGGAGCGCTACGGCGAAGGACAAGTGAGCAGTTCTTGTTGTGACTTCTGAGCACCTCCTGTCAATAAGCACCCCACAGCCATCATACAGGCAGCTGACACAAACGTGCATCACTTGCAGCTTCCACAAGAGGCGGGGGAGGCGGCGGTCTTCGGCAAGGGGTGACAAACTTCTATACAGACGAATCACCAGGAATCAAAGTCTCACCAGTGAGCATTGCTGTGCTTGGTACAATATTGGCACGGACAGCACTCACATCAAGTAGAACAACCAGCACTGGATCTTACCAACTTGGGGTTACCTGCAGGTTGCTGTGATGATTTTGAGTCTTGGATTTATAGCATTTGTGACGCTTCTGCACATCGTAGGCAAGGTGAGTTATGACCTTTGCATATCACAAAGGTGGACACAGCTGCTGATTTTGCAAGAGCAAAAGGGCTCATGCACGTGACTATAACGGGGTTGCTTCATTGTGTTGCAGCTGCGAGGGAATTGATAATCTGGGCTGGCCGTATATATATATGATGCCAACCCTTCAGTCAACAATTTTGGGCCACATGATACATGGCTTGTCACTGCCATACCGTTATCGGTCCATGTGAACTGCTATCCTTGTGTCTACGCCAACAGCGCCTAAGTATGTAAACCAGTTGTGTGCAATGACAGCTCTTCATGGTGCTGGTCATCACTACATCTGATGCAAAGGGCAATGCAAATGCCAGAAAGCAAGTTGATTGTTATTGTGCATTGCATGTACCGGTAGCTATACAGTATTGCTGCTTGGTGACAATTACATGTCCAAACACAGCTTGCACACCTTAGTATCAGTACTTGTCAATTTTTGAAGGCTGTCCATAATAAGCATCGTTTCAATCGTTACACACATTGTCCATGTATGTGTGACAGTCAAGCATGTGATTTAAACAGCATGTTGTCATAGATCTTGTACTGCGCTATAACCGGTGCAGTACAAGGGCTCAAACATGCTGGGGGCAAGATACTATCGGATGTATAATACCAGAACCCAAAGCTCATACAAAAAATTCAAGCTGGATTAATCTAATCCTTGTCTGACAAAACATCTTCCACATATGCAAACCTGAGACGCTACGACACAGCCTGTACAATCTTGCTATGATGTAAATCATAAGCTACATAGAGGCAAAGGGTCAGGAAGGGAAGCAGAACATGAGTTGCATTTACACAATTTCTCAGAAGCATGGCTCGAGACTCATTTTGGGCACAATGGCCCACACTAGCGCAGCAAACATGGTCGTCAGCAGCCACTGATGACCACAATCCAAATCCAAGAAGTTTTTGTATCACCCTGCAGCTTGTCAAAACATTGCCTCTCACCAGCGCTTTGACCCCGACAGCAAAAAAAGCCTAAGCATCACACAGCATTGCCACATCCAGTCAAGATATGTGGCCACCTGCAGCCACCACCACCTTCCATACTGAAAAGTTCCGCCAGCCTTGCGCTGCAGCGCTGGCATCACCAAAAGGAAGCCCAGCCCATGCTTCCCTGCAGGCCCAGCCTTGCTGAACCAGGGCCAGCTACTGAAAAGGCATCTGCCCCTATTTGCCTTCAGCCCCAGCCTTGTTGAAGGGAGACGTGATTTCTGCCACATCACTGCTGACAGACATGTCCAGCGGCTTCCATTGCAGCTTCTGGCTGGCCTTCCTGGCGAGCTTGCTGTTCTTCCTCTCAAGCTCGACCATGCGAGCAGCTTCTGTGCTCTGCCTGGGGACCTCCGCTGGGGTTCCATCAGCCCCAGTGCGCTGCTGGGGATTCCTCAAACCCCTGCACACATCACAATCACAATGACACAACCACAAAAACAAGTATGAACATGACATTAGTAAGAAATCACAATCAGAAACAAATAGGAGTGATGTTTGACATATTTGCCAGATAGACCCTGATACATGCAGGGCCTGCACACATAGCACGAGCCCTGTCAAGCACAACCCTGCCTTTTAAGCTATCCTTTTGTTTGGCTTCACTGTTGAAATGACAGTGCTCTGTCCAGGCAGCTGTCCAGGCAGCTGTAGTGATGCTGACAATGTCTGCTGCTCATGAGGTGCATACAGGAGTAGCCTGTTGCTACAGCTGTCACGCCTGCTGCTCACAGCACGCAGACACGCATTGCTGTGACACACCTTGATTGCTGAGCCTATCGGCACAACAGCATGCTAGTCATATGATCCTCAGTGAACGGACCTGAGAGGGCTGAGCCTAGATAGGCGATGGCCTGGACTTAGCCGGGAAAGATTATGCCCCGAGCTCAGTCTAGAAACCCCATGTGGCCCCAATTCCCAATGCCTGGACCCTAATCGCCTCAGGTCTGGCCGCTCTGGTGAGTCCCCATCGCTCTGCTGCTGTCCCTGCAAAGGATGCTGGGGTCCTTCTGGGGACGGTGCTTGGGATGGGGTCTGGGTGGTGGGGGTGTGGATGGGTGAGATTGGGGTGTTGGGTTCAATGCTGCTGTTATGTAGAAGGAGGTCGTCTGGGATGCTGTCATGCGCACTCGCAACCATAAGGGCACCTGCAACATATCACATGCTTCAACATCATAGGTGACAAGAAAAGCAGTGTCAAGTGACATGGACCACGTTCATCATCGAGTGCAATTTAATTTACAAACAACACAAGATACTGTCCTTGCCACCTGCAGATCGTTGACAGTGTGCAGACATGCAAGTGTGGTTGTGTAATCCCAAGCATGTGAAAGATCAAAACCCCGTGTGCATCAGGAACTGACCCTTTTTGCCTGCGGTGAATTTGACACCAACAGAGCCCTCGCTTGCTCCAGTTTCCAACCAGGGGAATGTAAATGGAGCTGTGTAAGTCACAGACTGTGACTTGCCTGCAGCATTGATACAGATGTTCAGAAAACATGAACAGCGTTTTGATTATTATTATTATTATTAGAAAACATGAATGCATGTTTGCTGCACAATGCAACATTTGGCATGATGAGTACGCAGGTCGCAGTACTGAGCACATGCTTCAATGCATTTTCACACATGCATCACATGATGCCTGCTCACTGGCTTTGTGCTTCCCAGTAGGCCACAAGGCAGCAGCGTTGCCCTGTTTGGACAAGGATACTGCCATGAAAATTCACAGCAGCCATCTCAGACAACTGTCCGCTTCAAGCTGTTTGCTATAGGAATTATTTGCTGCCAATACTGTTTGCTTTGAGGACTGTTTGCTTCACAAATTGTGTGCTTCAAGACCTGTTTGCTTCTAGATGTGTTTGCTTTGAGAAAGAGGCCCTGAAAATGAGCCTGCCAACATCAGGGCCGACATCAAGAAAATTTTGAACCCAGATGCAGAAAGACTGTCACCTTCAGTCTCCCCTCTGACGTACAATTCGCCCTTCAGCAGCACAAAGCTGGCCTGCTGTATAAAGCTATCCCTGTGACCCAGTCGCAGCAATTGGCCCTGGGCCAGCTCCCTTGTCAGCCTCTGGTAGTGCTGCTGAGCTTGCTCCCTGCACGTTGCAACCAACAGTTCAAACACTGTTTGCAATTTCATCACACAGTGTGTTGTGCATGTAGCCAACATACTAAACTAAAATTTACAAATGATGCCTGGGTCAGCTCCCTTGTGAGCCTCTAAGGTGGCTACCGTGTGCGCTTCCTGTACATCACAATCACACCTGTCGGCCCACCGCGTTCATCACACAGTGTGGATGTGTGCTTGGAGCAGACATGTTGAACTGATTTGATGTTTGGAAGCTGAAACTTTGGATTTGACTGCCAGGTCTGCTCCCTTGTGAGCCTCTGACATGGCTGCTGCACAAGCTAGCTGTGCATTGCAGGAAGTGCTGCAGGAAGAGTGATCCAAACACACTGCACTTCTACAATTTCAGCATACAGTGCAGTGTGTTTGGATCAGACAATGATTGTGAAATATCATCAGCAGTGACACATGTCCTGCATGATGTGTTTGGGGATCACGCAATGGAAAAATCAGCTGCCCGTGTTTCAGGCTGAGACAGAGGCAGCTGATCTCCACATTGTGTCGTCCACATACCTTTCACGTTGTGCTGGACATGTGTGACAGCTGACAATGATCTACACCTGTTTCGGCTTGAAACAGGGGCCTGGGCAGCTGATTTGAATTGTATAATCCCCATGCGCTCCACGTTATGCTGGTCATGTGAGCGTCTGCCTTGGGTGCTGTCTACGCTTACAGCACAATGTGGTAGACACATCACAATGGGACATCAGCAGTCTGAAGCGTGCATGCTAAAATGCAGCGTTTGCTGCTTCCCACATGTTTTGGCCTTGATGCTAGTACCCGCCAGGTCTTGGCAATTGAAGCGCTGCAATGAGAGTTCCTTGTGATATGCATGCATTTGATAGGTGAGGTACAAACACACAAAACGCGCTGGTGGCGTCCCATGAATTCTGCTGTCTGGTTCTGGTTCCATCATTTTGTGGACTGATCTCAAGCACACGGCCCATCAGCATGCTCTGAGAGGCTAGGCTTAGGGTTTGACTTCAGATGAGAGGTGGTGCCCACTCATTGGCTGTGCACAGAGTGCCACTGGCATACACGGCAGCATTTGCGACAGTACCTGAGTTTGGCTTCCTGATTGCCAGATGGGGTTTCGAAATTGGACATGCCATCATCATCAGACATTCCACCACTGCTTGCAGCATCACTCGGCATCTGACTCAGAGTTGCAAGCCTCGGTTCCTTTGAGTCTGCCTGGCGCTGTGAGTGTGCCTCACCGCCCCTCTTCTTCATCAGCATTGGATTGAACTTGGGGATCTCTGGATCATCCTTGTCTTCAGAATCCTGGCTCTGCACACACAGTGCATTTTATGGCTGGACAACTCTCCACTGTATGACGTGAATCCTGTATGGCTGTACACAGCCTCTGAGCAAGGACTACGCTGTTCTTTGGTTGTGTCAGCTTTGCCCCTACTCTCCAGAGAAAAGAACAGAGTAGGACATGT
>JAABUO010005167.1_pt1 | contig 15271 bp, 15 predicted proteins | sample 5559291 | NCBI WGS metagenome assembly JAABUO01 (sample SAMN10711878, study PRJNA513372) | rock metagenome | isolation source: Antarctica rocks | place: Antarctica: Victoria Land, Finger Mt sud
TTGGGGGAATTTAAGCGAACCCGTCTTTCAGGTGGGGGAATTTCGGCTCACCCCGTCTTTCACGTGGGGGAATCCCGTCTTTCAACTGTGGCTCGCATGCACAGGCCGCCGCGCTGATTTATAATCTCGGAAACAAGAAACGCCGCCGGCTTAGGAACCGACGGCGCCACTCTGAGGCTCGTCCCTCTCACCTCTCGTCCGCGTCCGGCCTGGAAAACTGGCGCGATCGGGAGATCCGGGGCGGGTTTCGCACCATAGGTGGCGAGCCGTGTTCATCGTAGCGGATGGGCGCGGACCTGTCCACCCTAGCCGCTGCATTGCCGTCGGCCCTGGTCGGCAGGCACGGTTGGAAAGGCCCCGACGGCCGCGCTTGCGCCAGCCGCCGGTCAGGTTCAGCCTGCCCTCGAGCGGTTCGCCCGGACTCTTCCGTTCCGCGTTCATGCTACCGATGATTTCCGCCGCGGTGCCTATCGCGAGCGGCGCGAGGTCGCGCGCTCGATGGCCGAGATCGCTCCGGACCCACCGGGCTGGTTGACGGCGCTGCGCTTCGACATCGACACGCAGGGCGGCGGCGCGGCGTGGATCGAGGCGGAGCTGCCGGCGCCGAACCTCGTCGTCGTCAACCCTCGCAACGGCCACGCGCACCTGGTCTACCTGCTCGGCGCGTGGGTGCAGACCGACTTCAGCGACGCTCGTCGCTTCAAAGTCGTCCGGTACGCGGCCGCGATCGAGCGCGCATACACGGCCGCGCTCGGTGCCGACCCGGCCTACACGGGCCGGTTCCACCACAATCCGCTCTCCGACGCATACGTCACGAAGATCGGGCGCGATGCACCGTATTCGCTCGACGAGCTCGCGCGCTACGTCGACCTCAAACCGGCGCTGAAGAAGAGCCCGCCGACTGGAATCGGCCGCAACGTCGAGACCTTCGATCGTCTGCGGCGCTGGGCATACGTTGCCGTTGCCGACTGGCGGATCGGCACGTACGAGGCGTGGTCCGGCGCGGTCGCCAATCGCGCCGGACAGATCGCGGCCGACGTCGGCGCCGAGAGCCCGCGCGGTCCTCTCAAGGCCAACGAGGTCGGTCACATCGTGAAGAGTGTGGCGCGCTGGGTCTGGGAGCGTTATGGCGCTGACGTCCCGCCGCTCCTACGCGAAGCTCGGATCATGGCGCAACGCGAGCGCGAAAAGGCCCGCCAGAAGGCCCGGGAAGCCGCGCGGGAGCGTTCGCGTATGAGCCGCGATGAATATACCGCCCCGGCGCGCCAACGTCGCTCAGCGGCCGCGGAAATGCGGCGTGCCGGCCTCTCGTTGCGCGCGATCGCGACGGCGCTGCGCTGTTCCCTAGCGGAGATCCAACGGGTGCTCGCAGCTCATGTACAGGGTTCGCCCCGCCTATCAGACTTTAAGGGCGCTTCGGTCCCGTCGTCTGAGAATACTGACGTGCTGGCGCCACCGATTGAGTCTTCGGTTCCTCGTTTTCAGGATGTTTTGATCCCGAAGCTCTCCGGGTCGCGCGCAGTCGTCAGCGCCGCAGGCGATGATGACGAGCACGTCCCAACCGCGCGCAGCGCGGAACCGAATACCAGCGTCGATTATGGTCGCGGAAGGGGGGTTCGAGGGGAAACCAACGCGGACGAATCTTCGCTCGGCTATATCAAGCGGCGTATCCGGGAGATCGTCGCGAACCTGCGTGATCCCGAGCGACCGCCGTAGCCGGACTGCACGTCTGAACTAGATAGGCCGACCCGCGCTGTCAGTCTCTTGATACGAGTGCTAACGCGAGTAAAATCATCGGTGCGCTCGTTTTGTTCGACGCGAATCGTCAGCAACCCGAAAGGAGAAAACCCTCATGGCTGACCTCGCAATCGTCCGGAATGGGAAGTCGCTATCGACGACGATGCTGCCTCGGAGCCCGCTTGCGGAGTGGTTCGGAGTCGACCCGTTCGATTTGTTCCGGAACTTCTACTCGCCACAGTCGCTCGATATGCGCCTCGCTCAAGGCGGTATCGACATCACGCGCAACGAGTCGGGGTACGCCGTCGAAGTTCCGGTGGCCGGTTACAAGCCCGATGAGATCCAAGTAACGATGCAAGACGCGGTACTCTCGGTTTCCGGGAAAAGCGATCGTCGGAAGCTTTACGCGCTCGCTGGTCCTTCCTGATGACGTCGACCGCGACAACGTTGAAGCTCATATTGAAAACGGCTTGCTCTTGCTAACGCTCAACCATCTTCCGAAAGCGCAGCCGAAGCAAATCCCGCTAACAACCTAAGGCAAGTCTGATCTGCGCAGCTAATTAGTGATTAAGCGGATCGACCGCCGGATGTGGGCAACTTTTGCGGCTATCGACTTACGGTTTTGTGCGATTCTATGACTTTGGCCGTCATTTTATCGCGTTTGGGCATGCTAAAGCGTCGAGAGCCGTAACATTCGCTTCTTTTGAACGAACAGGTTTACGAGTCCGAAGCAAACGTAAAGACGGTTCGTGTTCTTCGCGAGACCTCGATACCGGACTTTGCGAAAGCCGAACATCCCTTTGAGGATCCCAAAGACGTGCTCAACCCGCGATCGAGTCGATGACTTGTGTTTGTTCGCTGCCATCTCGGCTTCGGAGAGCGAGCGATTGCGATATCCTCGCTTGCTCGTGAAATCCTGTGCACAGGGAGCCTTCGCTCGCATCGACTCCGTGTGGCCGGTGTAAGCCGCATCACCCCAGACCCGCGTTTCGTTCCCGTGAAGAAGCTGCGCGAACATCTTGCTGTCGTGAACGTTCGCCGCTGTCGTCTCCAGCGTGTGCACGATTTTGCTCGTACTGTCCACGCCAATGTGCGCTTTCATGCCGAAATACCATTGGTTGCCCTTACACGTCGAGTGCATTTCCGGATCGCGTTCCTTCTTCTGGTTTTTCGTCGAGCTGGGCGCGTTGATTATCGTGGCATCAACAATCGTTCCCGTGCCGATCTTCACGCCATTGCGCTCCAGGTGCGCATTTATCTCTTCAAACATCCGCTTGCCGAGGTCGTGCTTTTCGAGCAAATGGCGAAACTTGCAAATCGTCGTCTCGTCGGGTGCCGGAGCGGTTCCGAGATCGATCCCGGCAAACCGCTGCATCGACAAGACATCGTACAGTGCCTCTTCCACGCCGGGATCACTCAAATCGTACCATTGCTGGAGCAAGTGAATGCGGATCATCAGATCCAGTCGAATCGGGCGCCGGCCCACTTCACCTTTGGGATAGTGCGGCTCAATGATCGCCTTCAATCCCTCCCAAGGGACGATGCGTTCCATCTCGCTAAGGAACGCCGCACGCCGTGTTATCTTCGCATGACGCTTGAAGTCAGCGGAACCGAAGGAGATGTACTTGTCTCTCATCGTTTATAAAAGTGTATCATAAATTAAGGGTAAATCAGAGATGCCCTAAGATTCGTGAGCGCCTAGGAATAGATCTGCGGTCTTGCCAGAAACAAAAGCGGCTAGTGCGCGAGGCGTGTAGCACCCGTAGATGTGCCCCCCTCGATGGGCCGGCTGTCCGACATCAGCGCCGTGTTGATGGCAAGACCGACGTCCCTTCATCGAAGGCGCGCAAATCGAAGGCTCGCAAAGGGTCGAAACGATGGAGCAACGCACCCAATCCGCGAAACCTCGTTCCATTCTCCCTGTTCCGCATACCGACGTGCATCATGTCCTCCGTCGGTACTTGGAACTTGCGCAGGACTTCATCGTCGCATCCCTTGCCATTGTGCTCCTCGTTGTGATGCTCCAAGGGTTGTGGACGCTCGCGCAGCTGGCATTCGTGCTTGGACGGGCGCCCTCTGAAATTCTCTCTCAGATCGTCCTCTTGTTCGTGCTTGTGGAATTATTTCGAACGCTCGTCATCTACTTGCGCGAGCACCGTGTCTCCGTGTCCTTGATGCTCGAAGTGGCCGTCGTGAGCGAATTACGCGACGTGCTGCTCAATCAACCTACAACGGTGGGTCCGTCGCTCTACGCAAATGCGCTCTTGCTCACCGTCAGCGGTTCGCTTCTGCTCGCCTATCGTATCGTAACCGGATCGATCACGACAATACTGCATGATGGAGGCCTGGGTGCACGATGAAGGATCCAAGCGTCGAGCGCAAGTTGGAGTCAGCGCCTTTCCCCGAGGAACAGAAAGCGGGACTTCTCACCGGCATGACGGTCCTCATTGCGACGGACGGCTCGGAAGAAATCCATCGCGCGAGTCGCCTTGCGGTTGCGTGGATCCGGCCAGAGGCGATCGAGCGATTCATTGTCCTCACCGTGACGTGGCCGCCTCATGACGCGCCGTTGTGGAATGAGGCAACGATGCGACACGTCATCGTCGACGATTTGCATCAGGCCGTTGCCATCGTGGCAATCGAAGCGACGGAGCAGATAGCGCAAGAATTACGACCTGTCGCCGTACCGGTCGACGTGCTCTTCAAAGCTGGTGACGTGGCCGAGCAGATTCTTAAGACCGCGCGCGATCGCGACGTTGATTTGATCGTGATCGGGCGTTACGCGAAGATCCCGACCGGGTTGAGTATTTCCGAACGCGTCCTTGCACAAGCTCACTGCCCAGTTCTCATGGGCGCGCCATTGATGATCGGCCGTGATACTCGAGCGCTTCGTGTGGTCTCGTGACGAATCCAAAATTGGCCGGCGGTAAGGCCAGAAATCAAGAACGCCCGGCCTATCAGACTTCAAGGGCGTGTTGGTCCCGTCCAAGATCCAATCGATGCTGGTGCTCGGTTGCGCGCTACGCGCGGTTGGGACGTGCTCGTCATCATCGCTTACGGCGCTGACGACTGCGCGCGACCCGGGGAGCTGCGATGTCGAGACATCCCGAGGACAAGGGGGAACCAACTCAGGCGAATCGTCGGTCGCCTATCAAGCGCCGCATTCGCGAGATCGTCGCTAACCCGCGCGAGTCGGAGCGACCGCCGTAACCTAACGCCCGGTTTAGATACCGCTGGCAGGACGGAATTCCGGAGTGCCGCCCACGGGGTGCCGTCGTTTTCCATCCTGCCGGCGAGGAGCGCTCAGACTACTTCGAACGCAATGTCCATTGCTTGACCGCTGCACTCCGGCATGGGGAAACCGTCGCCCAGTAGTTACCCCCGGTCCCGTCGGCCGAAAGCAATGAAGCGGGCGCTGCGCGAGGTCATCGAGATCGTGGCCGACGACGACGAACGCGGTGAACGAACGTATCGGGCAGTCTACACGGTGAGACTCGCGGACTCCGTCTACGTGCTCCATGCGTTCGAGAAAAAGTCGCGTCACGGATCGCGACATTGAAGGCCGAGCTCGACCTGATCGGGCGGCGATTGCACGAGGCGAAGAGGACCTGTCACGGCTCGTCAACGGCCGCTGGGGCGGTTCTCGACCGATCAACTTCTGATCGTCCTGAAGAATCTCGGGATGGACATTGAGATTACTCTGACATCCAGCGGGCACCAACGGCCGCAGTCATTTACGCGTTCGAGAGTTCGCGTCAGCTCGCAAACCACCCGCGTCTGGCGATGCCGCTCATCAAAGCGATCTGTGACTTGTTCTACGCCGGTGCTCTCAACTATCGAGCGAACCCATATCAAAGGGCGGATGCGGGTCGACGACCACGGGCGGCGGCGGTGTCTGCGCGTTGCGTGCATTCTGTAGAAGTGCTTCGAGGGTTACGCCGCTTCGGAACAGCGTAGAGGCCGACAATAGCGCGAGTGCGGTCATTACGATCGCGACTTCTATACGTATAGCCTCGTAGCGTCCCGCGAAGAGGGAAACGAAGGCGAGAAACGTTGCGGCGCCCACCGCTCGGATCGCCCAAATAAAGGCTGCCCAAAAGTCGTCGTAGTACCGGCTTGCTCGAAGCTTCGCAAACGGCTGCGTCGAGACGATACCTGTTACGATCGTAATGACGGCAATCGCAAACCCGAGCAATGCGGCCAGCGCTGACAAGATGCTGCCATACAGCGCCGTCCCGTCTTTACTGAGCAAGTCGCGTAGTGGGCATGGTGCCCAGATTAAGATCGGTAGGAAACTAGCGAGTGTGACAACGGTTGCTAACCCGAGATCGAAGCGGTAACCTTGGCGGCTGTAATACCAGTCGCGGAAACGCTTGCGACTTCTATTCAGCAATGAAAGCCTGCGCTGGGAAACGGTCCCGCAATTTGTTGTACGCTTCACCGATTGCGCGAAACGCGTCCGCTGGATCGATGGTTCGGCTTCCCGGCAACTTGACGACGCGCTGACGTGACACCACTTTGTCGCTAAGGAGATTGAGCCGTTCCGTCTTCCCGTCAGCCGTTTTTCCGACAAGTATCAGTTTCGTATTGCGGTCAAAATCGCCGCGGTTCTCAAGGACGTGAAGGACAAAAGCGTGCGCGTTTTCAGTATCTAAGTACACTTCGCGCTTGTTCGTCGCCCAGCGCATGGCTACGACTCCTGCATCGTCGCCCGCGACAGCCTGCGCGGATTTGAGGACGTCGAGGTAGTTGCCGGGATCGCCACGAAGCCCGTCGAGCGTATGTGAGGACATCTGGACCTCAAGGCCGGTTACGTGCTCGATCGCTCGGACGCGTCCTTGCGTATCTCGATCGATGATGGCTTGCATAGCAAGGCTTCTGTACGTGTTAGGAAATCGGTTTTGTAGATAGTCACGAAGACGGGTTGGATGGGGCCCTGATGCGTTAAAATCGACGCCGACGACATTATTTTCAAAAAACAACACGTGAGTGGCTTCGCCGAGACCCTGATCCTCCTGGATAGGGATGATGCCTCGTTCGCCTTGCCGAGTCCGCGTTGTCGGCAGGTCTGTAACGCGGAACTTTTCAAGCACGAGCCGATTGTCAGCGTATGGTTCCGCGGGCCAGCACACGACTTCCGTCCCGTCACCATTGTCCATGAAGCGCTCCTGATCGCTTAGCGCGGCCACTTCTGCACAAATTGTTGCTGGCAGAAGCCGATCGATGGCGACGGCTTCGTCGGCGCGCGTGTAAAGCCGAAAGAACTGAATCGTGCGTTGTGAGTCCCGCGATAATCTTGCTGGGGTCGCGGTCGCAGCGATGTGGGCTATACGTGCCAATAGGGGGTCCGCGTAACGTCGGTCAACAGTATGTCTCCAAGTCATCGTCGGTGAGCTGAGGGACCGCTAGCACGTCATCAAATGCCGCGCCGTCGACAGTGAGGAGCGCGACGGCTTGGTCTGGTGCGAGGGCGCGAAACGTTTGTGCGTTGAGAAGCCGCTGCCGCTGCTGCGAGGCGGAGTGACCCTTCGAGACCGAGGCCGCCTTTGGGAAGAAGATGGTCGGCTGGTCGGAGCGGCCGGTGTTGTAGGTTTCTTTCCAGACGTCGACCTCGCCGAGTTTGCCGGCGACGTATTCCATGGTGCGTTCGGTCGAACGGAATGCGACGACGTTGGTGAAGTTGCCGAGGAGGGCGGTGGCGGCGTGTTCGTTGCCGATCGCCGAGATGTAGGCTTCGATCGACTGCGAGGCGACGATGCCGATGACTCCGAGTGCCCGCGAGGTGTCGAAGAACTGCGCGTCGCCGGCGCTACAGATCTGTTGGTACTCGTCGCAGAGGAAGAGGAGCGGTCGACTCTTGCGCGGTCCCGCCGGCAGCTGCGCGCGCGCGTTGACGGCTTGGAAGAAGCGTTCTTTGAGAAAGAGGTAGACGACACTCGCGGCGGCCTTGAAGCGCTCGCGCGGGACGTTGACGACGAAGACGCTGCCGTTGAGGACGTCGGCGAGATTCGCCTGAGCTCCGGCATCGGTGCAGAAGGCGTCTTCGAGCTCGGGATCGGCGAAGCGGGCGAGGGCGGTCTCGATCGTACGGTTGACGCCGCTGCGTTCTTTTTCGGTGTACTGCGCGGCGATGGTCGCTTCGTAATCGATCGCGCTCTTGAGTCGTCGCGCATCGAGACTCGCGTCGCGATCGCCGTCAGCGGCGCGCACCTGGAGCTCGAGGAGGGTACCGCCAGCCATAACGATTGCCGCTTTGCGACAGCTCTCGTCGAAGACGTAGTCGTAGAGCCCCTTGAGCGAGTACGCCCCTGGGACGTGGAAGAGGACGGCCAGTGTCGCTTGCGAGCGCGCGACGGCGAGCGAGAGCCAGAAGGCCGAGTCGCCTTCGCCCTGGCCGAGCAGTTTAAAAGCGGCTTCGAGGAACCCGGCGGCCGTGTTCGGTGTGAGGCCGTCGAGTAAGTTGAGCCCGAGTTGTCCGACGCCAATGCGTTGGATCGTCTTGCCGGTCAGCTGTGCTGCGTGTGCGGCGGTCGTGTGGAAGTCGCCGCGCACATCGAAGATGAGTCCGCCGCAATCGAAGTCGAGTGCTTGGACGAGCAGATGGTTGACGACCCGGGTCGTTTTGCCGGTGCCCGTCTCGCCGAAGATCGCGATGTTCTTGGCCGCGTCGCGGAGGTTGAGGGTGACATTGGAGCCGCGTTGGAGTCCGGCGGTGTGTCCGAGTGCGGACAGCGTGCCGGTCGCTTCACCGATCCACAATCCGAAGTCGCCCGGTTCGTTGAGGTCCGGACCGACGGAAGGCGTGGCGTCGAGACCCTTGCGTAGCGGCAACGTCGGGAGCGGCTTGCCGTCGAGTGCGCGGACCAGAGATCGAAAGCCGAATCCACCGACGACGGCAGCGCCTGCGAGCGTCACGAGCCCATGCGAGAGCGGATAGACGAGCGCCGTCGTTGGCACGGCGCCGAGGGCGAACATGCCAGCCGCCGGTGTCTCCGCGAAGGCGTTACCGTTGAAGACGCCGCCGCGTAGCGCGGGCAGCGCAAAACGCGAGAAGGGCCGCACGATGAGGAGCGCCGCGAGTGCGGCGACGACATAGAGTGCCATCTGGATGGCGAGCGCGACGAGCACGACGACGTAGATGGCGACGATGACGAGCACCACGCCGAGACACCCTGGCGCGAGCCCGTACTTGATTCGTGGGCGTGACGGCGTGACGCCACGGACGAGTTGCTGCCGTCCGAGCCACCGCCGGTAGCGCAGCCCGCGAACGAGATCGTTCGGTGCGGCAGTCGTTGTCATTCGAGTTGCTCGTCAGCTCTTAGCTGAGGTCTTCCGAGCGGTGATTTTGCGCGATGAGCGGTTCGGTTTCGCAGCACCGTTGGAGTCGGCGTCACTCTTGGTGATGCGCTGCACGTAGCGCCGGATCGTCTCGGGCGAGGCTTTGAGGCCGGCCCCGCGGAGCGCGTCCGTGATCGAGCGGTAGTTGTGTCCCTTCGCGTGGGCCTGGGTGATGAGCTCGCGATGCGGTTCGAGGGTCGCTTCGAGGACGGAGCGGCGCGGGACGGGCGCGGCGTCGATGAGGGCGGTGAGCCGGGAGCGGATTTCGGCGTGCAGGGGGTCGTCGGCTTGCATGCTGGAGTCTCCGCGCGCGGGTAGTTGCGGGTATCGTAGCATCTGCGCTATGCTGGTTGCAACGCGGGTATTTGTAGGGAGAACCTAGAGGGTGGATAGCCACCTGCGGTGGCTCCCACCCTGAAAAGCGACGGCGGCGATCGCATCGCTGCGCGAAGCTCTCCCCGCTGCGAGAGGCCGACGATGACGATCAATGCACCGCGACCGCAAGCGACGGCTGACTGACGATGCCGGCGAAGACGCGCGAACAGCAAGCCGGCTACGACGCGCGTCGTAAGCGCTCGGAGCAACTCCTCGTGCGGCTCGCGCCTGATGAAGCGCAGCGTGTGCGTGAAGCCGCGGCATCCGCAGGGCTTTCACTTTCCGAGTTCGTGCTCACGCTCGTCGACGACCGGCCTGCGCCGATCGTCGATCTCGCACAAGTCGCGCAGATCTCCTCGGCCGTCGCGGTGCTTGCTGGGGCACCCAGAGCGATACGCGATTTGGAGGCGGACCTCGGGCGGCTCTCGGGTCGCCTGTCGCATTTGTTCACGGAAAACTACGAGCGCGCGAGCTTGCACCGCGACGAGATCCACGAGACCCTTTGGGCGCTGCAAGACCTCATGCGCCGGGTGGAGCCAGAGATCGCCAAGATGAGCGCGACCGTCGCGGAGCCGCGCAGCGAGATCGCGACGGTCATGCGCGCGATTGCGCGCGAGCTGCAGTCGGCGTGATCGCGAACCGCGGCCGCGGCCGAATGATCGGCGCGTCGAGTTTCAGCGCAGCGATCGACTACATCGTGCGCGAAGGGCCGGATCACGAGCGCGACCACGCGCCACCGCTCGCGATCTGGAGCGAGAACCTCGCGAGCGGCAGACGTCCGCGCTCGAGATGGAAGCGACCGCTTCGCAAAGCCGCGCGAAGGAGCCGTTGTACCACCTCATCGTGTCTTGGGCCGAGGGTGAACGTCCGAGCTACGAGCAGGCGCGCGCGGCGCTCGACACGCAGATCAAGCACCTCAAGTTCGAGGGCCTGCAATACGTGGCGGCGCTGCAAAACGACGGCGTCGGCGGCCTCTCGCACGTTCATGCGGTGTTCAATCGGGTCGACCCGATCAGCCACGTGGCGCGGGACGTCTGGCAAGATCGTGACCACATGCGCGCGGCGAGCCGGGAAGCTGAAATCGAGCAGGGTTGGCGCGTCGTCGACGTCGACAAGCGAACCGAACTCTCGCATGGCGCGCGCGATGTCGAGTATTACCAAAACCAGCGTTCCTTCGAGCGCTACGTGCGCGAGGACGTCGGGCCGGCGCTGCGCGAGGCTACTGCTCGCGAGGGGGCCTCGTGGGATGCCGTCCATCGCGTCTGCGCGGAACACGGCGTGCGCTACGAAGAAGTCCACCGGCGCGATCGCGACGGCCGCGAGACCGGTGACGTCCAGGGCGGCCGGATCGTCGGCAGCCAGCCCGGAAACTACGCGCGAGCGCGCGATCTTGGACCCGACCTCACGCATCGCAAACTCATCGAGCGGCTTGGGGACTTCCAGCGCGATCGCGAGCCACGAACCCCGCACCACGACGCCCCATTTGCCGAGCGCTGTGCGTCCGCCGCGATCGACGTTACCGCGTTACGCGAGCGCCGAGGTGACGAGCGCGGCGGCAACGATCGCGAGCAGGAACCCGGGTGGCGCGAGGTCCACGCGGCGTTCGAACGCCACGGCTTGACCTACGAGCCGTATCGCACGGACGCGCGAATAAATGACCTGGACAGTCCCGAGCGCGTGAAGCCCTCCGAGGTGGACCGGAACCTGTCGCTCGCGTCCATGAAGGCGTCCTTCGGACCATACGAGAGCACGCAGATCATTCGCGATCGTGAAGCGGCACGCGAGGCCATACAGCGCGCCGAGAATCTCGTGCTCGGGGCGCGGCTCGTCGCGAATCCCGCGCCGCTGACCGAACGGCTTACCGCGAACAACGCGACCTTCACGCTGCACGCTGCGGAAAGGCTCATCGCCGAGCGCGTCAAGGACGCTGAGCAGCGTCGCGAGTTGCTCGAGAAGATCGTCGAGCGAAGCGTTCCGCTGGTCGACGAGCGCGGCAAGACGCGTTTGACGACGCCGGAGGTTCTGCACGCCGAGGCAACCTTGCGGGAGGCGGTCGCAGGACTCGCGAGCGAGCGCCGCGGGCTTGAGATCGTGCGGCCGGCCTCCGAGCGGCTCGACGCGCAGCAGCGCGGCGCCTACGACTACGCAACCGCCGACGATTCGCGCCTGAAGGTCGTCACGGGGGTTCCCGGCTCGGGGAAGACGGCGCTCATCAGTGAGGTTGCCGCAGCCTATCGCGAGGCCGGCTACAACGTGCGCGCGGTTTCGGTCGCCAATTCCGCCGTCGACGTGTTGCGGCGGGAGACTGACGTGCCGGCACGCTCGGTCGCAAAAGAGCTGTACGAGTGGGGGCGAGGTCGCGAGCGGCTCGGGGAGCGGGATCTGCTCGTCATCGACGAGGTATCGACGCTCGGAACCAAGCAGGGCGCGGATGTGCTGCGAGAGGCACACGAGCGTGGGGCGACGGTGCTCGCGCTCGGCGACGACCGTCAGTTCCAGGCCGTTGCCCACGGCAATGCGCTCGAGCTCATGCAGCGCGCGCTCGGCGAGAACACGGTTGACCTTGAAAAGACGCGCCGTCAACAAGAGCCTTGGCAACGCGATGCGACCGAGGCCGTGCGGCGCGGCGACGTACGCGAAGCGCTCGACGCCTACCGCGAGCGCGGCTTCGTCCACGAGACTGGCTCCCAGGACGAGGCTCGCGCGGAGCTCGTCGACCGGTGGCGTGCGATCGAGGGCTCGGGCGTTGAGTGCGGCATTGAGGCGTTCACGAACCGGGAGCGGATCGCGATCAACGCGCTCGCGCGTGACGAGTGGCGCGCGCTCGGGCGGCTCGCCGGCGACGACGTGCGGCTCGAGACGATCGACGGCGCAACGCCCTATGCGGTTGGTGATCGAGTCGTCGTTCGTGAAACGATTCGCGATGCCGGACTCTACAACGGCTCAGTCGGCACGGTGCGCGGCATCGATGACGCGACGCTCCGGATTGAGCGGCGCGACGGAGCCGAGGTATCGGTCGATACGCGTGAGCATCCGGGCGTGCAGCACGGCTACTGCTCGACGGAGTATCGGGAGCAGGGCGCAACGCGCTACGCAGAACTGCAGCTCGTGACCGAGCACGTCAATCAACGCTCGCTCACCGTTGGAATGACGCGCCATACTCATGAGTACGGCATGTTCTATTCCCGCGAGGCGGTCGGATCGTACGACGATCTCACCGCTTTGGGCGCTCGCACGAGATCCAAAGAACTCGCGAGCGACTATCGCGTGCTCGAGCGGGCTGTTCCGGAGCGCGAAGTCGCGCCTGATCGCGAGACGCGGGAACTCAGCGTGGCGGTTGCGCGGGAGCAGCTCGAGCCGATCGCGCAGGGCGTCGAGAGCGGCTACAGCCGCGATGAGCGCAAGGCGGCGTTCTCCATCCTCAACGCCATCGATCGACTCGAGCGCGAAGCGCCAAAGCACATTTGACGGTCGAGAAGGACTGGCACCAGACGCTACGGGAGCCCGACGAGCTCAAAGCGCAGATCGCAGTCGCGCGCGAGCAAGCAACGGAACGTGAGTTGGCGCAGGCATTAATCCGCGAACGGGAATTGGATCGCGGACTCGAGCGATAGGCTAGATGCAGAAGCTTGTATAACCATTTTAGGCTTCGCTCAGACGCAGGACCGAGAACGACTCATGCATTTTCCATGAGGCGCAGACCGAAGGCGAGCCCTGCGTCTTGCCATGGAATTTTAAATATCCCGCCGATAAGCTCTTTGATGTCACCATCTACATACAGGCGACTTTGCTCAATAATGAACGGTTGTATAAGAGTCTTCCGTAACGAGGTGTACCGAAACTGTACGCGACTTACAATCTCAAGCCCGACACGAAGATCGCGCTGGCGAATAAATCATTAGTAACGCGATCGTAGATTAATTCAATGCCTCCTGATGGTCGCCTCTCGGTTGTGGCGAAAAGACTCGATATGGCGTAGATGCAAGCGGCAGAGTTACTCTTCATCGAACTCAGTGAATCAGGCCGCGATGCGTCATCAAACGAATACGCAAAAGAGGAATTCTTTGGCAGTACTCGCTGTAACGCCTCGAGATCACCACCTTTCATTGCTGTAACGTCAGTTGTGATTTGCATCGGAAGTCCACTTAGGGTTGCGTTTTCATATCTGTCGCTCATAGTAAGAAGAGTATACCTCAAAACTCGTTACGGTTAATCGGCTGCGCGTCGTTCGCGAGCGGTGATGCCATGGCCTTCGCACCAAGTACGGCATGTAGATTTTCATCGTCAGCATGAACCATTTGCGCGGGTGATTTTGCAGTTGCGTCACGGGCGCCTTTTCTTATCGATTTGCTCGTGAGATTAGCCGACGCATATACCGTCGTTACTTTATCCTGATTTACTCATAGAGTAGCCGATGCATCACCTACGTCGATTCGTCATCGCTTCTCGTCGATTGCGTTCGTGAGACGACCTCTCATTAGGTGCTCGATTAGCTTGTAACTTTACCCGACGATCTGCTCGTAACTTACCCGACGCTCTGCTCGTGACTTTACTCGACGATCTGCTCGTGACTTTACCCGACGATCTGCTCGTAACTTACCCGACGCTCTGCTCGTGACTTACTCGACGCTCTGCTCGTAACTTACCCGACGCTCTGCTCGTGACTTTACCCGACGATCTGCTCGTAACTTACCCGACGATCTGCTCGTGACTTTACCCGACGATCTGCTTGTAACTTACCCGACGATCTACTCGTAACTTACCCGACGATCTGCTCGTAACTTACCCGACGATCTGCTCGTAAATTACCCGACGCAACACCTCCGTCTGCTGCATTACCGTTCATTGGCTCTCCCATTACGTTCGCAATATAACCCCGTAATGGGCTGTCCGATGTTCGCCATTTTGATCCCCTCATGGACTGTCCAATTCCGCCCGCGTCCCTCTCGGTCAGGACCAGACCTATATTGAACGGCGAAGGCACAGCACGGCGCTCGTATAATGTTCCGCTCGTATGGCGGCCAAGACTGAAAAACTGACTGCGCAGGCATCAGGGCGACTCGTACGCAATGGTTCTGCAAGCAGAATAAGTAATGATGACCGGGGGACACGTCTCTCGGATGACGAGATTCGCCGTTGGTTCCTGCGAGACCCCAACACTGAGCTCCGTGAGCAGCTACGGCGCACGGTCTGCACGATCGTGGCTCTTAGCATCGTTCGACCTGGGGATGCTGTGCCGGGAATCAAGCGAGTGGCCCGAGTCGCTGAGATCTATCCCTCGGCGCTCGCGTTCGTCTATTCGTCGCTCGAACAAGACGGCGTGTTACGAGGCGAGCAAGGACGCGGCTTTTTCGTCGTCGATCCGCAGGTCGCTCGTTGTGAGCTCGCAGCGCAACTACTCGGCCACGCGATACACTCGAGCCTCCGGCTCGGTTTGAAAGATACGGAGCTCGTTCGTGTCTTTAGAAGTGAAATCGCGCGGCGCGGGGTTACGAAAGGAGAGTAACATCGGAAACCGCTGAAACCACGACTCGGCCCGTGCCAGCTCGGCGAGAACGGCTCCGCCCCTCGAGCGGCTCAATCGTTGCCAAGTTGTTGCCGCCGGCGCTGTTTCCAGCGATGGAGCCATCCGCGGGCGGTTCCACCCCCGTCTTCTTCCGTCGGAGACCATTGTTGCTCCGTGCCTGAGAATGACTGCATTCTCAGACACGATATCGGTCGACGAGCTGCACGATCACGGCGGTTCCTGTGCGTCGATGGCGCCGACGTTGGCTTTGAGCTCGGCGGAATCGTTGCTGCGAACGCCGGCGGTTGACGCCGC
>JAABUO010005168.1_pt1 | contig 15271 bp, 16 predicted proteins | sample 5559291 | NCBI WGS metagenome assembly JAABUO01 (sample SAMN10711878, study PRJNA513372) | rock metagenome | isolation source: Antarctica rocks | place: Antarctica: Victoria Land, Finger Mt sud
TCTAGAACAAGCATAAAACATAACGAACCAGTCAGCACACAAAGGACAGCTATTTGCGCATACCTCTGCTACTTCAGGCGCTGTGAAACTTGCTCTTTTGCGCATCTGCTCTTGCTCGTCCTCCTCGCCTTCGGCATCTTCATCACGAGGACGCTTGTTGTTGTTTGCTGCCCCGAGGGTATCTTCGGCTTCGGCTGTCTCCTCTGGAGAACTGCCAGCTGGAAACTCCTCAGCAGAGCTCTGCTGAACGAGCCTGTCTGCAATAGCCTGAGCTGCGTTGGCTGCTTCTACTTCAGCCATAGTTGTCTTGATCAAAGCAAAAGGCTGATAATTCGAAAGGCTTTCAGAGCTCTTTGCCTGCCTTGGAAGAGCTTTTGCGCCGTCGATCACTCGTCAAGGCCAGATTCCACTTGCTCTTCTTCCTTTCTTCGAGCTTGTAAAGCGCGTTGTATCTGCTTCAGCTCGATGTCACGGCAGGCGACACGCAGCGCCCACCGGCAGCACTGTGATCAGCATTTTATTGCCTACACGATACACCGTGAGTCGCGTCGCTAGTGGCTCGTATTCGCCACATTTTGAGTGACCTATATGTCTACCTGAGCACGGCTGGTAGTTATGTTGTCGCAGAAGCCTCCCTCATCCTCAGGTCCATCGATGCAACGTTCGGTCACCACCGCTTCCTCGTCAATGTTGCGGTTGGAAAGCCTGCCAGACGACGTCGAAGCTGAAGCAGTTGTAGCGATGCCTATCAGAGTTGCAAGGACGTTGGGAGACATGCTACGTACCCCGTGAGGCCGCTGATAGCTTGTTCTGGTACAATGTTCAACATGTTGAATATCTATACTGATGTTGCCCCACTTCAGGCCTCATCTTCGGGGTGAAGAGGTTATCGAGGAGATTGAGCATGCATTGACCAAGTGGTCCAAGTACGGGGTTGAAATGCCACGTGCAGTCAGACTTGAGCTTTGCAAGGTGCACCAGCACTCAAACTAATAATTCAAAGAGGCCTTCACAACATCTCTGTGGCAGTGTCTGCCTGTCTACCTGCCTTTCACGACTAAACCTCCCAAGAATAGCACAAGTGCCCTGCATGCGGCTTGCATCAATGCAGCACTGAGCGCATTTCTGTTCCAAGTATTGTAAGACAGGCCTGACAGGCTGAAAGGCCATTGTTGCAGCACAAGTTTCAAGACCAAATAATGTATTTGCCAATGGCACTATCTGCCTCCTTCCGTCATGCAGGCCTGGGCTTCCATGTAGTTGCTTATTATGCCTTGCACAGCCTGTTCTGCACCACGGAGCAGGCTGTAAGTAATACTGTCTGCCTGTTGCAGTACATGGGCTTTGCTGCGTTTGCTGCGGGCGAAACCATTTTCAAGCAAGGGGACACAGGCGAGCATTTCTACATTATCCTCACTGGTGCTGTTGATGTCTCAGTCCATGATGATGACGCAGAGAAGGTGAACTTTGTGCCCCTCTTGTCCAATGCAAGCTCTGCATGATCACATACACAAGGCTGCTGCTTTTGAAGCTGATGCATGTTCAACTTTTACCAAGGCAATGTGCACCCATTGCACAAGCATAGCTGCATGTGCTTGTGATCAGTCCTTTTGTCGTGTGCACACAGTAACCTCATGTATATGATGGCTGATGAAAGCACACCTGTTTGGCAAGTAGCACACCTACATCATCATGTGAACGCATGAACAAACAAAGCTGCAATGTGACAGGAGGATAAGGTGGTGGCTCATCTTCTGGCAGGAGCCTCTTTTGGAGAGCTAGCGCTCATGCAGGTAGCTGTTGCCTGATGTACCTCATGGTATCAAAACTCCTCTTTGCTTTGGGAGTTGCTGCATAACAGTCAAAGCAGCCTGCAGCCATGCTTGGGTGACGCTGTGTCAGCCCTGCCATTCAACGCCTTTCAGCACAGCTTGAGCCTTGGCTTGTGCTGCCTGTTGTGCCTGGCATTGAATGCAAAACCACAGTGCAGCTAGTTGCACAGCAAGTCAGGCACACATCTGATGTGTGCGTACACCACTGTGGCACCACACAGCATGCTGAGTCTTGACCTGATATCTCTCATCATCTTTTCTGTCTTCAAGGAGGCTGGCCTATGCAGGGACACGGCCAGCGGCGTGCGACCTGCCGCTGCTCACAAAAGACTGAGCTGTTTGTTGTGAACATCAAGGATTTCAAGCGGATTCTGCAACCGCTGCAGCAAGACACCTTACAGAGCAAGATAGCATTCCTACAACAGGTCCGGCTCTGCCACCATACAGCTTTGTTTTACATACACTTGTTGTGATTGGCCTATTGTACATGGCATACTCCGATGGTTGCTGGCATGCATTTACATTCCTGCCGAGGCTAAGGCCCCACCTCATGAGGGAGCATCGGCTCTTGTGTGCCATGCAGCTTATGTCCTGCTACTTTTCCCGTTGCTGTAGCTCTCATCTGGAAGACTTTTGTTTCTCAGAGCACAGTTGCCGCGGTCCTGGTCTGTAGGACATTCATTGCTGAGATTTCTTTGCTGTGCACAGGTGCCAATGTTCCAAACGCTGCCAGCAAGTGTGATTGAGAGCTTGGCTGTTGTCCTGACAGAGAAGGTGTTTCCTCCAAAGGCTGTCGTGTTCTATCAAGGCAATGAGGTGGAAGACCTGTTCTTCATCCAACGGGGCCATATCAAGGTGACTTCCCATCGCTGACTTGGCACTGCCAGACTTGTACCGGACTGTCCATTTGAAGCCTTGCAACCCGGTACAAGTCCGGGCAGTGCCAACAGGCTGTCAGGGCTTATTGCGTCTTGGCTGGAGAAGTGCACGCCTGGAAGTTCTGATGAGGGAGTGCATGTACTGCTATGTCGTGCAAAGTCTGTGACTGGCAGTCATTGTTTGAGGCGTAAGCTTTGTAGGTTAACTACAAACCCAGCTTTGTTGTGTTTGCAAGCACCCTCAGAGGGTGTGAGAGTGTCATCCTCACTCCCCTTCTCCAATTGGCAGACATGGAGCTCAGCTGGGTATGTGAAAAGACAGCAGCAATTAGGCCCATCGCTACATCCCTGTCTTCCACTGTTGCAGCATTCCATCCAAGTGGCTCACCAGCAACCAAACCACTGTGGTTCTGCACTGTTGGTGAGACTCACCAGCAGCGAAACCACTGTGATTCTGCACAGATGGTGAGAGAGACAGAGATGGAGCCTACCGCGTCTGCCAAAAGGAGTACCAACATAAGGCCAGGCACTAGTCCAGCCTCATCAAACCCTCCATCGTCCATTCCTGCCTGGCTCCTTGACAGGGACCAAAAGCCTTCCCCTCGCAGCTCATCAGCAGTGTGTGGTCAAGACCAGTGTTCGCCTCGCTCCTCTGCAAGATCCAGGCGCGCTCAGGGTAATGCCAGCAGTCAAGCTGCGGCCTCAAGCTACCACAAGCTGAGCTTAGAGCTCATCAAAAGCATGTCAGGTAGTAGAGCGCTTGGACTGCCACAGCCGCTTAAGCTTGTGCAGAGGCAGATCTTTCTTTTCTTGTGGCAAGTGGCTGTTGCTGGCAATGTTCTGGACTGTTCCAACCAATGTAATGCTATATGAGCCAACCAAGGTATTGCTGTATAAGCTAACACTTACACAGTGCTGATGGTGAAGACCGCACATGCTTCTGTACTTAGTGACAGATCATGCTGAAGAGCAGCAGCATGAGCAACACCACAGCAGTGGCAGGAATAGCACAGCAGCGCCATTCTAATGGTCTGGCCCATTGATGCAGTGACCTCGTCTGATTACTGCAGGCGACAAGTTGGGGCTAGAAGGGCGAGCTACCCTGGGTAGGTCAGGGCGGCGCCCACCTGCAAGTGCAGGCAGCAGACGCACCCTTCACCCAGCCAATTCTGCCTTTCAGACCACTTCAAGGCCTGCCTCTGGCCTTGCAGCTCAGCGGCGTCAGACCACCTGTAGGTTTGCTGATGACGTCAATCAGCAAGCACAGGTACCAATGCTGATGCAGGGCATGAAGCTGCTGCTGCTTAATCATTGTGCGGCAGAGTCACTCTATGAGTCATCAAGCCGGCGTGAATGTGTATAGCTGCAAGAATTGAGCAATCGCTTGACAGCTGTTGCATCTTGAGGGAGTGACAGTCGCCTGTTGGCATCCTGAGTCGATATTGCAGTACCACAGCAATAGTGCAGCAAGTCCTCATGTTGTTGACAAGTCTCAGACTTGTAAGTCTTGTCAATCTGGGTTGTCTTTGCAGGAGAAGGAAGCCAGGGAAGCAGCTGCCGCCACAAAGAAGAACTGGCTGCTGAGTGAGCAAACCCTGGACAAGCAGGTGGTGCAAGGCATGGACTTCACCCGCAATCTGGAGTCACGTCAGCACCTGTTCCTAGAGGTATGCTGAATGCCAACAGTCCCCATCATCAATGTCATCATCGGCATTTGAGTTTTTGCACTTGAATTGACCAAATTCAAACTGAAGCTGCATTTGCATGGATGCTTGAATACAGAGGCAGCGTTTATCAGCAGTTTCGCTTCAGGTTCATGTAATGCATCTGTTGTGGTGTTTGGAGGGCTGCAAGAGCATCCTTCTGCTGAGCGTCTGCAGATTAGCCTGTAACTTCAACAAGCCTTTTCAGAGCGTTCCAATTGCCGTCTGCAAGCATTGTTTTGATGGCAGCAGTGACCGCTGACTCAGGCTGTTGCGCTACTCTGTAGGTCTGTTTCAGCTTAGTCATGCAAGCCATGACACTCTCATGCTTGTGCTGCATGTCATGTGATCTGTATGCCTTGATGGAATGTGTGGTGTCTGACATTTCAAATGTGCATTTGGCAAGCCTTGTCCAAAGCTCCAGCATATGCGTCTGTCTGGCAATTGTGTCATCAGCATTGTGCTGAGCACTGCTGCCACACAGGTGGAATACCTTAGTAAGCATGAGTATTTTGGGGATGTGTCTGTCACCAAAACGCCCGTTGCCCATACCACTGCCGTGACATCCACCATGACCACCACCCTGCTAGTCATCAGCAAGTGAGCCCTCCTCATTGCTCAGGAGTGCCATCTCACCTGACTGTGCCCTCCTGCTCAACTCAGCACCCATGTGTTACCTATCATCACCAATCTTTCAGCCGCCAGATTTGTTGCTGTGCCCAATCACATTGTGACAACTCCCGGCTGATGGGCCATGATCGTCTGCATACCGCCCAGTCTATTGAGTTACTGCCTGCTGGGCTGTTGCCTGCTTGCCACTGCACCCTGTGTGCCCACTGGCCGTTGCCCTGTCCTGACTGGCAGCTGCCCATTGGCTGTTGCTCACTTACCACACGTGTTGTGTTGCACCTCCTTGAGTCATCAGGTGTGCTCTTTCGCTCTGGTACACATGCAGCTCTGATGGCATACCTGAAGTGTAGTTGAACAGCGCTTTTGCATTGTGATAGCTGCTATTGCCATTACACAGATCAGAATGCATTGCAGATGGGACCTGGTGAAGCGCATACCCCAGGACTTGCTGGATTACCTAGCAGACAGAGCAAAGGCAAGTGCAGTTGATGACAATGCCATGCGGTCACAGTACACAGCATGCCAGGAGTGGCTCAGGTACTCACACATTCTCTTTTCTTAGTACATAAGAGGCATACAAGGCAGAAAAAGCCACGTGTTGTGTTGAGCCTGCACTCTCTTTGCATTGCAAATGACCATGATTCCCTGTGCTTGGGTTTGCTGTCCTTATTGTGACCATGCATTGCAACATCTTCTGCACTTAGATTGTTGCATTCTTGCAGTTGCTTCAAGTATATCCTCAGATTTAACTCTCAACTCAAGGTGGACTATATCACATGATCAGTTGTTGTCATGCAGATTCAGGAAGGTGCTTGTGGCTGATGTCATACATCAGCGCAAGGCCATCAGGAGCAACAATCCCATCTACATTTGGCAGGGCGGCTTCAGGGAACAAATCCCGTGCAAAGACTCTGAACAGGTGCTGTGGAAGCCTACAGGTCTTGCAAGAAACAGCCCATATGAATGCTACTGAGGCCGCTGTAAAGGCAGACAGCCAGTGTGAGTCAAGGTGCAACATTGCTTTGAGCAAGTGTCAGGCAGGGCATTGACTCAGTCCTTGAGTTGCACTTTGCAAGTATGATGAGGAGAAAGAACCGTGAGACTGTCAAAGGTTTTGGCAAAGTATAACTGAGTGCTATTTCTGCACCAGTTGATATTCATACATGTGCTAAAGGTTAGTCCAGGCTGAGTATGCTTGTTGATCAGTCGAAGCACACAGTGCTATCTTCAGGCTGTACTGAGAGTTTCTATGCTCATTTTTTACTGGTGCGTTGAGGCATCAACATACCAAAAGCTTTTTGTTGGTTGCTGCAAGACAGCAACGACCTCCATTGCTGATTGCCTGGCCAAGTGTGCTTTCATATGCAAACAGAATAGTTCACATGTGTGCTAACAGTGTCTACAAATTGTCAAAATTGAGGAAAGCAAACTGTGCCTGGCAGGCGTGTGGTAATGTCTTGTTGTTTGGACACCAACGGCCTCAATTTAGCTATGTAAATCCCCTGCTCGGCACAGGCTGCAACATAGAACAACCAACTGGACTGTCTGCATTAAACTGGCGATGAAGAAGTACCGCAAGACTTGCATTCAGGTTTCCAGTCAAAATATGCCAGTCAAAAGGTGCCAGTCACAATGTGCCTCTGCGCATTGTGACTGTGTGAGCATTGTTGAGGAGTGTTTGGCAAGGACATGATGCTCATCAGCCTACAGTAGAGGAGGCTGCGCGACACATTAAGCACTTTAACGTCCTTGGCGTTGCGTGTCTTGTTCGGGCAAGCATGTCAACGCTGGAGTCACAACTCTCAAACCGCCCGCCCTCAGTTCTGCACAGGACAGTCACTCTGCCGAATATGACGTCCTTGACACGGCTGGAAACGCTTGCCAACGACCATGAGAAAGGGCTTCCAGTGTCGCTGGAGGCTAGGTCCGGTCGGACACTGGAAGATATGCTGCGCACACCGTAAGGCATTCTGCAGATGGCTCTTGGTGCTTGCAGACACCCCTGTATGGCACTCTTGCTTGTACGCATAGGCCTCACAACCGCACCTCAGATGATATAGAAGAGATCGAACATGCTCTGACAAAGTGGTCCAAGTATGGTCTTGACTTGCCAACACCAGCTCGCTTGGAGCTCTGCATGGTAAGGCAATTACCGACTATTCCTCCAGCTTGTTTCTCAAAGCCAGCAGAGCCTTGCACCCCACCAGACAGTTCAGGGGACAAGATGTTAGCGCTGTTGTGGCTGTTGCAGTACATGGGCTTTGCCTCCTTTGCAGCAGGCGACACCATTTTCAAGCAGGGAGATTATGGCGACCACTTCTACATCATTCTCAGTGGCGCAGTGGATGTCATGGTCAGGGAGGGCAATACTGCAAATGAAGTATGCACCATACATATCCCGTGTGTGAAACTTAGTCTGGACACAATGATGCTATAGGACCTCCACTCACTGCATCATTTCAGCTCATCGCTTGCCAGGGCAAGCGCTCAGTCACTAAAGTGTTTGACATGCAGGAAGACAAGGTTGTTGCGCATCTGCTAGCTGGTGCGGCTTTTGGCGAGCTGGCGCTTATGCAGGTAAGCTACCCTCAGATATATGAGAGCCCTGAAACTTTCTGCTCCCTGTGTCTTTCTTGGATTAGACCATGACTGTCAAAACTCACAGCTGTTGCACATGAAAAGTTCGTTCAACTCAGCAGTTGAGCCGCTGAGGTAAAAACTGAGTACAATGACTTACAACAAGTCTACAAAAGCCTGCTTGGCAGCTGAATGTGGCGGCATCAGCTGCTGTAGGCTGCTGCTTGCTGGTTTCAACTTTGATGGAACACTCAAGTGTGTCTTGCGCCTACAAATGTTGTGACATCTTCTCACTTCATCAGTGCTGACTCAGGGGCATGGGCAGCGCCGAGCTACCTGCTACTGCACTCAGGCTACTGAGGTCTTCACTGTGATATCAAAGATTTCCAGCGCATTTTGCGTCCTCTGCAGCAGGGGAGCCATCAAAGCAAGATGCAGGTTTTGCGTCAGGCAAGCTTTGCAAACGCATGCGTCTTCAAAGGCTCGGTGCCATCCTCCATTGATTCTTTGTACACTGCATTGCCCAGCACCAACATCTATGTCAGTGCCATACTATTGCTGTACCTCATCAGTCTTGTGTTGCATGCATCATGAGCTGCCGCATGAATATTGCTCTGCTCATGTGACTGCAATCTGCCTTTTGCAACAACACCAACCAAAAAAGGTAATATCTACAACCTGCCAGTGCGTCAGGTTATGCAATGCAAACAAGCTTGCATCTTGTTGGTCCCATGTGCAGGTGCCAGAGTTCCAGGGCTTGCCAGCTAGCACAATAGAAAGCTTGGCTCTTGTGCTGACTGAGAAGGTGTTTGCCCCCAAAGCCGTCATCTATCATCAAGGCAGCGAGGTGGAGGATGTTTACTTTGTGCAGGGTGGCACTGTTACGGTAAGCCCCTACCACTCATCTTACAATATGACATTTGCTCTGACATACATGCGTGCTGCAAGGCTTGAGCTGATGTCCTGCTATGATGACCATGAGATTCTGTGACAGTTGTGGTGCTTTGATTAACATTATCAAAGATGCATGGGGTTTGAATTGAGCAGGGCATGTGGGCCACCGTTCTGTTGATTGCATCTGCACTCAAGATCAGACTGAGCACACCAAACTCGTGCTGCGCCTACCTCATACGCAGTGAAAGGGAATGCATTGCCCGTGTAAGAGTGCTACATATCTGCAAGCAGGCATGCAGCAGCAATGCATTGTGCCTTGTCTGCCTCGTACTCCACAAGGAATCAGCTGACCCAGCATGCACATGGTGCGTGAGTTGGAGATGGATCAAAAGACACGTGCCCTTGCTGGCCAGACTTCCTCCATTCCTGCCTGGATCTCTGACAGGAAAGCTGTCCCTGCTCATGACCCAGGCGTCCACTCAGCTACAAAAGTGCGCAAAACCTTTGCAAAGCCTCCAGCTGGCATCAAAGCAGGCTCCAAGACAGGCTCTGCAAGGAAAGCCCATGCTATAGGTAGGCTCTTTTGCAGGTTTCATGGTTCTGAGCATGCCAGATCTGTATCTGCATATATCTCCGTCCCTTTCTGTAGGCTCGGTCATTGCATATCCAGCAAATTCTATAGGGGTCATTTGTGGGTCCCCCTCCCCTTCTCCCCTCCCGCTTCCCCCAGTTTTGTTGATGCCCGTTGTCTTTGATTGATCTGCTGCAACTGTATGACAAAAGATGGCATATACTTTTCTGCTGTATGGCATGCAGCCATGGTACATACCAGGCGCAACCTTCAGTGGTGCATTATATGGTAGTCATGCATAGTACGCAAGGCAAAGCGATCATCTGGCACTCCGCACATAGTACAGAGGGCAAAGCGATCATCTGGCACTCTGCACATAGTACGTACAGAGTATACAGAGGGCAAAGCAACCACACGACATTTCACTACAGGTAGTACCACAGACAAATCACCTTCACCAAGTTACCACAAGCTCAGCTTGGATGTCATCAAAAGCCTCACTGGTGAAAGGCCCACCGGCAAAACCGCATCCAGATCTGGTGCAGGCAGCAAGGGTAATCCCTCAAGCTCAATGGGCACTCGTTCCAGCTTACAGGGCTCTTCCTTCAGCTCAAAGGGCGCTCTGTCTAGCTCAAAGGGCCCATGCAGCCCTTTGCAGAGGGGTAATGGGCAGCAGAAAACCACAGCTACTCTTTCAGCCCCTAAGACCAGCTCAGCAGATGCAGCAGTTATCAGCAAGGGCAGTTTGAAAGAGAAGGGCAAGTTGCACACAGCAGCTGCAGCAGTAGGTGGTAGCTTGCAGCAGTCTGGTCTGAGCCCTCACAAACGGCAGACTACTTTCAGCTTTGAAGATGTGAAAGAGCACATCCCTGAGCCAGCTGCCGTTTCAAAGAAGGGGCTTTTGAGTGAGGCTATGCTCACTCAGAGCATCCTGCAACAGATGAGCTATACCGGTAGTCATGAAGCCAGAGGCCACCTTTTCCTCGAGGTGTGCTTTGGACTGCTGCATTACATCTGCCATGACCTCACACCTTGTCAAGGCCACTCTTTTGGTAGCTTGATGCACACTGGCCAAGTGCCAAAGCACCTTTGACGCCATTGCTGCCATTTATGTTTGGTATGCAACCTGGTGAGCACTTGCCAGCTGCACCAATGCATGCAGGTTTCCCATCACAAAATGTGTGTGATGTTGTAGGTACATTTGTCAACATCACACAAATGTGTGTGATCTGACCTTCCTATCTGAAGTGGCATGTAATTGCATGTGCTTTTGTGGTTGGCTGCAACTATGCAGGTTGTGTTGCCCTCCATGACAGCTGAACAGGTGACCAGCTTGTGATGCCAGTTTGCACTTTGTGGTTATGTGTCACATCACTGATATGGTGAGCATGGGTGAGGCGTCTGCCAATGATGATACAGGTGGCTTCGCTTGGAAAGTCTGAATTCTTTGGGGAGGTTTCCATCACCAAGTCCACAACAGCTCCCACCGCAGCAGTGGCATCAAATGTAACTGCTACAGTACTTGTCATCAGCAAGTAAGCTCTCCAGCTTTACCCACCTCAAATCCTTGTCTGACATCAGCAGATCATACACTGTAACATGCTCATGCTGATTTCATACCATTAGGGCACAGACAGCTGGGCATTGACTTCTGACCTGAGCAACAGCAGGTTCTGATTGTGTTGGGTGCGTCACTGCAATTGTCGACATGAAGTCAATTTCAACGCGACCGCAAGGCATCATGACAGGGTATTCAGAATCATGTTGTGCATGCTGATTGATCTTGTGTGGTACAGGTGGGATCTAATGAAGCGTGCCCCCAAGGAACTTTGGGATCACATTACAGGTCGTGCACAGGCTTCCATAATTGATGACAATGCTGTACGAGAGCAGTACAGAGAGTGCATAATGTGGCAAAGGTAAGTCTGAGCAACGTCATACGCTTGTGCACACCACATGTGCATTGCCAGATATAAGACAGTGCTGACCAGTGTGGTGCCCGCACAATGCAGATACAGACAGTCGGTGGTGAATGATGTTTTGCAAAGAAGCAAAGCAGTCAAGAGCAACAACCCCGTAAATGTCTGGAAGGGCTCTTTCAGGGATGAGGCACCTATTGATCGCAATCACAAGCCATGGAAACCAAATGGACTAGCAGCTTCACTTTACAACACTGGCAGCTGCGGTCTCATTTCAACCGCCTAAATTGTTGCACATTTGCTTTGGCTGTGCCTAATGTTTGTAGCCAGTACAGACTCCGATGTACAAACTGCGTGCTTGGTTGTAAATGAGCCTGCTTCAATAAGGGCAGGCACCTTGTGAATTGTCATGCTCAAATTGAGATATAGCAATCCCGAGGAAATGTCAGCGCAGACACACTGATGCATGGTCATGAAGCTGCTGCTGAAGCAAAGGTGTGTCAGTAGCCAAGCAAGTTCAGGTGCTTTGCTTGCAGAGCTCGAGACAGTTGTTGTCTAATTGCTTTCGTTACAACACATGGGTACACATATCGCTACCAGGAGACTTCTCAAGTTCTTGTCATTGAAAGCCTATATAAAGCTGCTACCTCAGTGGTGCACAAACATACACTCAATATAAAAAAGATTGTTCACTTCAGGGGGCGAGTTTATAAACAGGAAGTACGGGCATGCGCAAGATATGCTATCGAGCCTCAAATTGCACAATTCTGTTCGTGCGCTTCTTGTAAAGTATTCTGTAGCCGCACTCTCGGCAACGGATCACGTCTCCCTGCTTCAGGGTGTTTTCAGTCCCGCAATCGCCGCAAATGTACGCCACGCTTGGGTTTCCGTACGTGCCAGCGTTCATGATCTCAGGACACGAGGCATCAAAGGTTCGGTTCCGATGCTGTAGCGGTGACTGCTATTTGCGAGTTTAGAGATTATTGCAGCAAATTTGTCTCGAATTTGGCATTTGTATGTTTGTTAGGTTAAAGTGCCACTGTTACAAAAACCGATGCTGAGTTGCTTTGTATGCGAGGCGACGTTGCTGCTACAACGTGTTGCTGTTTGCAACCTGTATTTCAGCTACTTGTAATGTCAGCTGCGCATGTGCTCATCTCCGGGCATCATGCATCCAGTCATCAGGCATCTGAGTTCTTGCAAGACCGACTACCAAATTCGCAGACGAGTTTCGCCCTCAAGGTGTGTTCAGCTACCAAACGATCTCTGTGAGCTCGACATTTATTAATATTACAATATCCACGGGACTGCTGCAGGCAGATGAAATAGCTGTAGCCTATGGGCAACGGACCATGCCAAAGCTTGTTGAGGTCTTGTCTTTGCCTGACTTGTCCGATGCCTGCAGCATTGAGTGCCTAGCATCCTTGCTTAGCAGTCAGGTGAGTCCTCTGTCACCAGCACCCAAGGCGCTCGTCATCATGCATACCTGAAGCAAGTTGTTGACATGCCAGCTGCAAGTTGTGACAGCATCCTCAAGGTACTCTGCTGTAGTATTCTGATGCTGTCTTGGCCACCGACAGGAACGGAAGGCGCAAGCAATTTCAGCCAAGGTAGTGCAGTGCATAGCGCCCTTCCTGCATTGTCAAAATGGTGATATATGCAACCTGTCGTGCCAAGTGCTGGCAAGCTTGGCTCAGCTCTTTCAGGGCCGTTTGGCCATTCTCCAGGCCTCTGGCCTGGAAGCAGTCATTGCAGCTCTTGGCAAAGCACCTGAGAGTGGCATCAGCTGCCTTCAGGTATACGCGTTGGCCTCATGTGTCATCTTTCTGCAGAAAGCTGTGCAGCAGGCAAGAGCTGCCCTAGCATTCACACAATGTGACTCTAGCATTCACACACCTGTGACAAGTCTGCTGTTATCTTATCATCCTCATGTCCTCAAACACACACCCTGTCATTGTTCATTTGTTGAGCGCGTCCTGAACCATCACTGAAAGATCCTCCATATGGGATTGAATGTAGGCTTTCAGTGTCAGCATTGATGGCTCAGCTGCTCTGCTGGACTGCCCAGAGAATGCCTCAGAAGCACTAGTGCACAGCTTGCAGCAGTCAGTCCCAGGTCCAGACAGCAGTGCAGCTGTTGCAGCCCTGCAGTGCTTAGCCAACTTGACCAGGACATGCCGGGGAGTATCAGCAGCTCTGCAAGCACAGCTGCCCTCACGCCTTGTGACTGTTGTCAATCAGGTCAGTGGAAACCATCTGTTCATTGTCCTGGTCGCAAGTGTCCTTGTCATACACTGCACTGAAAGCCAGCCACAGACTTTCACATCAGCATGACATGAGGCACTTGCAAAATTAGCACTGCCAGCGTCTGCATGATACAGAATGTCAAACATGACTCATCAAGCTGACCTTCTGCTGCTGCCCATGTCCGCGCTCCTTTGACTCACTACGTCGACTTTCCAACCACACTAGTTGGATGTTGACACAAGGCTTGTGACAGGCTCTACAAGTAAGGGCATGGCCTGGTGAAGATGAATGGCGGCAGCAGCTCTGCACTGCAGCAGCTGCTTGCCTAAGCCACTTGTGCCAGCACACAGAGGCCAGGCTCGCGGTTCAGGCAGCTGGTGCAATCCCCATGCTGGCCAAGCTGTGTGACCTGGACCAGTGGTCACTGGATGTAGTACGCTATGCTTCAGCTGCACTGGCTAGCATTGCAGTTGGGCCAGATGTCAAGGTGCGTGCATCTGCTGTTTAGTAGTCATAAGTAATCAAAAGTCATGTATAGCCAACAGGCATCAGGTGCGTGCATCTGCTGGTATGTACAATTTCTGTGGTAGAGTGGACCCCATGGAATACTTCTAAGGATGCTACGATCTAAAGAGACGAGAAAAAGGCATGCATTGTTTGCAAGCATTGGTCCAGCATGACAGGTTGCATTTGGTTTTTCATGGTATTAGGCTTGGCAATGCACTGCTATGCATGTCAGAAGGTATCTGCACAATGTCCAAGGGAAAGCTGCTGACAACATATTCAAGCTTATGTGCATTTGCAGCTGACAAAGCTGAGACGTGCGGCCATCGGCCTGTTATGTACAACTTCTCCTGCAGCCTAGCTCATGCTAATCTTTGTGTATGAGGGCTTATAAACATTATTACTGCAGACTGCTTTGGGCTGTGTGGCAAGGTCACACCAGAGATGATGCGCTGGTTTCACTCTAGTATCACTGTTTCTGTAGCATTTATGTGGACTGCTGTTTTGCAGCACCCGTGTACTGTGCTGTTGCAGCTGGAGACTTATGAAGCAGCAGGATCGGCACTGATGCTGTTGCTGAAGTGCAAAGATAGTGCAGCAGCTGGCAACGCTAAGTTGGCGATCTGCAATACAGCTGATCACCCCAAAGCACGCATAGAGCTGCAGAAAGTGATGAAGGAAGAAGCTGCCGAGTACTTGAAGGGGCTGCCAGACCTTCCTCCAGATTACCGATACCATGTGCCAAAGTCAGCCATGGCATATACTTCTCCAAAATCCGTATGATCATTGCAAGGCCATCTTGTTTCGTGTGTGACATGCCTGCGTTTGCCCAAAGATAACGGTACATACTGATGATGAGTGCCATGGCAGCTTGGGATCAAACCAGCATCTGCCTCTCCCGCCTACCATGATCAAACAGTTGCTTTGGCTTGTTTCATGTTGTTGCCTGCAAGTGTGCAGGCTTGTGCTGAAGACAGTGTGGCCCTGTTCATTCTGATTTCATCCTGCGCCAGTTTGACGTGCTTCACAAATGTCAAATGTAAATAAATCATGATAGCTGAATATCAACTGGCCGTACAATGCAACTATGAAGCAGACTTGGAGTGTGAGCTGCTGACAAGGAACAATCGCTGAATTCTCAACAGAAACATTGCAAAAAGTCAGCCGTTGAATCTTCACACTGTGCTAACCTATCTATACTGTCGGGCAATACTGTGCAATTTACCACCTTCTCAATCAAGACTGATTGCATTCATATGAAACTTCGTGTATGATTTGTTTGGCTGCTCCTGCTGCAATGGTACAATCTGTGTACAATCTAATTATCAGTCAAAACGTCGGTGATGCATGTTCAGGACGCTGCAATGGGGCACTAACTGTTCTGTTTGGCTGTTCCTGTTCCTGCTCCTGCTATTCGTCACTGTCCTCCTCACTAGTCTCTTCATCTGATGCTCCATTTTCTGATTGCAAGACTGCAGAGGGTGCAGCCTCTGCATGATTTTCAGACTTGTCGCCA
>JAABUO010005169.1_pt1 | contig 15269 bp, 13 predicted proteins | sample 5559291 | NCBI WGS metagenome assembly JAABUO01 (sample SAMN10711878, study PRJNA513372) | rock metagenome | isolation source: Antarctica rocks | place: Antarctica: Victoria Land, Finger Mt sud
TTCAAATATCGTTCATGAAAGTCATTTACGACCTTCTGACACTTCTCGAACTCATTTTCATCGACGTTGTATCAATGTAGATCGACGTCGTATTCTTTTCAATTGACACGATATTGTAATCGTCGTCTGTAGTGCCTGAAGTTCAGAATGTTCTTCACTTTTCATTCATCTTCGTCATTCATCACTATAGAATCATACGACTCATTTCATTGTTCTTTCAGAGAGTTCTTTAAATTCAGTCGCAGCAGATTCAAGATGAACTTCGAATGAATTTTCATTGTCGATGACAATTTCAGTCGATATGCATGTTTGATCTTGATCAGAATCTTGAAAGATTCTAGCATCTTATCATTTAGTTTCTTTAATGATCTTGTGATCATAATGTTTCTAAAATCTAGAAACATCATGTCATCTATCTTGTAGATCATTTTCTTTCGATGCTTGTCAATCTGTTTCTTCATTGTGACTCGAATTCTTGCTAATGCTTGCTTGATTAATGCTAGTGATCATTTCATGTGTTCAAATATATTCTTTGCTTTGCTTGCTTCAATTCTAGCTTGAGTGATTTCATATTTAGTTGAAATCAAATTGAAGTTCATATGAGAGTGAAAGCTCTTATTCAGAAAGAATGCTGACTGTTCAATTGATGACAAAATAGCATTGTTATCAACGAATTCAATCATAAATAATCAGATAAATCAATCATCTTGCATATATGAGCAATAACTTCGTAGATATCATTTCACATTCTGATTCATTCTTTCTGTTTGATCATTGATTTGCAAATGATAGTTTGTGAATAGTTTCATCTTGATGTTGAGTTTCAGACATAGAAACTTTCAAACAATCAATATGAATTGTGAATCATGATTGAACACTATTGATCTTGATAGTTCATGAGTTCTGAAGATTCATATCAACAGTAGCTTGACTGTTTGTTTTGCAAAAATTTCTTCGTCATCTGATCAACATGATATATAATGTCGTTTCTTAAACAATTGATCTATGACTGTCAGAATTGCGTTGTTCTCATCACTTTCTGATAGATCAATAATGAAGTTTAATGATATGTTCTGTCATTGCTGCTTGAGTATGAGCAATGACTTTAGCAGTTCATTGATTCGATCTCTCGATGCTTTTGATCTACGATAAACGTAACAGTTTTGAATGTAGCGCTTGATCATCATTCTCATCTTCAATCAGCAATATGATCATCTCAGCAAGTTCAACATTCAATTTATGTCAGAGTGTTCATTGATCGAAAGATCATGTGCTTCTCTTATCAATTAAGTGATCATTGACTGAGAAACTCATAGTCTATCATCTTTTCAGAATACTTCATCAAGTACTTTGAAATTGTCTAGATTAATATCTTGACAAGTTTTTCTGTTTTGTTTCATGATTATTCAAATATCAAAGCACAGTTGATTTGTTCAATTTTCAACTATAATTTGATTCTGAATAAAAATCATCTCTTCGATTGAATCTTTGTTAACATTCAATTCTTGTTTCAAATCTGAGTTAAATCTGAGTTAAATCTGAGTCAGATCTTGATCAGCTTTCTGCTCATTTTTTTGATCAGCTTTTATTGACTGCAGCTCAAGATTGTCTTCTGACAATAACATTTGATGCTGATATAGCTTTTGATCATCATTTACTTCAACTGACTTGACATCTGACATTCTGATCAGCACGTCGACTTTCAGATTCTGTTTTTTCGACTGATATATGATCTTGAAGTTATATTCAGATAACTTTTCAGTTCATTTAACTTGTCATCTGATCAGTTCTTTGATGATCATGAAGTACTTCAAATTCAGATGATCAATGAAGATCTTGATTGAAATATTCATACATTTCAATTCAAGATGTCAATGTTTCAAACAGCAAATAATGATCAGCAGTTTTTTGTCATAGATCTCGTAGTTGCATTCTGCAAGAATCATGTTCTTGCTATAAAAGATCATTGAATGTAGAATGTCTTCATCATCATACTGAGATAATACTTCATCGTTCACATAGTTCGAAAAATTCATTTTCAAAATAACTTTTCTGATCGAGTCAAAATGCTTCAGAATGAAAACTGTCATCATTTATTACTTTAGTTCTTCAAAGATCATCTGACAGATCTCTGTTCATTCAAAAAGATGATCTTTTTGAATCAGCTTTATCATAGATTGAGTGATCTTTGAGAAGTTCTTTATGAATCGTTGATAGAAATTGCAGAAGTCAATGAAGATCTGCACATGAGTCAACGATCAAAGCACTTTTCAGCTTCGAATCACATCTACTTTTCAAGAATTCATTCGTAGATCATTGATGAATATCAGTAGTTCAAGAAACGAGATTTTCTGAATCTTGAATTCGCACTTGTCAATGTTTATCTGCAGATCAACTTCACGAAGCTTGTCTAGCACTTCTTTCACATGAGTTCTATGTTCTTTCAAGATCTTACTATAGATGAGAATATCATTCAAGTATGTTTGACAAAACTTGTGCAGACAGTCAAACAATATATCATTGATATAATGCTGAAAGAACGCGAGTTCATTAATCAATTTGAAGAGCATTACTCTATACTTGTAGACATTGAAGAAAGTAACAAAAGTAGTTAAATTCTCACTTTCTGAACTCATGCACAGTTTATTGAACGTGATGATAATGTTGAGCTGAGTCAGATACTTACTGTCTTGAATTGAAACTAGTACTTCGTTTATCAAGAGTATTGAGTAACGATTTCTTTTGATCAAAGCATTCAGTTTTCAATAATTCATGCAAAAGCGAAGACTATCATCTTTCTTTTCGACAAATAGTATTGACGAAGCAAAAGAAGCTTTACTGAGTGTGATGAACTTCTTCTTCAAATTCTCTTCTAAATACTCTTTGATCTTCTGCAACTTGTAGCTCGACATAAAATATAATTGACTTCTAGAAAGTTGATTCTCATCTTTTAATTCAATCTTATGATTGTATGATTGATGCAAGAACAACTGCGTTGTCTTTTCTTTATCAAAAACATTCAGAAAGTCGTGATAAATTATCAAAAGCTTCTTCTTCAGTTCATTTAATGACATGACAGAGATCATTTCATTCAGTTTCGCGAAATCTTCGACTGAGCTAAGTGCTTTGTTGATTTCACTAATGATCAAGAAGAAGATCTTGATCTTCTTATTCTTGACTAGAGTTTGATACACAGCAACTTCGATCATGATAATATTGACGAACTTCTTTTTCTCAGTTGACTGAAAGAGATGAAGTTGATTGAGATCAACTTGAGTGCTTTGCTTTCATATGAGTACAGATTCAATGAATCGAACAGATTCAATGAACTGATTCACTAGTTTCTGATTCGTGAGTCGCTTCAAGATGATTGTCGACGTAATCATTGAGTTTAAGTTCTTTCGTTTCATTTTGCAGATTTCGCTTGACTCAGATTTGTGAAATGCTGATTGACTGCTCGCTTTTAAAACAACAGATTTCAATGTTTGAATCTTCAATGATGATATTAATTAATCGTTTGCAGAATCTATCAAAATTTGATTTCTTTTCAATCAGAGATTTTCAATGATTATCTTGTGCTGATCTAGACAAGTTATCAATAAAGATATTATTTCATTCTTGTGTTCTTGTATCATAATCAATGTATACAGAGCGTGTGTAATCGACTTTCAATCAAAAGTTTCATCATATAATCAAATTGACTTTGATTTTGACAGCGATATTGACTGAATATCAAAGCATTCACATAGCTCTGACATCAAAGATTCATCAATGAAAGTCATGTCAATGACTTCAGTATCTATCAGAACAAGAAATCTGAATATCTTTTCTAAATTACTCAAGATGACATCAACAGTGAATGACTTGAAATCAAATGAATCATCAGACATGCTGATGAAACAGAATATGAGTATATCGTTCTCAGTCACTACTTTAACGAAGACAGATCGTTTTTCAAACTCGCAGCAATCTCATGCACTTGAGTCATTTCAAAGCAATCATATGCTTTATGTTCTGACTTCTTGCATTTGAAACAGAGTTTTTTCTTAAACAACTCTTCTTGAATAGAATCGAGCTTCGATTTTCTAAATTTCGTTCACGAAGAGATTGATGACGTGAGTCAAGTAGTCAATGTGCTGACGACAGAGCGAGCAGCTTAAGTAGCTGATGCTTTGACGACTGATCAAGCATTCAATTCAGTCAATTTAACATCGACTTGCATGCAGATGTTGATAAACTCATTCAAGTTCATGATTTGTTCATTGAGCGTTGCTCACTGAAGATCTGAACTGATCTTATGCTGAAGATCATCTAGTAAAATCTCGTTATTGTACTTTAGTTCTGCACTAAATCTCTGAAATTTCATTTAAAATTCATGAAAGAAGATCTTGTTTTAATACAGCTTCAAGTACTGACGTTGAGTCGTGTGATAATGATTGAAATCATTGTACATCTTATTAATCATCGATAGTACTTCTTTGACTTCTAGAAACAAGTTTAAGAAGATATCTTGCATGCGAGATGCAATATGTTTGATCGCAGCTTCACTAACTTGACTTTCAATGTATGCAATCTTCAACTCTTCAATAGAAAAATGATTCTTGTTTATCTTCAGCTTGTTTTGCATTCAAAACAGTCAATTGTCTACATTCTGCAACGAATCTTCAAACAGAAATGAGTTGAGTAACTTGATCAACTTCGAGAATCAATCTTCAGAAATTGAAGTGCTTTGTTAACTTGATGCAGCTTCTAAATAATGTATAATCACGTTCTTGTTTCTATTCTCTTTCTGCAGACGCGTCTGCATAATCTTCAACATGATGTTTATCTCGTTGACATCTTTTAACATCTGAATCATGTCATTGTGAGTCTTGATTTCAATGTCATGCTGATGAAGCATGTACTTGATAAAGATGATGATGTCGTCTGTTTTGTTAGCTGTTATTCAAGCATTCAGCTCTTCATTGATGCTGATCTTGATCATTTCGTAAACAAAGAGCAACGCATTCATGTTCTATTCTTCTGTGTTTGACATTGCATTCGTGTCTTTCTCTTTTTCTGATGCTGCTCGATTCTGTGATAGAAGTGATTCTCTTCTAACATTTTGAAAGTTGTAGTGAGCAATGCTCACTGATTCTGATTCTGTGCTTCTAGTCATTGTATGAGTAGAAAATTGCTGATCGAGATTCTGATGTTACTCTATCGAACTTTCTGAGTTCAAGCAATAACTAGTACTTTATCAAACTTTCTGAGTTCAAGTACTGCTGAAATTTCTGATTTCTGATGATGAGCTCAATAAAGAGTTAGTCAAGAGCAATGCATTCTTGTTCTTTAATTCTGATTCTATCGAAATTTCTGATTTTAAATCAAGATTCTTCTTTAGAAATTTCTGATTTCTATCAAGCTTTCTGAGCTCAAGTTCTGATTTGAGTTGTGTAGCTTGTTTTTATATCATTTACACGTCAATAGTAAGATTAATGAGCTTTGACCTAATGTTATGAGTCTGCATAGAGCGAATTATATGAGTGTATTAGTGTTACAAGCGTATCAAGACTGATAAGACTGAACAAGATTGAAATTCTAATCAATTCGCAGTGAACGCTAGCGAGTTCTCTGTGTAATGATTAAAGCTAATCAGCGAGCTAGTCAGGTTTGACTCAAATATGACTCAATCTCTTTTTTCTTTCTCAACACTCTTTTCTTTCATCAACATCTTGTTCATTTACATCACATTCTTTTCATGTCACAAACACATTTCTTTCAAGTCTAACACAATCTTTGAACATTACATAAATAGAAGCTTTTGTATCAATCTTCTTCTGTATTTTTAATATTCAGTTATAGCTATTTCTAAAAATTCAGCACTATCAATTCTGATCTTCATTGATTGTATCATTTAAACATGATTCTGACATTATATTAAGAATTTGTTAATCACATGATACTGATCTCATTACTCATTCAACATACTCGTTTAGACAGAACAAGTTTAAAGAAATTCATTTATCTGATGATCAATGATAATTGAAAGATAGAACAACACTAAAGAATTGAATAGAATCAACGACAATACTGTTTGAATTGCTAAACTACTTATCGCTCATTAAGTACACAAAGTTCACTCAATTATGAGAATCACGATAAAGAATCTTCGTGAATTGCTCAAGAATCAAATTGATCAATAAATTCAATGATAAAGAATCTTCGTTGTTTGCTAGAAAATCAATCAAATCAATCAACAAACAAATCTCATCTTCTTTGTTAAAGATTAAACATCACTTTATACATCTTTCTTCTTTAATCGTCGAGCATCATCATTCATTCGATTCTCTTTCAAACAAATCTCATCATGTTTAGTCATTCATCTACTGAAGAGTGTTTTGAAGAATTTCAAAATCGTTTCTCTCAAATCTCTGATGCTGATTTATTGAAATCACGAACGAAATCATCAAGTGCTGCATCATTCATTCATGAAGATGATGAATCATTCGCTGAAATGATAATACTTCTCGTGTTCTACGAAATCTGAAAGACTCAAAGTCTAGCTCTTGATGAAGAAACAGATTGATTCTATGAGTTAAATAAACAACAAGAAGATGAAATCAAAGAGTTGAAGACTAGACTTCAAGCTAAAGAAATCACTTCTTCTGATTTTATCTACTCTGAGCGTTCTAGATCTCAAAAAATATCTGATTCTTCGCTGTTTACTGATGAAAAAGACTCTACTTGAAAGAACTGATATGAAAAAATTCAGAATAAACTAGAGATCAACGTCGATCTCTTTTCTAATGAACGAGTCAAATTGAGCTATATACATTCTAGATTATTCAATGATACAGTTGAGATCATTCAAGCTAAATGTGAACATGACTATGTCAATCTTTATAGAATCGTCGACGATCTTTTAAAAAAGCTAGCTCAGTTGTTCAATGACTCAAATAAGAAAGTCAACTTTTGTAGAAAATACTACAACTTGATTCAAGAATTCAAGAAATTCAATGAATTCTATACTTAGTTTCAACGTTTATTCTTCTATCTAGACTATCACAAGAAGCAGCTGATCATTGATCTGAAAGATAAAATACACTCTCGTCTTCGATTCATTTGAGTAGATCAACTAGTTCAATCTGATTCTTTAAAAGAAATTCGTTTCTATCTGATTCATTTGAATAATGATCAGCGAGTCATTCAAGAGATCAAGAACAAGATCAAACGCGTCAATAATCTTTCTAAGACTATCTTTCATAGAGCGACTGTTATTACTCAGTCAGTCGATCATTTGAAGTCTGATCAGCTAAAGTTGCATGACGCGATTTTAACTAACGTCAAAGAAGCAGATATTCTAGTTGAAAGCTGTTTCATATGTCATAAATCAGATCATAACTTTAAAGAGTGTCTCAATCGATCTACTAGAATCAATGCAGTGAACAATGAATATGATCGCTTCGATTTCAATTTGAATTTCGATTCAAAAAACTAATCATCTCTTCAAAAGTCATCAAAAAGATAGAGATTATATCTTTGTGCAAACTAGATGAAATTCTATTGAAAGAAAATTACTTTGAAAAGTCATTTTTAATTGATATTCATCTCATCTCTCAGAATCAATCTTTCAGTCTTCGTTCTTTAATAAACAGTGATTCAGTCGTTTACATGATCATACATTTTAATCTAGTCAATAAAGTATGCAAGAAACTGAAAATTCAATCTATATCATTGACAAAAAAGAAGCTAATAAGAGATTATGATGAAAAGATATTTAAGAAGATCATTTTTCATAAAATTCTACTCAATCTCATCATTAAAAATCATAAGAAATTGACTGTATCAATGCTGATTGTCAAAGACTGAGTTAAACTAAAGATACTATCAATATAAAAGACTGATATTATTATTACTTTGATAGAATTTAAATACAAGACAATACATCAGATAATGTATAAGATGAAAGACAAAAAGTGAAAGAAAAGAATGAAAACTCAACTTCTATATACATGAATCGAGCAGAATCAAGACTAAACAGTAGTTCTATTGACTTAAGATTGCAGAAGTTCATGCATATGACTGAAATGATTGAAACAAAATTGCTGAGACTAAATTAAGATGATGATGACTAAATTGATGACTTGATTCATTAAATTGCAAAACAGATTCAATGAATCAAAATTATCTAAAATATCAACAATTTATGTTCTAAATTAAGTTGATGATCTGACATCATGATATTGATAACTGATATTGATCATCATGAAGTCATATTGAGTAAGCTCTGAATAAATAAAAACGAAATATTATTGAATATGCAAAATGACATCATTGTTTTTTCAAATCAATTGAATACTTCAATTTCAATTTTTTTGATTCTTCTCAATTCAAAGCACTCAAGTTGATCGCGATCAACTTCGTTTTCTTCAATCACTCAGACTAAAATCTTTATGATGCTCAAACAACTTGTTCGAGAAGAGTCATTCTCAATTCAAAGCATAGACGCAGCTTCATTCAAAACACTGTTGAATTGTTCAAAGAAGAACAAGATTGAAGTCTTTGCTTTATTCATGATAAATATCAATAGAAAAATCGCGTACAATACTCAGTGCAATTTGAATGCTTTAAACATCTCTTCAATCAATGAAACGACTCAGAATTTGAAAGATATTAAAGCAAAGCTGTCATCGAAATATCATGAGTTTCTAGATGTTTTTGATTGAGCTCAATTAAATAAACTACTTTCTCATTACTTCTATGATCATAAAATTGAACTCATCAGTGATTCAACATCTTCTCGCTGTCGAGTTTATTGAATGTTCTTTGTCAAACTTCTGAAAGTAAAGAAGTACTTAAACGAGAATTTGTCAAAGAGATTCATCACTTCTAATCAGACTTTCTATTTCTTTCTCGTTCTATTCGCTTTCAAAGCAAATGAAGATCTTCGATTCTGCGTGAATTATCGAAAGCTAAATGTCATTTTCAAAAGAAATAAATATTCTCTATCGTTGATAGACGAGATCATTGATAAAATAGTGAGTTGCAAGCATCTGACTAGATTGAACATTATATCAACGTTCAACAAACTTCAAATGCATCTTGATAGCAAGAATTACATCACTTTTATCACTGCTTTAAAAGCATATAAATACAAGATGTTATCATTCAAACTGATTAATGAATTGATCTTCTTTCAGCAATATATGAATGACATTCTATGAGACTTTCTGAACGACTTTTGTCAAGTCTATTTAGATGACATTCTCATCTATAGCAAAATGAGAAAGAAACATAAAGATCACATCAAACTAGTATTGAGTCGACTACGCGAAGCTGAACTGCAGATGAATATTCAAAAGTGCAAATTCAATGTAGAAGAGACTGTCTTTCTAGAAGTCATTGTATCAGAACTAAATCTTCGTATAAATTTCAACAAAGTGATAGTCATAGTCAGCTGAATCACTTCAATCAATCTAAAAGAAATTCAGAGCTTCGTGAAATTTATTAACTTCTATCGTCGTTTCATTAAAAACTTCTCGAAGTTAGTCAAATCATTCACTCAGCTGACTAGAAAGAATACATCTTTTGTTTGAAACAAGATCTGTGTTCAAGTCTTTGATAATTTAAAGAAACAAGTCAGCTTGATCTCAATATTTCATCACTTCAATTTCAAACGACAAGCTATTCTGAAGATTGATGCTTCAAACTATGTAAAAGATGAAATACTATCTCAGTATGATGACAAGAAAGTTCTTCATTCAGTGATCTTCTACAGTAAAAGCATGATTCTCGCTGAAATTAATTATCACATCTATGACAAGAAATTGCTAGTCATTATTCGATGCTTTGAACATTGATGACTCAAGCTGAAATGCACTGAATTACTCATTCAGATGTTCATTAATCATCAGACTTTGAAGATCTTCATGAAAAACAAACAGTTAAGTCGATGACAAGTCAACTATTTGAACATTCTATCAAAGTTCAACTTTCAGATCATCTTTAAATCAGGCAAAATGAACACTAAAGTCAATGCTTTAATCAAAATGCTTCTAGCGAACGTCTCTGAATCAACTCAGCGTCTTGAAGATCATTTTCAAACTATTCTGATCTTTGATAGAGTTAATGTTCTATCTATTGAATCGAAAGCAAATCTTTATCAATGAATACAAATGATTAATCAAATAGATGAGCTCTGCAGCAAATATAGACAAGCTATGAATGAAAACAAGCTCAAATTTCATATCACTAAACTGAAGAACTGCAAAATCATTGATGACGTTTTATTTAAAAAAAATTTACTGTGAGTCTCTGAGAACATGCACACGAAATTACTACAAGAAGTGCATGATCAATCTTCAATCTCTCATTTTGACAATAAATGAATCATCAATCTAGTTCAGCGTTTCTACTATTGATCAGATCATCAAGCTACTATTTAATGATACATTCAAAACTGTCATGCTTATCAACAAAGCAAAGCTTCTAAAGATAGCATCAATGAACTTCATCATTCTTTTTCGATTTCACAGAAACGCTGAAAAGATATAGCTATGAACTTCATCACTGAACTATCTCTGTTAGAAGACTATAATGTCATTTGCATAATCATATGTCATTTCATCAAAGAATGTCACTATGTTCTCTGTCATTGAGAAGATGATGACATCTCATTCGAAGAAATGATTTGAATCATGCTATGAAACGTCTATCGACTGCATGATTTACTCAGTTCTATTGTTTTGAACAGAGACTTTCAATTCATATCAACTATGTGAAAAAGTCTTTGCAAGCGATTGAGAATCACAGCTAGTTTATTCACAGTCTATCATTCTGAGATCAATGATCAATCGAAACAAGTCAATCAAGACGTTGAACGCGAACTTAGAATCTACTGCAATTACATGCAGAACGACTGAGTTAAATGAATATCTATGATGAAATTCAGTGACAATTTCAATATTTTCTTAATCACTTCAATGACTCTCTTCTACTTCAATAAAGAATTTCATCTTTGAATGAGTTTTGATTCAAATACGATTGACTACGAAACAATTCATGAACGACTTGAAGCTAGAAAAGCAGATGATATTGTCATTCAAATGAAAGAGTTACTGAACTTCAATCATATTCAGAAGACTTTCTATCAAAACAGTATTTAAAATCACTCAGATCAATCACTATCAAAGATGATGAACATTGAAAGATAGATAATATATTGAACTTCAGACGCTATTGAGATCGAATACAGTACAAAGTCAAATGAACAGATCTAGATAGAAACAACGAATGATACTATGTCAATAAAGAGAAATTCGATGACTCAGAGAAAGTTTTGATAAATTTCATAAGCTATATTCAAACAAATCGCGTTAAATATCGAAATAACTATCAACAAAAGTGAGCAAATGAACTACATTCATGTAAACATGAATTTTCGAAGAAAGAGATAATGTTATGAGCGTATCAAGACTGATAAGACTGAACAAGACTGAAATTTTAATCAATTTGCAGTGAACGCTAGCGAGTTCTCTGCGTAATGATTAGAACTAATCAGCGAGCTAGTCAGATTTGATTCAGATATGACTCAATTTCTTTTTTCTTTCTTAACACTCTTTTCTTTCATCAACATCTTGTTCATTTACATCACATTCTTCTCATGTCACAAACACATTTCTTTCGAGTCTAATGCAGTCTCTGAACATTACATAAATAGAAGCTTTTGTATCAATCTTCTTCTGTATTCTTAATATTCAGTTATAACTATCTTTAAAGATCAAGCACTATCAATTCTGATCTTTATTGATTGTATCATTTAGACATGATTCTGACAATTAGTTCATAACTTTTTGCTCTTTCTGAATGATCATCAACGATGCTATCATGAATGAGTTGAATGATATGAAGACGTAGTTTATCTGAGTTGAGCACATACTTTCTTTCTCAAAAGTACAGATGATTCTTGTATTCTTCATACTTGACTAGAGAAATCTTGTTGTGATGTTGTACTTCATTGCGAAGCACTTTGATTATTTGAACTGCGAATTTATCATTAATTTCAACTTACTTTCACAATGTCTGAGTGAAAGTATCAGCAAAATCTTCATTAAGATTCAGAGTGTTTTGATTTAGCTGAGATACAACATCTTCAACATTGAATTCTTTGATTTCTAAATTCATGAGAGTTAAAATTTGCAAAAGTGCTGAAATAATTAAAGATAAATGTAACTGAACTGAATTTAAAGCGATGATTTGTGACTGAAGTTTCATGACTTTGATGTCAAAAATGTTAAAGACAAGATTTTTAATAATATTAAGATTTAAAACATGAATTTTCAAAATTGTCTGATGTTGATATTGATGTTGAGAATCAAATGTATTTTTCTCTTTAAAAAGATCTTCTGAATGATGTTGTCATGATGAATTGACTCATAGAAGTTAAATCAAAGATTAGAGTCAAAGACTGAGTTGAAGATCAGATCTGAGTTAACTCTGAAACTTTATGACTTTGTCAAGACATTGTTTAGACTACGTTATATCTTCAACTTAATATGTCATAAGTTATGTTGTGCTCAACTTGACAATGCTTAACAAACTCTCTATAGTCGATTGATTCTCTTGAGTTATTGAGAGCTTCTTAATAATTAACTCTATCATAATATATACTCATTCTGTGTCTGCTTAGAATATCACATTGTCATATCACTTTTATAAATCTCATTTATTCATTTAATAGACTTAATGATCACAGTTCTAATTATTTCAAACTCTTCTTAGAGATAATGATTTGATATTCAAGCATAATAACAGCAACGTGATTGCAACAAAGTTGAAACAATGACATCTTGATCTTGCAAAACATCATATTAGAAAACGAACGTTGCATAATTGAATCAGAAAGTGAAGAAGCAGAGAATGAATTCTCTCTTGATATTAATGAACAGTTAACATGAGCAATGCTTCAACATAATGAACTGCAAAAGAAACAGAAGTTAACAGTTATTTGATTAGAGATTGAAACTCTGCAAGTCATTGAAACAACAAAGAAAAGTTGTGAAGTTTTTACTTGAACTCTTATGAAGAACTTGAATGATCTACACATCATCTTCATAATGTCAATGATGATGAAATGAAGTCATTATGAGATCATTTTGCAGAAGCGAAGATTCTCAATGTCTTTAAAGAAGTATCATGACAAAATCATAAAAGAACATAAAGAGTGAATTCGCGACATTGAAATCTCATTTTGAAATATCTTTTGACATTTTAAAAGTGATGAGAAAAAGATTTTGTACTGCATGATCTATCTGAAGAGTGAATCAAAGAAACTTTGATTCAATCATGAAGAGACTATGTCTGCAGCTCAGCAGATGTAATTTGATTTTATCAACTTTCTTTTGAATTTAATTGAAGACTTGATGAATCGAGATATAGACGTGACTCAGCAATACTTGAATGCATCGCAACGTTCAAATCAGACAATATGAACGTTTGCAGCTCATCTGAGCACTTTGAAACATCAACTTTCGTTGTATAGTGATGAGCATAAGTGAACTCATTTATTCATTAAGTTGAGATTTGAGCTGCGTGTGATTATTACTAATGTGCAGTCAATTTCTATCACACGAAATGCATTAATCGATCTTGTCACTCGATTGAAAACAAATCTGCGAAAAGAACACATCTTGTCATTGAAATGACTTCAAGATGAAGACTTGCATGATTGAGATAAAGTTAACAAGAAGACTCATTCAAAGTGAAAGAAATCTCATCAATCAATTAGACTCAACTCTTCATCAAAGACAAGCTCACACGCTTCATTATGTTATAGTAAGAATTTGTTCAACATAACGTGTTACATGTGCAATTGAAAGAATCATTACTTTATTGATTATAAAGACAAAAAGATCAAGAATAGATCAAAAGAATCTGATGTAAATCGAGTATTCATCGATTTGATATCACATATGAATCATTTCAAGATTTCAAGAAAAGACAAGCTCTTGATGAATGTTTCAAATCATTGAGAGAAAAACAAGAAGTTTTCTTCATAAAAACTCTTATATATAAAAAGCATGTAATTCAGAGAGATCAGAAGACAGAAACGAAGATTCACATGAATATTGATGTCAAGATGAACATGATTAGTCAACGTTTTATCATCAAGCAAGATATATTATTGCTGAATGTCAATCTTTCAAAATCTATTTGAATAAATGATCAGAGTGTTTATTGTTATGACGTCTATAAGATGTGTTATCGACTGAGAGACAGCTGAAACATAGAGAAAAAAGATATAAGTATCTTTTATGATATTAACAAGAAAGAACTTCTTTTGATTCTGAGTATATCAAGTATGCAATTCAAGCGTATTTGAATAAACATGATTGCAAGAACATGATGTTTTGACGTGAATAAACATGCATTCAAGTTATTCATTGCAGAAGATTTTGCAAAAGCTTTACAAGATAAGTTTACTATATATGCTTTTGTCATGATCAACGTTGTCAAAGAATTGATCGTTGAACATCAAGTGAAAGCAATGAATAATGCAATGAGTTGTATCACAAACGCGTTCAAAATGCAGACTTTATTCATTGAATTGAAAAAGTATGAAGATGTATTCTCAGCAAAGAGTGCAGGCAAACTATCTTTGCATGAAGATCACGATCATGCAATCGAAATCACTGCAGAATCATCATATGAATCATTGTATAATTTGTCAAACACAGAGTTAACAATTCTGAGACAGTATTTAAATGATGTTTTAGCGAAAGAATGAATTAAGCACTTCATCAGCTCGACTGACGTGTTTATTCTATTCATTCTCAAAAAGAATGATAATCTTCATTTATACATGAACTATCAAGATCTAAATAAGATCACTGTCAAGAATCATCACTCACTATCTTTAATTAGTGAAACTTTAAACAGACTCAATCAAGTTAAGCAGTTCACTAAATTGAATCTGAAGAATGCATATCATCGTCTCAGAATTCGATGTGAAGATGAGTGAAAAATGATGTTTCATACTCATTATGATCACTTTGAATATATGATCATGTCGTTTAATTTAATCAATGCATCTGTCATCTTTCAGACTTATATTAATAAGATCTTGACAGAACTTTTAAATAACTTTTGTGTTATTTATGTCAGAATCGTGCCTAAATGATACAATCAATGAAGATCAGAGTTGATAGTGCTTGATTTTTAAAGATAGCTATAACTGAATATTAAGAATACAGAAGTAGATTGATACAAAAGCTTCTATTTATGTAATG
>JAABUO010005170.1_pt1 | contig 15267 bp, 17 predicted proteins | sample 5559291 | NCBI WGS metagenome assembly JAABUO01 (sample SAMN10711878, study PRJNA513372) | rock metagenome | isolation source: Antarctica rocks | place: Antarctica: Victoria Land, Finger Mt sud
CCTGCTGCAGCGGTGTCAACGTCCAGCCTGCACCCAAAAGGCTTCCCTCGCACCCCTGATGCGAGCATGCCCCTGGCAGACAGCCTCACATAGAACATACTTGTGGGCGTCGGGAGCGAACCGGCCAGCAGAGCTGCACGCGCTGGTAGGCCGCGCCCGCTTGCCTTGCGCGCAGCGTGCAGCCGGGGCAGAGCGGCGCGCGCCGGGCGCGGCGCGCAGGGCGGCGTTCGCGCACGTGGTGGAGCGCGCCGGCAAGCTGGCCGACATCCTGGCGGATCACGGCGCCGCCCGGCCCGTCAACGTGGACGGCCTGCTGCTGCGTGAGAGCATGGACATCATTGGCGCGCCCCGATTCGGCTTCGCTGTTGTGTGCTGACAGGGCGTTGCACACCCGGACCCTCGCGACCTCCGTCCTACGTGCCTGTTTGCTGCTGCTGGTAGCGCTGACATGCGCAGGCGATGGTAGGGCGAGGCGGGCGCTGCGGCGCGTCGCGGTGTGCGCGGCAGCGGGGGCGCACGCGCAGGCTCCAGCCAGGCAGTGACTGGAGGGTCTGGGGACCCTGACATGTCCTTGCGAACGGGCACGCCGGCCGAGCAGGGCCCTCTGAGCGTTCTGAGAGCGTGCTGGCAGTCGCTGAGGGATTCGGTGCAGGAGGTGCGGACCCTGGCCGGCGCGCGCAGGCCGCGTGGGCTTCGAGCGCGAGATGGGCGCACTGGAGAGCCTGGCCGACGGGGACGACGCGGGCCCCGGCCGCAGCGTGCGCGTCATGCTGGAAAGCGCCGCGGAGGTGCGCCCAGCAACGCCCGGCCCCGCGCAGGCCGGGCATGGCGTGTCGGCCCCTTCCGTGCATCGCCTGCCGGCGGCATCATGCCGGCCGCGGGCGGACGCCAGCACGCCAGCCGGACGCGACATGATACAGTCGGTGCTCCTTGTACCTGAATATTGGGCTCGCATGGGCCGACACCTGGCTACAGTGCCTGCTCCCTGTACCTGCTGAAACCTGGTCACGGCGTCACAGTGACAGGACGGCGCGGGGGCCGCAGGTGACGCGGCGCGTGGAGCAGCCGCTGGCGCGGCTGCGCGTGTGGGACGCGGGCGTGCGGCGCGGCGCCGGCCTGCTGGAGCAGTGGAAGGCGCGTGCGCGCGCCGCGGCCCAGGCGCTCAGGCCGCCCTGCTGTGCAGCTGCCCTCCTGCGGCAGTGTAAGGCCGTCTCTGCAGGCTGAATTGGGCCGTGAGGCACCCATTTGCGCACGTCAGGCAACAGGGGCATGCATGCTCCCCCGCACCATTGCCGCCCACGAGGGTTGCCAGCTCAGCGCGGCGATCATCGGGCAAGAACCCGTAGATATAGTCCACCGGCACGCCGTGCGCCATGGGGACGTTCACTCCTGCCGCCATGTCTAGGCTGCAGTTGACAAGGCACAACGTTCCTAGAAGCACTGGAGCACTGGATTAGAATTTGACTGCAATGCGGCGCCAGCACCGATGTCACGCACAGTATACAGCAGGCAAAGCAGACTCGCACACCCTTTGATCCATGCGTCAATTAGCTATTTCGCACGCTCGGCCTTGTAGCTTGAACCGCTCTTGACGTCCTGGTGGCCAGACCACCAGGACCAGGGCCGCACTGGCTGCATGGCAGTGGCAGCCGTTGTGTCAGGCAAGGTCGTGACAAACCTGGCACAACTGCGGGCGACGAGTCATCGCCCGCGCCGGAGCTGGAGTCCTCAGCAGAGGAGTCTGGGTCCTCGCCAGCCGCCGGCGAAAGCACTGACGCGCCCAGCGGCGCAGTGGTGGGCAGCCCGGCATCACGGACGACCTGCAGTTGCGATACATGTGCAGTGCCGGGGGAGCAGCAATTCATGCAGAAGGTGTGGTTGGGACCATTTGCTTTAAGGACATCAGTGGAGCAGAGCCAGATCTAAATAGAAACTGAAAAGGCAACGGCAGACACAGAGACAGGTTGCCACGCGCAGCCCAGCAGGGCTGGACAACTGCAAGCGCCTACGATGCATGACCTGCACCTCAGCATGTACCAGCAAGGTACACTTTGCGTAAGCAGGCCCGGGAGCCACAAGGTGCAGGGCGCGAGCAGGCCGCGTGCGGCGCAGGGCAGGGTGCAGGGCGCGCCTCGAGCGTGAGGATGACGAGCCGCGTATTCTGCTGCATCAGCGCGGCAAAGGGGCTCAGGCCCTGGCCGCCGGCGGGCGCCGCGAGCGCCTGCGTCAGCAGCATGCGCCGCGAGTCGAAGCCGCCGCGGTACATGCCGACCGCCTGCGCGACCAGCCGGCGCATGCCCGCCTCGCCAGCGCCGCCGCCGGCGCCTGGCGGGCGCCCGGGCCGTCGCGCGGCTGCCTGGGCGGGGCGCAAGTGTCAGCGCTGGCTGACGAGGCATCCCTGTGTGTGCGGCCCTGCGCGCAGCGCTAGCCAGCGTCCGCAGCATGCGTCAAAGATGCCTCACATACATGAAGCTGCCGCATCATGCGTCCACCATGCGCGCATGTCAGCTTCACCCGCTACATCAGCCTGGCCTGCAACAGCGCCTACTGTTTGGACAGGATAGGGGGCTAGGAGTGGGGTGTGTTTGCTATTGTCTGATCAGGCACACCGAGCGTGGTGCAACCCACTGTCATTCTGTCGAGCAGTAAGAGATGCACATCACATGTGAGGAACAATGCACCGCCCCCGCAAAACAGGCAACACTCAGATACTGCATGCAGTAACTTATCTACTGATTGAAACTAGGCATGGCAGAGGCTAGCCAGCATGAGAGGATGCGAATGGCCGCACACCTCAGCGTGCTGCTGAACGCCGATCGCGTCCAGCGTCAGCAGCACAAAGCCGGCCCATGCAAGCGCAGTCTCTTGCTCAATAGGCGCCAGCAGCCGGCCGCCCGACTGCAGCGCGGCCATTGCCAGCGCGCTCTCCAGGTCGCGCAGCGTGACTCCTGGTGGGCAGAGAAGGATGGCCGTCATGGTGCTGTTGAATATAAAGTCACGTATGCTTGTGGTTAATACAGCACTCCTCCATCTGGCTAGGTCTGAAGCTTCAGGCTTGCTGCTTCAGGCTTGAAACAAAAAGCATCTCAGCATGCTAAGGTACATTGCTTGTAGGTGCTCATGCATAATTGATGCAGCGCTCCCCAGCTCCCTCAGCATGATACTGTGCACTTAGAAAGTGAATGGCTCCCGCATGCTGTGGCACCAACATGCGATGCATGCACAGGACAAAGCCGCCCCTGATCTCCAGGGCCCATGCTCACGCATGCCTGCAACCCATGCACCCTGATACGGCAACGACACTCTGCACATATCTATCACCAGACAAAGAACAGACTTCTTTAGCTCCATGATGCAGATCATGTAGTCATGGGATGAGCCCCGCGGATCCATGCCCAGCATGCATCAGAGTGGACAAGGAGCTGCAGGTGCAGTACCACAGCCGAAACCGGCCCCACGAACAAGTTGCAACAGTGAAATCAAGTTGTGTCACGGTCAATAATAGCTACCGCACACCATAGGTACTTCCGGCAGCTGCAGGCAGGTTGAAGCCAGCCCTGGTGTTCAGGCTGCATGTTGTGCCTGTCTCGGCAGCACTCAGGCTTTCAAGCTGGGAAAGCAAGCTGGGAAAGCACACCTGAGCGGTGCGCTTCCAGAACCGTCTGTATCAGGCAGCGCGCCGCAAAAAGCGAGCGGTTCTGGCTGGCCAGGTACGCGAGCAGCACTGCACGCAGGTAGCCTTGCAGCTCTGCATCCTCCTCTCCTGCCTCCTGCACGCTCCAGTAAGAGCCAGAGCTGACAGCTCAGGTGACCAGCGCATCTCTGGTCAGCTTGCATTGCCCGTGCTACTTGCCAGCACTCTTTTAAGTTTACTTTCAACTACTGCCTTACAACACGTGTGATATCGTTATATCAGGGAACAGACACACGTGTGCAGGTGTGCAAGCACCTGGCTCTCTAGATTTGCACCGACGCGTCTGCACAGTACATGGCGCAGCTGGCAGGTGCTGAAGCTTTGCTGCTTGTGCAACCAGGGCCTCCTACGTATTAATCTCCAGGGCAGCGCCTGCGCAATCAGAGCAGGATGGCAGGGCTTTAAACATACGCAGCATCTGCGGTGTGGCCAGCGCAGGTCACGCAGTGTACCGCTGGCCATCCGTGCAAGTGTGGAGTTCTAGGCGAACGGACGAACGACGCACATGCATGTCTAGCATGTCTAGGCCCGAGGCCGCACCCTCACCCATGCGGGTCAGGGCATCCTCCTTCTGCAAATATATCAGTATTGCCTTGCCAGACGGGGACGCCTTTGTCTGAGCGTGCCTCAGTAGCAGCAAGGACTTCAGGCGCTCTGCGACCAGCTTGGTGACCAGGCTGCCGCTCGCCGCGGCTCCGGCTGGGCCACAGCGCCCGGTCGCTCTTGCTCCGCCACCGACATACAATGGCCGACCCTGAGGCCATTGCCAAGGTGTGCTGCGTGCTTGATTATTGCTGCGGCCCACGCAGCGCAAAAAGCAATGCGCCACGCCTGCAACTCAGCTGCCGGCAGCTTACCTCCACTGTGTGCTGGCGCTGTCACAGTGCGTGAGCGCGGCCACAGCAATCAGTGCTCTCTGATTGCATAGCAGGCACTTGCTCATCAGTGCCGACGATATGTCCTGACTGGATCTGTAACTGCTGTTGCGCTCGGCAGTGTGATACAAACGCTCAGCGTGGTATTGCGAGGCTGTCCTCGGCACACGTGCTCAAGGCGTTGCGCATGCTTGGTAACAGACTCTGCTGCACAGGCGTTTTCGGACCACTACTACAATACCTTTGACAGCAACCGAGCGGCGCTGGGCTCGCTGTACCAGGATACTTCTTTGTTGACTTTTGAGGTTAGCAAGGTGCAGGGCGCCCAAGCCATTATGCAAAAACTGACCTCGCTGCCCTTCCAGGTGCGCCTTCCGGACTGTTGCCCAGTGCTTGGCATGTGAGTGTTGCAGTAGGGCTATACGGGTGTGCTTGGGCTGTTCAGTGGCGGGGCGACCTATGCCTTCGTAGCTGAGCTATTAATGCGTTGGGCAGAAGCCACGCATGGTATATAAATGAACAAATCTTGCCAAATGCAGGGGCACTCTGCTCGTGTTCAGGGCTCACGTGCTGAAGGGCCTGCTGTCTGGAAGCATGCCTGCTGTGACTGTGATGGTTTGCGGTAAGCAGACGACACTGCAGCTCTATGGAAGCAGTCACTGATGCCCGCAGCGCGTGGCCAGGCCTGCAAGCACCAGGTCAGCTCCATTGACGCGCAGCCGTCAGCGTCACACGGCCTCATTGTGTTTGTGACTGGTCAGCTCATGGTGCGCCACGAAACCTGAGCTGTATCTGCTGTACAGCCTTGACCTGTATCAAATTGACTATGCCAGGCGATGCGGAATTAGCGTAATTCGCTGCGTATGCGCCGCCAAAACAAATGCTTGAGATACAGCATCACTGCGTGCAAGGTTGTGGGATGTGCAGTTTGCTGCAAGTGTGCAGAGTTTGCCAGTGCGACAGAGTATGAGGCGGGAACATGAAAAGTGGGTAGTAGCGTCAACGAGCGTAACGAGCGAAGTACAAGGGGGTGCCTGCATGTTGGACTGAAATGGATGTAATGCGCAGACTGAGGGCGAGGCCAACGCACTGAAGTTCAGCCAAATATTCCATCTGGCCCCGGTGGGCGGATCGTGGGTTATCACTAACGGTGAGTATTGAATACCCGTCGCTTCACAGTGCCAGGCTTTCACAAGAGCGTGCTTGTTAGGCTTGCGCTTTTGAGGCCTTTGCAGACTGTGTGTAGGGGTGGCCTGTGTGTGGGGTCCAGATCAATTGTCAACATACCATGATCAGGCCTCTGGCAGATTCGCATCTGCAGGGCTGACCCGGGTGAGCTCGCGCAGATCTCTTCCGGCTCAACTACGCATGAAAGACTGTGCAGGGGGGGGTGGCTCAACGCACATAAGGCGCGATGCCTGCAGCGCTTATATGGTCGGTCAGACATGCCTGCTGGCCTGCTGGTGGCCGCGCCATCTGCCACCCATAACTCCAAAAGCCGGGTGGGTGCCGCATGCACACCCGGAGCATCTGCTGCGTGCGTGCATGCGGCGCACCTGGTGGTGCATGGCCCGCACTGCTGGAGCTGCACAGTTGGGTGCTGCAGTGGGCCGCTGTGCTGCACATACGTCGAGGGGGCGGAAACAATTGAGCAGGTGCAAGGTGCTTGCACTTCTTGAGATTCTGTCTATGAGGACGCGGCTTAGTGGCAAGACAGGGCATGGCAGCGCACTCATAAATGAGGCAATGTTCTGATGGGGCCTGGGGGTGCGAGCGCGCTGCAAGTGAATGCAAGTACAAGGATGCAGCATAGCTATCCATGGCTAGAGGTAGATGTGGGCAAGGGCCGTGAAATGTGAGGGGGACTCAGTAAGTCTGTAGTACATGCAAGTTTGTGAAGTGTGGGACTCTCTCTTTCTCACCAACCTGTGTTCAAGCAACTGTGGCCAAGACTGACGTGCAATCAGACAACTATCCGTTGTTACATATCTGCGACCAGCACTACAGAAGGGGCGCACACGCACGTCAGTGAAGTTTGAAGAGGAGCACTTGGTGCTAGCTACAACCTTGCCAGAAGCCTGCCCACACCGGGACCTTTGCTGGTCCCTGCTAGCGGCCAATGTACCGGCTATGGCCGCGACCAGCGCGTCTGGCGAGAAGTGCCTCGACGAGCTGGTCGCCTACATTGAGAGGCGTGGACCGGAGCTCATGTCAGGTGAGTCAGTGATGCGCCTGCCCTATGTGTGGCTGTCCTTGCTAGCACTTCAAAACATACAGCACTTGCGCATCTGCGCCTGATGCTGCTGAAGTCACCGCTGCGCGTGCACAGGCCGAACGAGGCTGCGGCTCACTCCGCGCGCCTTGGAGTATGTGGCCGCCCGTCTGCAGCGCCTGGAGGAGCTGGAGAGCTTGAAACGCCTGTCGCCGGTGCGTGCACATCTGCCGAAATGCTCACCAGCGCGGCAGCGGGAAACTAGGAGAGTGGAGCTGAGTGCGCTGGGCTGGCGCAGGTGGAGTACTTCCGCAACTGCGTCTCGGACATCGGCGACTTCAAGCGCCTGGAGAAGCTGGCGCACGTGCTGCAGCGCGTGCGCCACCTGCGCGTGTTCTCGCTCGGCTACAAGCTGCGGTGGGTCCGCTGCCGCTCGGCTCTCCCGAGTCAGCCGCCTCGCTGCGAATGTTGCACCTTTTATTGCGCAGCAACTCCGCGTTGTCTGCCGTGCTCTGCGTGCCCGCTCCGGGCACGCTGGTCCAGGTTGTGCACGCTGGTCCTTCAGAAGGAGCTTGCAAGGGCAGGCGTCTCCGCCTTGAGCCCAGTCCAGGCGTCAACGTCGCCGACTCTACTGACGCGAGGCGCCTCCGCTGTGCCCTGCAGGGACCCCACGCGCGTGGTGCTGGCGCCCTTCCATGCGCTGGAGACGCTGGAGCTGCGCGGCTGCGACCTGTCCACGTCCGTCTGGCAGGGCGCGGGCGCGGTGCAGGCGCGCGCCGTCGCCGACGCTGTTGCCACTTGGCCGGCCCTGCCTGCTCACCTGGGCTGGCTGCAAGCGGCAGCGCACGCGGTGCTCTGGCACCGCCTCACAGCGTGCTCAGCGCCTATGGGCTGGCCATTAAAGTCTTGTGCTGTTCTTAGCGGGAAAGCAGGGTGTGGCCGACGTGCGCGAGAGCTGCTGCAGTCCCAGCACACGCGCCGCACCCCTGCCGTGCACACTATTCCCAGGACGCAAAGCCCCGCAGGGCACAGCGCGAAGCTGGGCTGCCATTCGCGGGGCGGCAGGCCACGCTGCGCGAGCTGGCGTGCGCGGACTCGCTGGAGGAGCTGCAGCACCTGCTCGCGCCCGCGGCGCGGCTGGGCGCGCCAGTCGGTGCCTGCCCTGGCTCACGTGGCTGACACGTAATGCCAAGGACAGGAACGGTTTGAGAGGGTAGGGGGCACGGCTGCACGGTAACGCACGCAAGCGCAGGTCTCTGGTTCCACGGTCGCAGTGTTGTGCGCCATGCGTGCCGGCTACGCCAGCACTTCATACAGGGCTTCTGTGGTGCACGACTCATGGAGTCACAAGGCTTGTGTTTTGCAGCCCCTGTGCACGCAGTGCAGAGTGCGCATTTCTGCTTCAACTGCCCATGTGCAAGTGTTGCCCTTCAGTCAAGTGGGCAACCACAGGGCACTTCAGGCGGTTGCGGGAGGTCCGCATGACAGCACGCAGGCGCTTTGTGCCATGGCTGTGTGTTCCCGGCGGCATCAGCCCCTTGGTGCACAGGCGCACGGAGGCGGACGAGCAGCGGCGGTGGCGGGCCGAGCAGCAGCGGGGAGCTGCCCAACGGCACCGCGTCCGGCGCGGCTGCATGGCCGCGCCTGGCCAGGCTGGCATGCACGCGGAACTGCTTGGCCGCCATGGATGGCTCGCTGGCGCTGCTGCCCGCACTGGAGGTGTGACATTTCTCTGGGGGGGGGGGTAGCCCTATGGTGGCTTGGCCGAGCGACCTGGTTGTTGGCGACAAAACTCGCCCAGTGAGCAGGCTATGCATGATGCAGAGGCCGGGAGGACACCCACTTGCACCTTCATCCTGAACAGCTCGGCTGGGCATGCATGCTTGATGCAAGCGTGTGAGTGTGTACAGGTCTGCGCCCTCGCATGTATGCTGTGCTTTTCTGAGTGTGCCAGGACCAGGATGCAGTGAGGAAACCGCAGCCGCTTGAGGCCCAGCGCGCGCCCGCAGGACCTGGACCTCTCGTGCAACAACATCGGCGTGCTCGCCAACCTGGGCGCCTGCAGCCAGCTGACCGCGCTGGACCTGAGCAACAACTGCCTGTCCTGCCTCGCTCGCGCCGCGCAGATCTGCGGCGGCCTGCGGCGGCTGGTTCTGCGGGCGCGCGCCGCCCCGAGCGCCGCCCTCCTCGTGCTGCGGTGCCATGTCCATAGCGCGGCACGTGAGCGTTTGCTCTTCGGGCCGCATTCGCCATCAGCACCCGCCCGTCAGCTCATGGCTGTTTTTAAAGCATGCTGTATGCTCACCCTGGGCCTCAACGCTGCTAGGAGTTGCCTGTGCGGCGATTATTATCAGCATATGCGCCTGGCCAGGGACTGTCCAGTCTGAATGCGTGGGAGCCGTGTGTTGAGTTACCTTGAACGCACGCAGTGACCCGCTGCACACCCGCGGAATGTGCGTCCCCAAACACGCGCGCGGCGCATCACCACCCCAGATGCAGCAGTCCAGGGGAGGGGTGTGGGCGCCGCCACCGCATAGCTGACCACCTCTCCGCGCGCGCGCAGAGCAACACCATCCGCTCGACGGCCGGCCTGGAGCGCCTGGGCGCGCTGGAGTCGCTGGACCTGGCCTGCAACCTGCTCGCCAGCATGCACGAGGTCGCGCGCATCGCAGGCGCGGCTGGGAGGGCTCTCGCGTGCCTCGTGCGCGCGTGCTCTGGCCGCGCCCGCAGTGTAGTAATGGCGCTGGTGCCAGCATGCGCGGGGACGCTCGCGAGGCGCCCTGCCCAGGCCCTGCGAGCGCCGCAGTGGCGGCTGCCGCGCTGCGCTAAGGCCCCATCAGGAAGTCGCAGCGCTGTTCGCCGTCTCAGAGTCTTCATGCGGCACTGTCGGGAGTCGCCTGCGTGTGTTTTATGTCGGTCCTGATCACTCACGATGCTGTGGCGCCCATCGACAAGCACTGGCCAGATGCACCGTAGCACCCTCAGGATCTTGACCTACCCAGTTCCACACACTCAGAGTGAGGTGCGCCCTTGGTTGCATGACATGTGTAGGGACACGCCCATGCAGCAAGATTACACGTAACAAGCTGTGCTCACAGTCACCAGTGCTGGGCGGCAGGGCTGGGCGCGCTGCGGCAGCTGTGGCTGGAGGATAACCCGGTGGCGTGCGCGCCGCGGTACCGCACCGACGTGCTCGCCTGCTTCCTGGCGCCGGGCGGCCTCGCGCTCGACGGCCGGCCCGCCTCGCGCGCCGAGCTGGACGCCGCGCGGCTGCGCGGGCCGGTGCGCGCCGCGCGCCCGCCCGCTCACCCGGCACTCCCTGGCGTGCGCGGCCACTTGAGTGCCACGCACTTCTGTCCGCATGCGAGGCTGCGCGGGACAGTGTGACTCTGACCACGCATGCTTCGGCCTTGCTCCGTGCCCTGGGATGGCAGTGTGTAGATCATAGCTCTACAACCGTTTTATCCAGCCAGGCCTAGGAGCAGTGCATACAGATCTCTTCAAATTTGCCCTCAGATGAGTGGACGTGCGGACGTGCTCTGTATAGCGAGAGCACCGTAATGTTTATCATCATACAGCAGAGAGTTTGCTCGGTGAGGTCCCGCATAGCAGCTGCGGGCAGCCATGCAGAGCGGTACGGCGGAGATTTGAGGCAGGCGCATGAGCCTGCTGTGCGGGTGCTGCGCAGGGGGGCCTGCACGCGCCGGGAGCATGGGCCGGGCTGGTGGCGCAGGGGGGCGCCGGCGCCTGGCCCTGGGGCTGGCTGGAGGACGGGGCCTCAGACGGGGCGGCGGCCCCGCGGCTCGACACCGGCGGCCCCAGCTGGCCCGCGTCGCCGAGCGCCTCGTCCACGCACGGCGGCTCGTCCGTGGCCAGCGCCGCGGCGTCCGGCGCGTCCGCCGGGCCCTCGTCCGGCAGGTGGGCGGCATGCCCGGGCGGTGCTGGTGGACAGCTTGGCTGCGGTGTCATGTGCTGCCCCTATGCGCTGGCGCTCTGCTTCACCGAGCTGTAATGTTGGCTCCAGTCCCGAACTGGCAGCCCGTTGAGCGGCCAGTGCCGCGGCCTCCGTGGTTGCGTCCCGTCGCGCCCTTGTCGGGCACGGGCGCATGCCTGAGAGTAGTCCTGTGTGGCTGGTGCCACATCATCCAGGGTGCTGGGTCCGGTGAGCTACCGCCAAGGAAACGTCGGCGGGTGGGCTTGCTGGCGGTCTGTATTGTGCCAGGCAATAACCTGGCAGAGTGCGCCAGGCACATCAGCAAGAGGCAGATCGAGCTTTGCAAGGGCCCTGGCCCTGCGGCAACGCAGGGTGGCGCGGCGCGCGCCGGCGCGGCGCATCGTGGAGTTTGCGCCGGGGCAGCCGCGTACCGACGCGCCCGCGCCGCCACCGCCACAGGCTGCCAGCGAGCGCGCGGGGCCGCGGCAGCCGCGCTCGCTGCCGCGCGGCATGATGCGTGCCGCCGGGCTGGGCAGCCCGGTGCGCTGCAGGGAGCATGCGTGCAGTGCATGTTGCTTGTGTGCATTGAGGAAGCAGAGAACTCAGGCATACATATGTCCAATATGATTTGCTTAAAACCTGTGCACATTTGCGTGTGGTGTTTAGATGGTGGTGTTGCCGCCGCACGAGCTGCAAGCGCGCATCAAATCTACCATTTGTGGGCAACCAGAACGCGTGCGCGCAGGTGCCGCTGCGCGCTGGCAGCGGAGGGGCGCAATACTATGAGCTACCGCCCAGCGACGCCGCGCGCGCATCGAGCTCGCCGCCGTGCTACGAGCGCTCGGTCCTGGCGCGCTTGCACGAGGTGCTTGGCCCGCACGCGTGCCAATGTAGTGCGATATTCATGCCAACATGGCAGGTTGTCATGCGACAGCGCTGCGCCTGCTTCAGGTAGCCCTGTTGCTCCTGCCACACCTGCCGGCCTGTGTGGGATTTGTCTCCTGGTTAAACAGTCCTAGCAACATAAGGGGATGGTGTGGGTGGCTGGCTGCCGCATACACCATGCTAAAGATCTGTCAACGTGTGGCACAGAATGAGAAGAAGTTACAGAGAAGAGGATGGACAAGCAAGGGCTGTGTGCATATGGCAGCTGCCCGGGAGCAGGGGCTGGGCTGCATGTAGCTCCAGTGTAGAGCCGTCCGTGGCCTTTGCTCTGCTGCGGCTCACCATACAGGATGAGGATGGTGAGGCTGCTGGTGGCTGACTTGGCTGACAGCCCACAAAACAGTGTGTTTGTTTCCCTGCGCAGGCGTCGCCGCCGGGCCCGCCCGCATGTGCGCCGCCGCAGGACTGGGCCTCGGACGGCTCCGACACACAGCCGTCTGCAGCCTCGTCGCCCGGCTCGGACCTGCCGTCGCCGCCGCCGCCCGCGCGCCTTGGCTCCAACGTGGGGCCGGCTTCGGGTCTGGACAGCCTTTGCTAGCCCTATTGCTGTAGCCGGTTGGCTGCTTAAAGTTACCGGTGGCAGCCGGGCTGAAAGGCTTGCCTGGGGTCGCAGCGCGCCACTAGCGAGCGCACAGCCCCAGCCATGCGGATGTAAGACAGCGTGGTGTGGCGTGGGCGCTAGCCGAATGTTGCGACTCCCAGCCACATAGGGATCTAGATTGACCAAGCGGCAGCTCGCCTCCAGCACCAGCGCTAGCGTGGCCGCTCTGGAGCGTCGGCCTGCCGCTCTGATGGCTATGAGCACTGGGCGTATGCAGCCTTCCTGCCCCTGCTTCCTGGCTTCCATATCGGGCTGGGACGGCGACGGCGTGCAGGCGCCTGTGGCTGCTGAGCGCCACCAGCCGCCTTGAGGCGCACGGGGCTCTGGTGGCGCCTTGACCTCCTCCTGTGATAAGGTGAGGGAATTTTATGCGCTGCAAGGCACTGAGGTGTGCTGCTGTGCAACCAATTTTTGCGGGTCGGAAGCCAGCATGTGCTATATGCTGTGTATGTGTCTGTTGCCGCAGAGCACTAGACCTACGTGACGCTCCAAAGTCAGTTTTGAAGCGTTTCACCAGTCCGCCTGACTTGAGTGCACTGGGCGTGTCGCTGGTTGCATGTAACTGCAGTGTCTGTATATGCAGCCAGTTATCATGGTCCGCACTTATGATCTTTTTGAATATTGTCGAACGCGCGTGTAAAGACCGCTGATGAACTCTTACCTTATGCGTCCCCTGGTAGCCTGTGCGCCCTCTGAGTCTGTGGCTGTAAGCCCGTGAAGCTCATGTCTGGGCCACACTGTGAACTCATACGTGTAGGAGGCAACTAGCGGCTATTCATGGGCCAGAGGCCATGCATGTGGCTATGCATGGCAGGGCTAGGGCGGCCAGGGCCTAGCTGAAGAGGCAGGTGCAGACTCGAGCTCTTGAAAGTCCACCTTGCCTTCCCAGCCAGTCCTGTAGCCCCGCTGTCACTCACACGCTTGTCTGGCTTAGCACCACATCCCCTTGCCAGTCTGGACGGCGGCCACTGGTCATGCTGTGCCGGCGCGCAGCAGGTGAATGCACAGCCTGATCCCGGCGTGGGCTGCGCGTCCCGCTGAGGCGCGCGGCGCGGCAGGGCAGGCTGCCTAGCCCCGCCCGGGCTTGATAGGGCTCACTTGTGTCCTCGCAGAGGCAGGCATCCCTCGCAGGCGACAGGCTGACCCCTGTTCGCCATGGAGCTCGACGACACCGACCGAGAACGGAAGAGGGCGAAGAAGGAGAAGCACTCCTCCAAGGACCGTTCGCACCGGGCCGAGAGGAAGGCATGTGGCCTTATTGACGAGCACGCTGCTGCTTGCTATGCCGGCTGCCAAACTGTGGGCACCTTGCTCAACGTATCGAGTGTGTTGCGCTGGCTTGCAGTGGCTCGAGGTAGAGGCAACAGCATATGCAGGTCCAGCATCACCTCAACTGACCTCCGCGCGCGCCCGTGCGTGCAGGACAGCGACCGCGACAAGGGCGCGGGCGCACGCGAGCGCGGGAAGGAGCGCGACAGCGTGAAGGACAGGGATAGGTGCGCACACCAGTGCGCACTGCACAGTCGCGCCTGTGAGCCTCGCTGCGGCCCCTGGCGTCCCCTTCAGGCGGCCTGGCTGCTATCAGCTGTCTGAAAGTAGTGCCTGAGAACACGACGGGGCGTGCTGTGGCGCAGCTTGTGTAACAGGCTGCTGCAGCACCTGTTGATGGTAGCGTATAGCGTTCACGGGAGCACTGTGTGACGCACAGGGAACGCGAGCGGCACCGCGCGCGAGAGGATGACGTCGCGCGTGAAGCGGCGGAGCACCGGCGCAGCCGCAGCCGCGACCGCAGCCGCGACCGCGACCGCAAGCGAGCGCGGGCCGAGGACGCGCCGCCTCGGCCGGGCCGGTCCGATGGCGAGAAGGAGCACAGCCACGAGCAGCGGCGCGAGAAGAAGCCGCGGCGGCACTCGGACGGCGGCGGCGCGAACGGCGCCGCGCCGGCCGAGCGCGACGCGGACGACGCGCGGCGGCGCGACACGGACGACGCGCGGCGGCGCGACTCGGACGCCAGGCGACGAGAGCACCGCGACGACCAGCGCGCCGAGCGCAAGGAGGCCGAGCGTGTGGCTGAGCAGGCACGGGCGTGCCGAGTGCCCAGCTTTTGTGTTTGACTTGACCTGGCGCCGCTTGCACCGCTCTTGCATTGTGCTGCTCTCGCCGCCTGTGTGGGCGGTGCTTCCGCCAGGTCGCTTTGAGCTCCTGGAGGAGCGCAGCAGAGCACAGATGCGCGCTGGGCAGCCCTGGTGCTGGCTCGACGGAGGTTCCCTGTTGCAGGTGGAGCTGGACGACGAGGCCGAGCGGCGCCGCAAGCGCATCGAGGCGTGGCAGCGCCAGAAGGCGGCGACCGCGGCTGAGGAGGCGGCCGCCGCCGCGGCCTCCGCCGCCGCCGCCGACGCGGCGCCGGCCATGGCCTGGACGCTGGAGGACGAGGGCGACGAGGTGGCCGTCGACGCGCCGGCCAGGTCGGGCGGCAACCCGGGGCTGTCCGGCGCGGCCGCGGCCGCCGAGCCTGACGTCGACCCGCTGGACGCCTTCATGGCGACCAACGACGCCGCGGCCGCCGTGCAGAACCAGGCGATAGAGGCAGCGGCCGTCGCGGCGGCGGAGGACGACGACGTCGACCCGCTGGACGCGTTCATGGCGACGAGCGTGCTGCCGGAGGTGCAGCGCGCCGTCACGGCGGCGGTGGCCGCCGGGGCCGTCGCGGAGGCGGCGGCGGTCAAGGCGGAGCCCGGGGCGGTCAAAGCGGAGCCCGGCGCTGCAGGGGCTTCGGGCGTGGGCGCCGCGCCCGCAGCCGTCGCGGAGGGCACCGGGGAGAACGGCGTCGCGCCGGCGCCGGCGCCGGCGGCCGCGGGCGCGGGCGGCCAGCGCGCGCAGAAGCAGGCGCGGCGGCGGCGGTACGCGTACAGCTCCGAGTCCAGCGACGACGAGGACGAGGCGGAGTCGGAGGAGGAGAACGACGCCGTGCGCGCCCGCGCCGCTCGGCGCCCCGGCGTGGCTGGT
>JAABUO010005171.1_pt1 | contig 15263 bp, 7 predicted proteins | sample 5559291 | NCBI WGS metagenome assembly JAABUO01 (sample SAMN10711878, study PRJNA513372) | rock metagenome | isolation source: Antarctica rocks | place: Antarctica: Victoria Land, Finger Mt sud
TTTACTTAAATGATATGCTTATTAATTTTAAACAGACTGAATCACATGTTAAATGATGAAAAGACTCGCTTTATGTTAATATTATTATTAAACTTTTAATACTGATTCATAAATGTATCTTATTTAATCGTTAAGATGAAGACACTTAGCTTAATTATATAATCTTTTAATAAATCGAAGACATCTTTAAATGTGTTCTTTATACTCTGAAGAATTAATGAATCTTAACGATTCTTAAGTAAAATTAACTGAGTATGAGCTGAGATCGATTTAAATGTAAATTTAAGAAGAATTATTCATTCTGCTCGACGCAGATCGTTAGCCTTTACATTTATAATATTATATGTGAAATACATGCTTTCGAAATATAAAGTGCGCGATTAAAACATAATTAAATAATTCATAACGAGAACGTCGCGAATGTTAAAATTTAAATGTAAACGAAAGACTTAATTATGTAAAATGTTATAAATTGAAAAACAGTTCTCGAATAACGATGATGTGACTTAATGTAATTTAATGTTAAAGCGAATGCTGAATGCTTAATTCATTAAGATCTTCGTTATAATCTTGTAAATAACGTAAAGATCATTATTCGAAGCATTAAACGAATTAATTATTAATTTAATTACTTCATTAATGTTAAAAATAATCTTAGCTCGAAAAATGATAAACTTAATGTTATAATACTTAGCTATGCTTACTTTCTGCGTCTTTTTCTCATCGTCTGAAATGAAATTAATAAAATTTTTATTTTTAAGCTTCATCGCTCGAGATATATGATACACGACGTTAGTCGCTGCATCTTTCTCTGTCGTTATCGCTTTAAACTTTTCTTTAAGCATCGTAATAAGATGTTTATTAAAAGATATAAAATAACGACGTAAAATAACATTAAGCTGTTAAATATAAAGAAGTAATAAGATGTAGTGAGATTATAAAATGTACGATGATAAGATGAGATAAGATTATAAAGTATTAAATTCTAAACTAATGTAAGTTTAAATTAAACGATTAATCTTAATAATCGTAGCTCGAATTAAGATTATTATCTGATTATAATGAAAGATAAGAATGATTTTAATTAAGACGATTAAAAGATAAGAATTTATATAAGCGATTAATTACTGTAATGTCTTTAAAGTTAAGTTTTTAAAAAAAGCACACATTTGAATAAAGTGAATAAGATTGCAGAGTGTTAAATTCTAAACTAATGTAAGTTTAAATTAAACGATTAATCTTAATAATCGCAGCTCGAATTAAGATTATTATTTAATTATAATGAAAGATAAGAATGATTTTAATTAAGACGATTAAAAGATAAGAATTTATATAAACGATTAATTATTGTAATGTCTTCGAAGTTAAGTTTTTAAAAAAAGTATATACTTAAATAAAGTGAGCAAGATTTCGTTAATGAATTGTTTAATCATAACATAATAAAGCTATTATTCATCTTTTAGTGAATCACGCTTATTTATCTTATATTCTTTATTATATTTAAGCTAACGATTTAAAAGAAATAATATAGTAAATATCGTTTACATCTTTATCGTTTATCATGTTTCGCTTTAAGCATGAGTAAACAAGCTGCATCGTAAACATCTTAGTCATATCTTTAATTATTTATATATTCTTCACGTTAAGTCTTTTCGCGATGATCGTTTATTAACATTCGTAATTATATTAAAAACGTTTTTCGAGACGAAAAAGACGAATGCTAGTTAAATTGCATTATCGACATCGTTAATAACGAGCTTACTCGTTATATTCACGAGAATTCTTAGTGAAGAATATTTAACATTACTGTTTTTACTGATTCGAGTATTTATTAATAATGTGAAATTCTTTATAACATTTAATTTAAATCGATCTGTTTCAATTAAATACATTCGTATCACGTGAACTTAAATCGTTTCTTATCTTAATAAGAGATATAATAATAGTTACTGAAATTAAAGAACGTCGTTCTCGAATTAATAAAATGTTTCTTAATAATAAAACGATATTAAACATGAAAAGTCGTGATTTTTTCGCCGCGAGAATAATAATTCATTGAAAGAAAAAAAAGTATCGATTAACATACGCCGTTAATAATAATCTTTCACGTCTTTATCGTTAAATCTTATGTATTCATACACTTATAATAAACGATGTAATTAAACAGAACGACATTTATCGATAAAGATATTTTTAATAACTTAATTTATAATGAAAATACGATATGTGTCTTCGTAATTTAATCAGAATTTATTAAGATAATTAATCGTTTATATTAAATCGAGGTTTTCTTTACTTAAAAAGCATAACTGATTGTCTCTTAGCATCATGATGTTTATTAATTAAATTAATATCGCATTGCAAGTCATAATGCTTTTAAACGGATCTGCCTATCATTCTCATTATTGCGACTCGTGAAGATGTAATAATAAGCGTTTTCATAAGAGCGTCGCGAATTACGGCGATTCATTTATTATTAATGAGTAAATTAATCATGTGATTTAATTAAGACGTGTTACATTTATTTATTTAGTGATTACATAACTTTCATATTATTATTAATCGCTTTTCGAATATAATTACGAAGATAAGCTCTTTATTCGAAGTCTTTATGAATAACACGACTTTAACATCTTATTATGAAGTTACATTTAAGCGTTTAACGATGCGAATCATAGTTCACATAATTAAAAGACGAGATGACGATCGTCGTAAAGTCACTGAAATGTAATATCATTATTAATTTAATAACAGAGAAAGTTAAGAAATTTTATTCGAGCTAAGACGCTAGAGAACGACATTCTTAAGTTAAAGCAAATTTAAAGAATCGTCATTTAAGTTCATTAAATCTTACACACTTTAATTTTTTAAACGTATTACATAATTTCACTTCTTTCTTAATCGCACTTTGCATTACTTGTAATTTATTAAACATTAAGTAACATTATCATGAAGATAATGTTAACTGAACGCATGCGAAACATTACGACTAGTGCTAAATAAGCTTTCATTACTTAACATGTTAAGAGAAAGAAAGATATTACTTTTAAACTTCATTCATTTTTCGAACCTGTTAAAAAAGCAGTCGTAAAGAGAATATTAAATGTTTTAAAGTAAATAAATAAAACAGAGTCATGAAACAAAAAGTTTAATTTAAAAAACATTAAGTATCTTTTTAAAGATATTATCTTATTTACTGATCTGAACTTACGAATTAAACGCGACATATAACATCGATTCGAAATCGTCTTAAATGTTAACGATAATAATTAAAAGAACAGAGTTAATTTTAAAATATATAATAAAGAGAAAAACGAGAACGTGATCGAGAAGTCTGTAAACTTTCAGAACGATAATTTAAATGTATATAATCTGTCTTATATTATGAATTAAATAATTATACTTAATGATAAAAAGATTTTATACGACTCAGATATAAGAGTATTTAATTATACGAGCGAGTTTAATTTCAAGCTTTAACGTAATCATTAATCTCGTTTAATCTTCGACTAATATATTAATTAAAATTATACGCATTTTTCGCTTTATAATTAAATTATTATTCGTTACTTCGATTAAATAATCGAGATGTTAAAGACGTTAAAGAAACGTAACGATTAAAGAAATTTAAAGAATATATTATTTCATTTATAAAATAGCGATAAGAGAGATTTCGTCATTAAACTGATCAGTTCATGAACTTGTAAAGATCTTAACGATTATATTACGAATGATGATACTTTTTTCGAATTTAAAATATTAAGAAAAGATAAAGAAATACGAGTATTAAGAAATGAAATCTTTATTATCATTTTAAGTTACTTCTTTTATGTATTAATTAACTGATTACTTTCATTCAGATCAGCGACATCATTCGTGCGAAGCGTTTAAAGAATAAACGTAAAAAGTAATTACAGAGAGACGAATTATACATACTCGATCTTTTTACTCATTAACGATATTATTACGAGTAATGTAAAAACTTTAACCGCATTTATTATCGTTAAGATATAAATTATTCTTATAAAATGATAAAATTAAAGATAATATAATATTAAGTAACAGTAATCGCGAGAGGTGACGAAGGGATTAATTATAATAACTCTTCATCTCGTTTAGTTATCGAACGGCTTTATTCGTTTTTAAAAAATGAAGATTCATTTATAAAATCGAAGTTTTCGTTAAGTAATTAATTTATCGCGGGCACTATTTATAATACGATATCATTAAATACGCTCTCATTAACGTTAACGTTTGCAGCAACATATGATTTATTAATATGCGCATTATAATTAAACTCATGATTTAATTATTAATAATAATAATAAACGAGTTTAATTAAGACGTGTCGTTAAATGTATTAAAATTCTTATTATTATTTAAACAAGTAATTAACGTTACACGAAGAATCATTAAACGAGAAATTCTTCGAAACAAAACTACATCATCTTTAATATCATCTCATCGTTAATAATTACCTTCGTCCGTTACTGTCGCTTATTTAATTAATAAGCTTATCTTTACGTTCAACGATTAATTAACTTTTTCGTTTAAGTTCGAGTCTTTAACTTTTAATACTCGAATTCTCTTAGTCTTCATTATACATTAAATAGCGATAAATATAAAATCTAAGCAGCTTCGCATTTATGATAAGCTCAGAAAAAACGACGATGAGCTTAAGCGTAATTAATATAATATTAAAAAGTTTAAAAGAAAGATGAAGAAGATAAATGCATAATTATATATCTCTCGAATTGCTCATTAAGTTACGATAAAAACGAAGTAAATGATGATAATAAGATAAAGTTTAAAAATTCTGAAGATTACTTCGACTTAAGATATATAGCACTTTAATAATCGTTACTCTTATCTTATAAGAAATTTAAATGATCGCATTTTAAGCGACAATAACTAGTTCGTAAGAATAGCGATGATAATTATTTAAGTGATTATTTTTATTTCATTTACGATTTAGCTAAATATAATTTATATGATTTACATATTTATCGAGTTAAAATTAAAGTTAATAACTTTTAATGATTCATTAACATTGCGATTAACATTGTTTAATTCATCTCGTTACTAACATTTTATGCATAAATAAATAATTAAGCGTAAGAAACTTTAACAATTCGTCATTTTTTCATACAAGTTATGTAACAACATTAATTAAAGGTTTATAAATAATGCAGCGCGTTTACTCTTCGTGTAAGACGAAGATAAACAACATTAGCGAGCTTAAACGTCATCTTTATTATTATTATGTACGCTTACATGATCGATCGCGAAAGATTTTTTAATAAAAGTTATCATTATCATTAAAATCGTCGTTATGCGATTCGATGCAGCTCATTTAACGCGGCTACGAGATTGCAGAATAAGATTTAAACTCGAATAATTCTCATGATAAAAGCGTTTAAACGAACATTAAAGACAAGAATTAAAAATGCATGTTAATAAATGATTTCGCAGAAAAACACATAAACATTAAGATAAATAGCGCTAATATAAATCAGAATGTAAAACGTATATCGTTAAGAATCGAAACGATATAACTTTAAGTTAAACTTCTCTTTACATCATTAACGCTTCGAGTTAAAATCTTCGTTAAGATAATTAATCGTGATGTTGAAATAACAATTAACGTGTTAAAGAAAGTATTAAAGTCGTTAAGCTCGAATTCTTAAACGATTAAAAACATAAATAATAATTAATATTATTCATTTCAGTGCGAAGTAAATTACGCGTTCGTTCATTAACTTCGTTAAACGAAGATTATTAAAAACAGTGTTAAGCGGTTTTTTCGAGACTCGCGCTTACGAGTTTTATATTAACATGTTAGCTTTCACGACGCGAACGAGTAATAAGCACTTTTACATCAGATTTCGTATGATGTTAAAAATAACGAATGACATTTTTAAACGTTTATAATTAAATTTAGTTACGAAGAAGTTTAAAAAGAGTAATATTACATGTTATATCGCGACATCATTAAGACACTTTAATTCTTGTTAAGTCATTCATTATTTTAAGACGAGTTAATTTACGCATTAGTTTAACATTATAATGTTAATAATTATCGAGTTTACGACGAGATGCATATTACTAATTAATAATGAAAGACGTAAAAGAAGCTTTTTAATGATGCTATTATAATATTATTATTAATTTTCATTAATAAAACAATCTTAATTAAGCATCGAGGCGATTTATTTACATGATTTATATATTTAACGATAGGGAATTTAAGTTAAGGCATAAGACATGCTTAAAAACGGCCGAGACTGATTCTTCTGAGATTTTTTTTCATAGTTAATAATGACGACGACGATATTAAGTTAAAGATTTAACACATGACGTTATTAATCATATTTAAGCGTACGTTAAATACGTATCATCATGCATTAATACATTATCTTACACGAAATAGTTATTAAAGCTACGATCAGAAACGACATTTCTGTTCTTTACGCGAATAATAAGATAAGATAATGTTATTTAATAATCGTCGAGTTCATAATGAATTACGAGAAATAAGTATTAATTATAAACGTTAAGATGAATTAACATTATTTTATTTATTAAGTGTCATCTCATGAACGCGAAAACTTAAACAAGACATGATTAATTCGAACGCATGCGTTTACTAGAAATTAATAAAAGTAATAAAGAAAGAACAGCTTAATCGAGAATAACTTTACTTAAATACATTCAGTAAGAAACTTTACATGATTACATATGTTTATTAATATTCACGAGATAATGATGATAAACGTGTTACATTAATTATTTAAGAAAATCGTCTCGTATTTAGTATTATGACTCAGTTAAATCATTAACGAGAGCGTTTGTACAAGTTAAAGAAGAAAAGAAATTAAATTAATTTTAAACGATGCATTAGAAACAGCTCAGCTAAATTAAAGATTTCGCGTTATTTCGTCATTTAAAGACATAAAAAGATTTTTTAAATATAATATGATTAAGTAATGAACTAATGCAGATTAAAAGTTAATTATATGTTAATTTATTTTGATCATCGCATCGCTTTTAATTACGAAAGCGTTTACAGCGATTCACTTCGCTCGAGTAATAATAAACTTCGTGATACTTACTCAGTATCATTCGCACGACGAAGAAACTCTTTAATATCTTAAACATGCGCTTTTTTAATTAAACAAGCTAAAGAACGTTTTTCGTCATTTACGATCTGAGTGTTTAAATATAAACGTTAATCATTTTAACATTCTTAAACTACACGTTATGACACATTATGTAAGTCAGATTCGAAGATACGATAATGTTAATAATTTTAATACAGAGCATAATGAGACTGCATATAAGTATTTAATAAATATCTTTTTCGATCGCATTAATAAACGAGACACGTTTTAAACACAGTTATTGCATTACAATACTCGACATCTGAATCTTCTTGCGATGAAAGATGTTTTTCTTTATAAAAATATAAGACAGAGCAAGATTAATAAGCATGCATTAATTGTTATAATAATACGATTCAGTCAAGCCTTTAGTCTTCGTAAAATTTAAGACGTACTCATTCGCGAATAATGTAATTAAATATAAGAAACAGAACTTAATTCAGAGTTATGATGTCACGCATCAATCTTAATCAGAATTTCGAGAAGTTTTTTAACGCGTTAATAATCTTCGTGCGCGAGTATCGTAACATAATCGATGAAAAAGTCGTATCAGACAGAGAATTAAATTAAAAGAAGAAAGACTTAATCTGAGTTAAATCATATTACGTAAGCGTTCATGAGTTACTTTAATGCTGAAAATGAGACGAAAAAGACGTTAACGACTTAAAGAATCTAATTAACGATAAAGTATATTGCTCATCGAATTAACAGAAAAAGAAAAAAGTTTAAAGACGTGATTATGTCATGATTCAAAAGAGATTAAAAGAGACGATTAAAGCATTAACTCTGCTAAACGATTAACTGTTTAATTAGTTACGATTTATTCTTTTTATTATAAATTCGTTGCGACGAGATAATAAGAATAATGAGCTACGACATAATGACGTTCTCGTCGAATTACTTAAACTTCGCAATAAAAAAACTTAACATGCTGTGCATGAAATGATTAAGATAGAGCACTAATTTAAAGATAACGTTAAAAATTCTCGTTCGCTCGAAGCTAGTCGATTTTTTCATTCGCACATAATTCTGAAAAGTGTGCATGTTATATTAGTAAACGATAATCGTAACGAGTTAAATAAAAACAAGTTCTTTTACATTAACAACTTCAGCGATTAAAATTCATATAACTCGATTTACGAGAAGAATTTCTTGCATAAAGAGATAAGAGTAGCAGAATATTACTTTAAACGCGAAAGCTGAAAATATTTAAAATTAATTTAATCTCATCGCAGATTAAAATTAAACAATGTATATGTATTACGCTTATGTCTCAGAGCATATATAAAATCATTAAAGTTAACGATGCTACACGATTAATTAACTAAGAAATATAATCATCTTTTAACTTTACTTAATTAAATTTTTCTTAACGAATAAAAGTCTTAGCTACGAATTAATGAAAATTAAAGTTAAAGTTAATCTTACAAGAGCTATGTTCGTATGAAATATACGTAGTAAATAAAGCTTTACTCGTCGCAAAAGTATTATCAGCTATAAATTTAATATTATGAAGTCAGTCAGTTAAAGTTAATCGTAATAATGAATTAATTTAAAAAATTAAATGAATTTAATAATCGCGAGCGATTGTATTATAAAGAAATGTAAGCGACTCAGTAATAAGCTTTAAATAATTAATATGTATTTCATAAATCTGATTAAGAGTTTAAGTAATAAGTAAATTACTGAGAGCTAACGTTAGTTATTACATGAATAAGATGTAACGAGTGTAACATTAATTAAATTCTAAAGTTATAAATCGTTAACGTTAAAGTTTTTTTATAATAAGCGCAGTCGTTAGTCATCGACGCGAAAAGATTTAATAAACATTAAATTTTCTGTTTAATATAATGAATGCATTATCGAAGATGTCATGCAAAGAGTATATACATTATAAATGATTAGTAAACAGAGTAAAAGAAGATCTCGACATTAACGAGTTTAAATATATATAATTAAAGACGCGAATACGAAACTAAATAAGATTTCTTTAACTTATAAAACGAAAGCTAAATATAAATAAGTTAAAAGAGACTTTCAGATTAACATTCGAAGTCGTATATTACGAGTTTTATATTATATTTAACGATGTCGTAAGATTAAGAAATGATTTTATATTAATGTTCGTGACACAGCGATTAAATTATAATGTAAAAAAACGACTCAGTGTTAAAAAGACACGACGAAATAATCTTAAGTATAATTCTTCATTATCGTCTTAATTAAAGAGACGTATACACATTTTAAATTATATCGCCTGCGACGAACGAGATCGCAAGAGATCTTAATCACTATTAGTTAAATCGATTAAAAGTATTATAATATAAATTAATCGCGATCTTAATCGTAATACATGTTACAGATTATAAAACTTTCTTAAACGTGAAGTAATGAAGAATTTAATTCGCATTAATGACATGAAATACGATAGATTTATAAAGTTAATTAAGAACGAGCTAAATTACGATTATGTTATAAATATAATAATATACGATCGAGCTGAATTCGCGAAAATATATATTAATAACGAGCGCGAATGAAAAATAGCACTGAAAGAAATGCATGCGAAAGAGTCTATTCGCTTTCTTTTTATAATTAAGTCTGCTGTAAATAATGATTATAAATTTTAAATCTTTTATAATACTCGATTTAAGTAATTAATTATTAAAGAAATTATGTAAAATGCTCGTAAAGAACATGTTCACGTTTAAGATTCTTAGTATAAGATGACATGACGAGATTATGTCATAATTAAAGAATCTTAAGACTTAATAATAAGGCTTATGATTCGTTTAATCTCGATAGAAATTTAATGAACTCTTATTAATATTAAATGAATCATCATTAATGCTCGAGATAAAGTAAATTCTTTTCTTATCTAAGAAAAAATCATTCGCAATTTAACATTCTCTTTTGTTCTTCTTCTTAATCGTTTATTACATAAATTTTCTCGACGATCATACATTATTAAATTACATTAAACGATTTTTATCTCGAATGTAATATGAGAGTATGTTAATCTTAATGATAATAAGTTTATTAAGATATTAAGTAACATTATAAAAAAAACATTATTACATAAGTAACTTTAAAATATTATCATCGTTAAAGCGTAACGTAATTAAACATACAGAGATTTACAATAACGACGAGATCGTAATAAACTTAAGCCATAACGATTTCGTAAGAAGAATCTTCAGCGAAAATAAACGTGTTACTTTTAAAGTAAGAACTCGCTTAAAGATTTAAAAGAATAAATGATTAATTTAAAAATAAAAAGAATCGAACACTGTTAAAGCATTCAGTAAAAATATTCTTACGAAGTTATTACGACATTTTAAAAACTTAATGTATATAATAATGAACAGTTTAATTCTTTATAATTCATTAATAATAAACATACTAAGATTAACTTTAATGATAATGATGTTAAGAAAGCGAACTAAGAATTAATAACATTATATTTATAAGAAAAGACGTTACGTTAAATTAAATGTTAATTCATCGTAAATTATAAGTCGATTATTAAAATTTACATTCGTTATTTACTTGCGTAAATATTAAACGATTATGTTAATAATAACAGCAGTTTATAATCAGACGTTAAAAAAGAATGACTTAATGAAAAAATGAAAAAGACGTAAAAGAAGATCGCAAATCGCTTAAATAAGAAATTAAATTATAAACGTTCTGAAGTAAAGAACATTTTAACGAAGACAAAGACTCGAAAGATAATACGCTTAAATCTTTCGTTGCGAATAAGACTCATAATAAATAAATGTACGATATTTTTAAGACGTAACGATTTAATATATTAAGTTAAATACGAATTATAATTAAAAGCGAATATAATTAATAAAAATAATTTACGAGAAAAATGCGAAAGAAGTTAACTTAAAGTTTATTAAATAATGACGACTTTACGTATAATTAAATATGTATTAATCGAATATTATAACATTAACTAACATGAAAAAACTTCTCGAAATAGATTTTGCGCGAGAATTATAACGAACGTACTAATTTAGAAGTTTTATTATAAAGTTAAAAATAAGATAACATATTAAGAATACACGAAAATATTCTTTAATTCGCTTTTTATTAACATTATTCTCATTGTAATAATAATAATCGCTTATTATATACGAGAATTTAAATTAAAAAAATACAGATTAAATAAGTTTAAGAAATTAAACGTAAAGAATAAGTAAACATTTACATATATTAATGATTAAAGTGATTAAAGCGAAGCTGAAATTTATAATACGTAATGACATGAATGCGCGTTAACGCGACATAAAATTAATAAGCTTACGATCGTAAATAAGTAATATTAAAGATTTTATTATGTCGTATTAAATAATAAATTAATAATAACGATATCGAGACGATTATTAACACTTAAGCTATATTTAATATATACGTTAATAACATTAACGATCTTTCATTATACGAGTTAAAAAATGACATGTAACTTAATTTAAACGCAAGTTATAAAAAAACATTCTCGTACTTAAAAAGCATTTTCATATCTTAATCTTTAAAATTATCGTCGCTCGTCTTAAACGTAATGTTATTAAATAAAGCTGTAAATATTATAACTCGTAATTAAATCTTTTATTATTAACGCTATGTAAAAAAGATTAATCGAATTAAATATAAAGAGCGAATCGTTAATTAATAACGCTCGAATCAGTAAGAAATAAATTCTTAATTAAGAATCTTACTTAACATTATAAAGTAAAGATTAATCACGTATTATATTGCGAAGCGATGAATATAAACTCGTAATAACGCGATAGAAAGATAACGAATTAATAACGATTAAGATTAATTAATAATAAAAGTTTAATAACTTGTAAAATAAGTTAAACATGAAGAAAGACGAACATTTATGATATAAAGTAAATAAAATGAACAAGATTCTAAGCGATGAAACGAAATATGAAAGCTTCGTGCGCAGAATGAAAAAGAAAAGCATTATAAACGTAACTCGCGAAAAGAAAAAATTTATAAAATAATAAAACTTAAGCACAGTAATTATAATAATCAGATGTTTTAAACATAACGCATATTTTACTTCATATTACGAAAGCGTTAATATCGCATATGTTTACATAAAAAAACATAATACTAATAATAATGCGAGCGCATTAATTAATCATAATGCATATTTTACTTCATGCTACGAAAGCGCTCGTGTTAAATATATTAACATGAAAAAACATAATATTAATAATGATGCGAGCGCATTAATTAAACACAGCGCATATTCTGCATAAAAAAGCGAAAGCATTAATGTCGTATGTGTTAACACGAGTAAATATAATGTTAAAAGTAACGCGAGTGTATAAGAAGAAAAAAATAATAATGTTAAGAAGAATCACGAAGACGCGTATAATGATATTAATTCTTAAAGAGAAAAAAGTATAATAAACATCTTAATTAATTTACGTAACTTTAAAGCTATGTTCGCGATAAATAATGATCGTGTTATTAACAGTAAGATCGTATTTAATGAATTTAACGAAAAAAGAACATGCAAAGATAAAAGTAAATTACATGCTTTAATAATAATATTTAACATTACGATTATTAATGTTATAAGTATTAAACTTAAGTTTATTAAATTAATAAACAAAAGTAAATGTTACGCTCATGAACATTTTAAAAATGTTAACGCTTTAATGAATGTTAACGCTTTTATGAATGTTGTAAATGTTAACGCATTTATAAATATATCTTAGCTTAATGCGACGAAAATTTAAAACATGAGATTTAACGAATATTTAAGATATTAATCGCACAAAGCGCTAAAATCTGTCTCTGTTACTCTTTACAAACTGTTAATAAGTTGTAATAAATTCTTAATTCGCGTTTAACGTTTTAATTAGCTCGTTTCGATTAATTATTTATTTCGAAATAATAAACTATTAATAAACTAGTCTTAATTCTTAATCGCTTGTAAAGACTTTATTATATCGTTAATATAAATTAAGAGTCTCTGTTAGAAATAATAAAACTGAGTAAATTATAAAGTTTATAAACGTTTCATAACATGATTTAAATTATTTCTTCAGTTAAGATTTCATCGTTTTCTTAATGACAAAGTACGTAATAATGTTTCTTAATGAAACGACAGATTATGATACAGATCGCGTTACAGTCTTCGAATAAAGATAATTTCGTAATAAAGTTTATAATTATATTCTTTTAGCGTTTCTGTAAAATTAAAAGAAATTAATGAAGTTTATTAATATTATCGCGAAGCGTCTTACTTCGTTAATAAACATAACAGTTTTAAATGTATTATTTAATCGTAGCTCAATGATTTAATTAATAATAAAATCGTTAAATTAAGTTTATAATTCTTTAATTATCGAGGTAAAAAATTAACGGCTGATCATGAATTTTCTGTAGTAATTTCGTATGCATATTTTCGAGAACTTATAATAAACCTTTTCTGAATAAAGCTTCGTTAACGATCTGACAATTCTTTAGTTTAATATCATGTAATTTAAGCTCATTATCGCTTATTGCTTATCGATGTTTAATGCATAGCTCATTAATTTTGTTAACGTTTAATACTCGTTAATAAAGATTAGTTTTTAATTTAATTACTAAAATATTTATTTTATTCGAGATTAAAATAATTTAATAACGATTCTCGATACGTTTAACGACTTTAAAAGAATTAATTATAAACATGCGTGTCAGCGCATTAACTTTAATATTGTTCTTGTTTAATCGAAAGATAATTTAAAAATTAAACTTTAATAAAATATTCAGATAATTAACTTAACGTTAAGTTAACTGTTTATTTTTCATAAAGATCTTTAAAGTCTGATAATTCGTGAACATTTAAATTAATAATTTAATATCTTTCAGCTCCAGTCTTTAATGCTCGAAGCATTAAATAATGACTAATAATTTCTTATCATAAATGTAATAATTGTACTCGATTAACATTATGCTTTTATTATAAAAGATTATTAAATGTAAAACATTTTCGTTATCGTACTATAATAGTATATCATCTTTAACGTAATTAAATGCATCGATTTTTAAAATAATTTAACGTTTAAGATTATAATGTCGAAGTATGAGAACTGAACTAACTTGTTTCTTTAAATCTTTAAAAGCTTAAACACAGGCTTAATTTCACACGAAGAAAATATCTTTGCGAGTAAGCTAAGTGAAAAGTTTAGTCAGCTTTAAAAAATTCTTAATGAATCGTTAATAAAAGTTAATAAATCTCACGAAGCTTTAAATCTCTTTTAAATTAATCGAAGTAACTTAATTAATTATGACTTTCATCTTAACGAGATTCATTCGAAGATTCTGTTTTAATACGATGACTTTTAAAAAGACTATTTCTTTAACGTCGAATTTACATTTTCGAATATTTATTTATAAATTAGCTTTTCGTAAACGATTTAATATTATCTTAACGTGTTCTTAATGTTTTCGTTAAGTCTTATTATAAATTAAAATGTCATTTAAATAAGCTTAATAAAAGTCGTTTAAAAAGTCTTATAAAACATCATTCATGTATTACTAAAAAGAGACAGAATCATTAATAAGCTTAAAGAAAAGAACTCGTGATTTATAAACTTTTAAAGCGATAATGAAAATCGTATAATCTTCATTATTAAGATACATTTAAAGTTTATTAAACGTTAATATAATATTTAATCGAGTTAAATGTTTATAATTCATAATTTTATTAATAACTTTCTTAATTAAAAATAGCGAGTAACGATTTCTTTTAGTGATAACGTTAAGCTTTTAATAATTCACGCAAAATCGTAAATCTTCATTTACTTTTAAAACGAACAGAATTAATAAGAAATAAAAAGCTTTACTGAGAATAATAAAACTCTTAAAAAGATTCTCGTTTAAATATTTCTTTATTTTTTAAAGCTTGTAAAGAAACATTTAATATGCTTAACATCGAGGTAAAACGACGTCATTAATAAGCTTTATCTTGTAATCATAAAAACGATGCGAGAATAACTTATCGATCTGAGCTCGATTAAAAACGTTTAGAAAATTCTAATATTTCGCGAGTAGCTTAACTTTAATATTTTCTAGATTTTAAGT
>JAABUO010005172.1_pt1 | contig 15262 bp, 27 predicted proteins | sample 5559291 | NCBI WGS metagenome assembly JAABUO01 (sample SAMN10711878, study PRJNA513372) | rock metagenome | isolation source: Antarctica rocks | place: Antarctica: Victoria Land, Finger Mt sud
CGCTGCAGTGGTGTCCGCGTCGACGCCGGTCGCGATGCGCTACCTGTACCGCACGGCGCAGCCGCCGCAGCCGGCGGTGCTGGCGGCCGTGCAGACCGGGCTCGCGGCGGCGATCCTGTGCGTGCTCTGCGGCACGTGGTACATGATCAGTGGCCTGCACCGGCAGCTGAAGGCCGGCGAGGGCCGCGGCGGCCGGCGCGCGCTCAGCGACGCGGAGGCCGCGCAGCGCGGCGACAGCGCGCTCAACATGAAGCTGCACGAGGTGCGCGCGGCGGCGGGCGCAGGGTCCCAAGCAGCCGCGCCCGTGTGTCAGCGAGCACTGGTGGCTTCGACCCAGAGCCGGCCTGCTTCTGCGCTGCGCTGCGCCTTGTCTCCCTCAGGGAGTTCATGGGCGACTCCATCAGGGAGTTCATGGGCGACGCACTGGGCGGCTCAGGCGTCAGGCGGGCATCGCCCGACTCGTGCAGGCCCGAGGCTCGCGCAGCCGAGCTGCGCGCGTGGTGCGTGGCGGGCGGGGCGGCCCGGCGCTGGCGCGGCACGGCGCGAGCTGATGGGGGTCGTGCCCTGACAGCTTCATGGGCAGCTTGAGCTGCGCACGTGGCGCGGCAGGGCCGCCGCCCCAGCGCACAAGCCGCCGGGCGCGGCCCCGCGCGAGGCGTGCGCGGGCGGCGCGCGAGCGCTGGCGCGCGCCGCTGAGCGGCGCGCGCGGCGTGGCGCAGGCGGGCAGCCCGGGCCTGGCAAAGCATGGGCTGGGCGCGCTAGAGGCGCGCGCGGACAGCGTCAGCCTGCTGGAGCGCGGCGGCAGCGCGTTCTCGGTGGAGAGCGATTTCCTGCCCGAGCAGCGGCGCTCCGGCCTCCAGGCGCGCGGTTTTCACCTTCTTTTCCAACTTTTTTTGGAGAGGAACTACCTGCACGAGCAGCGGCGCTCGGGCCTCCAGGAGCGCAGTATTTTCTCTCTCTTTCTTCTCGGCCGCGCCCGGGGCCCCTGCTCGGCCAAACGTGGAGCCCGATGTGCTGCACCTGCGCGCGCGCATGCGCACCAGAGCGGCGCGTTTTGCTGCAAGTCAGGCCGTAAGTCTGGGTAGCGAGCGAGCGAGCTGGGCGCAGCACTGCGGCGCGGTGTGCCTGGGGCCAGAGCTGCTCCAGGGCAATGGCCCGGCGCGCGGAGGACTGGGGCGGGCGTTGCGGTGTGTGAGTGCACGCGCATGCAAGGAGGCTGCTGCGCATGCTCCGCGCACTCACGCGCGCGCGTCGGGCGCTATTTTTGCTGGTGCTGTCGAGCGGCCGACCTGATGCCAGCACGCCTGCGCGCGCGCAGCTGCCGGACGCCGAAGTGCTGGAGGGGGGCGCGCGGCCCGCGGCGGGGCGGAGGCGCGCAGCGATGCGGTCGTGCCTGGCGGCCGTGCGGCGGCCGCTCGCGCGCGGGCTCAACATGACCACGCGCAACGTGTATATTGCCGGCGCCGAGCTGGGCGCCTGGGCGTTCACAGCAAACGCGATCATGGTGTGCTGCGCGCCCGGCCGCCCGGCCCCGCGCGCACGTGGCATTAGCCGGCGAGGCAGTTGGACAGCCGCCGGCGCGGCCCGAGGCGCTGACCGCGCCGCGGGCTCGCGCACTGGGCGTCTTGAGCGCAGGAGGCAGCTGCGTGGCCGGGCGCCAGGTCACAGCGACCGTTCCAGAGCAGCGGTGCAGCGCCCAGTGGCCGTCGCGCGCTCGCACCGGCGGGGCAGGCCGCGCCGCGCGCCATGGGGAGGCGCGGCGAGCGTGCGCATCATGGGCGCGCAGGTGTATGGCCTGCAGCTGACCACTACGGGGTTGTGACGTGAGCAAAGTGATGTGAGTGCGCGCGGCGCGCGCGCGCAGGTGTACGGCCTGCAGCTGACCACCATCGCGAAGGGCGCCTTCCTGATCCGCGCGTCCATCGTCTTCACGCCCATCCTGAGCACGATTGCGGGCGACGTGGTGCCGCGCGGGCTGTGGGCGGGCGCGCTGCTCGGCTTTGCAGGCGCGCTGCGCAGCCTGTTACGGGCGCCGCTCGCCGCAGGCGGCGCTGCGAGCGGCGTTCTGAGCGCGGTGTCTCCGGCCTTGCGTGTTTGGCGGTGCAGGGAGCCGGCGGGCGCAGCGATGGGCTCGGCCCGTGCGTTCCTGCTATCAAGTGTGTCTCGAGCCCACCCACGATGCTGCGCTCTCCGTTCCTGTGTGCGCCCCTGCCAGGCACGCTGCAGCAACATGCGCCGCGCCGTGCGCCGTGCTGCCACGCGCGCGCGTCTTTGATTGGGGCGGCCACGCCGCTCCAGGTTTGAGCAAACCGCATGATGAGGCATCCCCCCCGGTCCCCCCCACAAGGATTCACAGCGTGCAGAACAAGATATTTCTGCACCTGCCAAGGGCCGCGCGTGGACGGGCGCGCAGGCAGCATCCTGATTAGCGTGGACCCGGTGAAGGGCGACGTCAATGCCGGCGACCCGGCCGGCGCCGCGGCGATCGGCGGCGATGCCATCTTGATCGCCTCGGCCTCGCTCTGGTCGATGGTCATGGTGCGGCAGAGCAAGCATGCGCCGCACTTCTCGCCCGTGACGCTCGCCACCGTGAAGGTGCGCACTCGCAAGGTTAGGGCTAGGGTTAAGGGTATCAAGATGTGCCAGCAGCCCGCGTCCAAACCCTGGGAGCTCAGGCCTGGGCGCCGCCGAGCGGCGCGTCTCTCAAAGAGCGGCTGCCAGTGCCTGCTCTGGCATGGCCTTCAGCGCGGGGCAAGCTCCCAGCCTGCACGCGCGCGCGTTCAGCCACAGCTGCCCAGGTCAGCTCGTGCATGGCACGGGGCGCCGTGTGCTGCACCGCAGAAGCGCCTGCTGCCGCGGTCCGAAGAGCGTGCAGCATGCGCAGCTCATGGGCCAGGCACCCGCGCCGAGCCGAGCTCGCTCGGCGCTGCGCCGGTGCTGACGGCTGCGCCGGCGCTGACGATCGCGCCGGCGCGGTGCAGCTGATAGTCATGGCGCTGTGCTCCGCGACGTGGCTGGCCATCACGATCGCGGTGTTCGTCGGGAACCACCAGCGGCCCACGGCCGTCTGGGAGGGCTACCGCGACCCCATCGCCTGGGCGGTCCTGCTGTGGCCGGCGATTGGTGCGCGCCTTTCACGGGTGCCAAGCACGGGCTGCCTGCTGAGCCAGGGCCCTGCTGTGGCCGGCAATTGGTGCGCGCCTCCGATGCGTGCCAAGCACGGGTTGCCTGCGGAGGCAGGGGCCAGACGGGCTCCTGCAGCCGTGCCCGGCCCGCTGCAACGCTGCGCGCGGCTGTCCGGACACATGCTCATGCCACTGTCCGTGTGATAAGGCTGCAAGTGGCGCTGCTGCCGCGTGATGTAGAGGTCAAGGGTGGGGTGCAGCGCTGCGGCCTGGCGCGCTCGGTTGCGTGCCCGCTGTCCTGAAGCCGGGCGGCGCGCGGCGCAGGGCCCTTCAGTACGGGCGAAATCGCGCAGCTGGCCGCGCAGGCCCGTATCAGCGCGACCGCGGGGCAGGCACGTCCCGCCTGAGGCTCGTAAGTGGTGTGTGCCGCCGGGCTGTTTGGCGCCCGGTCTCGTGGCAGGCACGCGAGCAGCGGGCTGTAATAGTTTATATGCAGGCGTAGGTGTGCGGACCTGGCCTTTAGGGGCTGCCGGATTTTTGCTGTGCTGCGGGCTGTCCCGGTGTCACAGTGACCTGCCGAGACAAGGCCAGGCTGCACACAGGTAGGGTTGGGTAGGGTACCCAATAGACAGGCGGCCAGCCGCACTGCCGGCATGAATCCGCTGGCAAAGCGAAAGCAAGAGGCACGCGAGCAAGGCGCGGGGGCGCGCGCGACGCTCTTGGGCGCGCTCGGCCGCGGCGGCTGACGGGGCCGGGGCGCGCGCGGCAGGTGATCCTGGCGATTGACCCGCTGTTCTCCATCCTGCTGGGCCTGGCGGTGGACCGCAGCGAGACCAAGCTGGGCCCGCTCGGCTGGACCGGCGGCGGCATCCTGATCGGCGCCTGCCTCATCGCCAGCCGCTTCGCGCGCGCGCACTGACCCGCGCGCCCCCACCCGCCGCGGCATCCTGATCGGCGCCTGCCTGATCGCCCGCCGCTTCGCGCGCGCGCACTGATCCAGGGCGGCCCCACCCGCCGCGCCCGCGCGGGGACGCGCGCGTGTGCGCGCCGAGCAGGCGCGGGCCGCAAGCTCGGGGAACCAGCGGATGGAATGTCGACCAGCAGCGCAGGCGCGGCGGTGCTCGGGAGGAGGCCGGCGCCACCGCGGCCGGCGTGCGCGCGCTCGCCGGCCGCCGCATGCGTGCTCGCGGCGGTTTTGGTTCGTTTGCACTCGTTTGCCGCCATTCTTTTCGTGTGTGTGCATACTAGGCGACTTGCTAGCCACTTTGTGCGTGCAGCGCGTTGCAGCACTTGATACATAGAGAGCCCGAGTCGACCCGCACGGCCGCGCCGGGGTTGGCGTGGTTGCGCACGATCGCGCGCCTGCCACGCACCTTTTGTGCACCCAAGCGTGACCCTGGAAGGGGTCCAGCCACGCCCTCTGCTCTGGCATGATCGTGCACGCACACCCACAGCAACAAGGCATCTACGTTGAGCGAGGCGTGGTAGCGTGGTGATTCTTTGGCAGCCGGGGGAGGGGGTGCTGTTGTAGAGGTCTCTTGCAAGGGCCGCAAACAGCGACGCGTCTCTTGGAACCGCAAGTGATGTCGTAGCTCAGTGCTAACCCGGCGTCTCCAATCGCATCCAGCGTTTGGGCTCTTTGGTTGGGTTGCTTAGCGCAGAGGAAGTCGGGGCAGTTTAAAAGCCTTTCCTTTGAGTGCTGTGCACCTGCTGCATCTGCAGAGTGTGCGGCGCGTTTTAGTCCGGCTCTAGACAGTGAAGCTTAGACGATCAAGAGTGGGCGAATCGTTTGCACCATGGGTGATAAGATAGCGCTGGGCGGGACTCCACCTAGCTGCCTGGAACCCAGCGCATGTAGCGTTGTACCCTTAGCATACGGATGCTGGTATGATGGGGTGCACTGTTGCTGGCATGCCCGCTGTAGGAATACATGTATATTGTGAGGAGGGGACCGGCGGCCGTAGTGAGCACCGGGCCATGTTGGCGCCTGCTGTGGGGTGCCAAGTGTGTTGGCTCCTGCTGTGAGGTGCCAAGTGTGCAGGGGTGGTTATGAAGAGCGCGACGCTGTGGTAGGTCTGTTCGAGCTGCTGCGTCTCTCGGCTTGTGCAGTGTGGTGTCAGCATTCATGTAACCTGTTATAAGAGTGCGCCACCACAGCATCCATCAGCTTACGCTGCAAATCCAGCACTGTTGGCAGCGAGTCATCTGACCCTTGCCAGTTGCATATATATGTATGCACCAATCAATCCCACCACAGCATGTGGTGCCTAACAGCATGACCTCTGACGAAGGCGCACACAGCAGCAACAGCAGTCCTGCAAAATCGTGTACCCTGCAAATCGTGTACCCTGCAAAACAAGTGCGTCTCAGCAGTTCTTCCCCAAACTCCCCATTGCCTATTGCGAGTACCAACAATATAAGCCAGCAGCCATGCCGTCTGGCATGCTGCGCAACCGCAGCCCGCACACACACGAGCAGCCTCCCGCGGCAGGCCGCGCGCCACGGCTCACCAATGAACGCCAGGATTCTGTGGTTTCCCTTTACGCGCTTGCTGTACGGAGGAGCGCCTGAAGGGCCAGCACGCTCCTCCTCACACTCCCTGTAACTAGGACTCGACAGTTTCTGGGGTCACCAGAGCGTGTGGCCGCCGTCCAGCACCAGGTTGTGCCCGGTCATGTAGGACGCCGCGTCGGAGGCCATGAGCACGAGCGCGGCCTGCAGGTCTGTGACCTCTGCCAGGCGCGCCGCTGGGATCTGGCCCAGCCACTCCTTGCACAGCGGCCGCAGCGCCTCCGACTCCTGCGCAACGACGCCGTCAGGCGCGCTGGCCTCATGGTGTGGTCGCACACGCCAGCGGAGCGGCGGCCTGCTAACAGGAAAAGCATGCCCTGCCGGGTACATGCCGGCAGGCGATGCTCAGTGAGAGAGGAGGACGCATGCAGATGCAACTCTGATTTGATCAAGCTCTGTCAGTCGCAAGCAGGGGCGACATGCTGCCCGCGCGTGCACATGCCCTGCCACGGGCGCGCTGCGCACACCCTACAAAACAGGGTTCTGGGGACACCAGGGCGCCCCTGGCGCGCGCGCCTGGATGAGCGCGGTGTTGACGATGCCGGGCGACATGCAGTTGACAGTCACGCCGCGGTCCGCCCACTCGCAGCCCAGCGTCTGGGTAATCTTCACCACGGCCGCCTTGGACGCGTTGTACGCGATCTGCGCACGGTGCCCCAGTCCCCGGCTCACCAAGAAGGTAAGGCTTTGCGTGCCGCCGTGCCGGGCGCGGTGCAGGCAATGCGCATGCTCTGCAGCTGCTGGCTTGGAGTGACAAGGTTGTGGACAAGCCAGGACACACTTTCAGCAGCCAGGAACCAAGCACGATGCAGGTTGGCAGAGGTCAGTGCACATGGACACACAGCTCATCGCACAGCATGACCCCGCGCTCGCAACAGCGTGTGCGAGTCTGCGCGAATCCCAGCAGGCTTGTGCTGCGAGGCGGGTGCTCTCCATTGACAGCACACACACGCTGCGCCTGCAGACGCCCGCTCCTTCCCGCAGCGTACCCCCGCTCCCCCCGAGAGGACGGCCCGCGCGCGCCTGCTTCTGCGGGTGCGGCACCAGCAGGGAGGCCATGCTGGCGGTGTTGATGATGCGCCCGGCCCCTGCCGCCAGCATGTGCCGCCCCTCCGCCTGCGCGCCCCCGGCCGCGCCGCATCGCAGGAGGAGGACGGCGTAGGCGCAGCAGCCGCAATCCCATCAATGAGTACGTGGCCAAGCGGTGGCGAGTGAGTGCCAGCCGCCACAAGCACAGGGCATCTCACTGCAACATTGCCATTGTGACCCTCGCCGCGATGTTGCCACCGGCTCAACTCTTCCCGCATGACGCTGGCGCTACATGCCACAGCCCCAGCCACTCTCAACACATGCCGCCGTGACCCTGAAGACTTCGGAAGACCCTTGAGATCAGGTTTTGCGGCGAGCGGAGCCGTGCCCCGGGCGCGTGCCTGGCAGCAGAGGAAGAGGCCTTTGGTATTGACGTTGAATGTGAGATCCCACTCGTGCTCCGGCGTGTCCTCGGCCGCGTTGTTCTTGTTCACGCCCGCGTTGTTCACCGCGATGTCCAGCCGGCCCAGGCCCGCCACCGTCTCCGCCACCATCCTGGCGGCCGGTGAGAGCTAGTCTTCTTCATAAACCGTTATACCATGGCATTCCGCCAGCGCCACGCTCGTCGTATGAACGCCAGCGCAGCGGGCGCCAGCTTGCATGTGCCTTATGCTAGCAAGTGCCTTGTGCTAGCAATAATAGAAAAGGCAGCGGCACGACAGGCTTCAGGGGATTCAGGGCGCGGGACGCACCGCTCACAGTCGGCGGCGCGCGTGATGTCGGCCACCACGGCCAGGCTGCGCACGCCCTTGGCCGCCAGCTCGGCCGCGGTTGCCTCGGCCGTGGCGCGGACCACGTCAACGACCGCAACCGCCGCGCCAGCCTCGCCCAGCGCATGCGCGAACGCACGCCCGATGCCCTGGCCGCCGCCTGGCGCGCGCGCGCGCGGCGGCTTCAGTGCCGGGCCGCGCGAGCCGCGGCTCGTGCACGTGGGCAGGCTGTGCGGGCCACTGGCCTGGTCGACTGCTGACAAGCGTGGCACACGCACTGGTGCTCATGCTTGCAAACCGTCCCTTACCCCGATCAGGTCTGGTGCTGACATTGACACTATCACTTGGCTGGCCTGTCGCCGGAGTGGGCCACTGGTTGCAACCGTGGGCCGGCCGCGCCTGTCACCAGCGCGACGCGGCTGTTCAGCTTCAGGCGCTGCGTGATGAGGTTGCCGTGCAGGCCCGTTGCGACATCGTCCTTCGCGTCCGCGGGTGGCCTGCAGCGCGCCGTGCCGGTGTCCGTCACGGCGACATGTGGCAAGGGGAACACTACAGCCCTGGCTCCACTTATGGCATGGCTTGCCACGCATGCTTGCGCTGCATGATGGCCACACCAGAGCCGCCGTGAAGGCCTGTGAGAGCCTGCGCAGCAGCATGCGCACGCCTGCAGCCCATGGCTTCCAAGCTGGTTGCGGGGCGCACCGGCGCGTCACGATGCTGACGCCATCGCGGAAGGGCAGCACGACGACGTCCACGCGCGCGTCCTTGCGCACAAAGTCGTTGAACTTGCGGATGGCGTCCGCGGACTCGTCCTTCACGCCGCCGGGCTCGTACGTGCGGCCCTGCCGGCACAAGATACATGGTCCTCGGCTGCGCGCCGTGCAGCCCGCACGGGACGGGACACGACTGCATCCACGCACATGCTGGACACACGCTGCTGCCCATTGTTCGGAACGCCCGAGCAGGACGCGCAGCCGGGCGGACGCGAGCGCGGCACCTTCATCAGCGAATTGTCCACGATGATGGCGCCGCCCGGCGTGATGAGGTTGTGGTCCATCAGCTGCGCGCGGCGCTGGCTCTGCATCAGCATGGCGATGTGGTCGCACACCATGCAAATGGCCATATGTCAATCCACGTCGCATTTGCAGGTACCCCGCCAGTTCTTTCTTCAGACTCTCCTGACTCTCTTCTGATTATGAACATAGAGTGACTAGCTGGTGAGGTCACACCAGCGCAGTATGCAGAGCTGGTGCCAGCCGCTGCCAACCCCTCACCGCCTGCTGCGAGTCGAGCAACCTTCATGTCACACTGCGCTCTCGAGCTGCGGCACGCCATAAACCTCGAGAAGGCAGGCGTCGTGTCGGGGTCGGGATGGTGCAGGCGCCGCGCCGCGCCTGCTGGTAGTAGCCCAGGTAGCCGCCCTTGTCCGCGTCCAGGAAGGCGAGGTCGAAGCGCACGCCGCGCGCCGCCAGCTTCTCGATCGACTCGCTGGCCGGCCCCAGGACCACCTCCACCTGGCCGCGGAACCAGCGAACACGGCTCGCTTATGAAAGTCACCCTCGACTCCTGCGTGGTCGACAGCATGCATGACACGCATGGCAATGCCGAGGCAATGACGGAATGGCACGAAGCCAGCCCTGCTGGCGCGCCCGCCTCGCAGGGTGGCAGCACAGCGCGCGCGCGCGCGCTGGGCCGCCCCTGGCCAGCGCTCCCGCCGCAGGCGGACCGCGGCATCACAGGCGGCGCCGCCGGCGGGCGCGGGCGCGGGGCCCGGCGCGCCTTGTCCGCCACGCCCGCCCGGCGGAAGAAGGGCGCGGAGAAGTCGCGCATGTACTCCTCGATCTCCAGCGCGTGCACCTGCGCGGGCAGGCGACCGCTGATACCCTATACCCTATACCCTATGCAGGCGACCGCTGATGAGCATCGCCTGGCCACCAGGGCATGCACGTGCGCTGGCAGCCCGTGTGTCAGCTGATGCGGTGCTTCAGCTGCTGTGTGCGCGCGCTGGCAGGGCGCAGCATACTTTCAACAAGAGCGCTTGTGCACGCTGCGAGACGCCCGCGTGCAGCAGGGCATTGATGAGCTCCTCCGGCCCTGGAGGCGTCCAACAGGCAGGGCCCTGCACCACGGCAACCCGTCCCAGCACGACTCGCTCCAAGGCACCAGCGGAGCGTCGCAGCGCATGCTATGCTTATGCGTGCTGCACCAGCTGGGCTTAACGTGTGTGTTACTGCGTGCTAGCACGCACAATGGGCGATCAGGGCGCCGCACGCGGGGGCGCGGGCGTTGCATGGGGGCGGCCACGGCCAGGGGCGGACCCAGCCGACCGCTGGCAGCGCCAGCGCGACCACGAGCGTCGTCCCTGACCCACACCCTAACCCAGAATGTGTGGGGGCAGCCGGGGCCGGGGGCGGACCCGGCCATCGGCGGGCAGCGCCAGCGCGACCGCCAGCGTCGTCGTGCCGGTGAACATGCCGACCTCCAGCACCGTCTTGGCGTGCGCCAGCCGGCAGAGCGTGGCGATGAAGCGGCCCTCCAGCGCGCCCGCGCAGCACTCCTTCTTCTGCAGGAAGCGCGTCTTGCCCTGCCGCGCCGCAGGCGCCGTGACCCGCGGCCCCGACAAGAGGGGACGGGGCACGTGCATACTATGCACGTGCTTCGCCCGCCTTTGCAGGAAAGACAGCGTGTTGCACTGCGCGCTCTGTGCGGCAAGGCGCCGCGCCGCATGCGCTCTGTTGCGCCGCTTGCGCTCTCCTTGCTGTTCACTTGCTGTCAGGCAGCAAAGTTGTGGTTTGTGGATCAGTACTGACATAAGCATAACACCGGAGGCTCCGTGATAGTTACAGTGCAGAAAGCGCATGCAAAAAGTTGTACTACTATATCAAATAGACACTAGCTGGAGGTGCACACCTCCACGAGCTTTTCTGCGACATCCAGAGAGCATGTTTGGACTGCAGGTACTCACAATGCAGTCATCGCAGGCTCCAAGCGCACCTGTTCGTGGGCATCAGCCCAATCGTTGCTCCCCGAAGCCTGGATCAGCTCTTGGACCACCTGCACGCACGCCATCCCCCGCTACGTTATACACCACCTTCTACATAATGGGTCTGCTGTAAGTGTTGTGCAGGCTCCAGGCCTTGGCTTGCCTGCGCACAAGGCAACGCTCAGCCGCCAGAAATAGCAGTTTCAGTTTATACCGCATCAACGAGCCAATGCAGTGCGGTCCACCCCCGCGCCAAGGCACAAGATAGCTTGTGGTGTCTTGCAGTACTCTGTGACCTTCGTCCATGCAAGCCTCACTAAACAAGGCGGCGTCCGGGCAGAATGCAGTGATTGGAGGCGCATGCGCGAGCCAAAGCAATCGGGTGCAGGCGCTCACGGGTGCGGGCGGCGTGGAGACGGCGTCCAGGTACGGGTCCAGGCCCGCCACCAGCTTATACGCCCGCTCCACCAGCCCGCGCATCTCTGCCTGGTCGGGGGCCGCCAGCGCACGTCCCAGCAGGTCCACCAGCGCCTCCACCGGCGTGTCCGGCTGCCCGGTGCTGTGAATGCTGTGCTCGCCGTTGACTGTCATTGCGCCCGGGTATCAGTGCAGGAACGCCCAGCCACTGCAATAGTAATGCTACCAGCGTCGCACTGTCTATAGCGCAAGCCGCTGGCTATGACTGCCTATGCTGCACGCTTATTTCCGCTGCCGTCCTGCGTGTTAAAAAGGTGCCGACAACCCTTTTGTTCAAACCAGGCCACGCCAGCCCGAGCAGGCGACAGGCAATCACTGCGCGGCCACCCAAGAGCCAGAGCAGTCACTGTTGCATAGTCTATCGCGAGCTAGCGCACCTCCGCTTTCGGAAAGCGGCGTGCCTAGCTAGAAAGCAGACGCGAGCTGCGTGCAAGAGTGCAATAGTACACTCGCACAAGTGCTCGCGCAGCTAGCAGTCTCGCAGGCGCTTGAGATGGGAAGCCACTGCCTTGCAGCGGGCTTGACCGCAAGCCTGCCCCGCAACCACAGCCAGCCGATATGCAGGTGCGCACGGGATTGCCGGATGGGCCACACGTGCAGATCAATGCCTTTCCGATACCAGAGTGATGCGTGATGGGCGGCCGGGTGCCTGACAGCAGCTTAGCAGCCCGGGCATTGGCCTGCTTGCGGGAGGGCGACGTCACCCAGCCGCCTCACGACCACAATGCCATGAGGCCACACCATCGCTGTCGGAATATTATCCAGAGCGCTCCGCGACGGTTGAGCTGGTTGGTGGACAAAAAGCAAAGGGCTTGGCATAGTGCAGCGGCGCAGGTGTCCCATTATCTGGCACCGATGGCGCATGTGCTTACATGCACATTGCGCCTGCATGCAGGCCGCCACACCGACCCGCGCGCTTGAACGCGGGTTCGCGGCCTCACCGACCACGGACACAGGCGGCCGCGACCGTCACAGCGCCGGCGGACCATGCTGTCTCCGCGCAGACTGCCACGCCAGCGGGCGTGACGGCCGCGGCCAGTGCGCCGCAGCCGGTGTCCGATCACGCGGAGCGTGGCATGAGCCACGCCGTGAGCCCTGACCGCCACAATCAGCCTGGGCTGAACGGCCTATCCGCATGCGGCACGTCCGGCCTCACCACGGTGCGCGGCATGCACGCTTCCTGATATGCGCAGCCCTCTTCGCCTGAATAACTGTTAGACGGGTAAGTATTGTTTGTGGTGATAACGAGCTGTGGAGCTCGCTGCGAGTTGCAATGTTGCTTTGCTGCAGCAGTGATGCAGAGCAGTGCATAGCCTCTTTGCTAGCGGGCTGTCGGTGCGCAACACTCCCATATCCTCGAGCACGACGCGCAGGGCGTGTTCCAGATCAACGCTGTGCAGCCCGTCCGGTACGTCATCGAGGAGGTGTCTGGGCTGTTTGACGTGGAGAACGAGGTGCGCATAGGGAGCCTTAATGTGTGTGTAGTGGCTGGGTTTTCGGCCCGCTTCTGCTATGTTGCAAGCAGGTCATGCGATATGTATTGTCAAGCACACGTGACGTAAGTTTGCGTGCAGCTACACACTCACCATCCTTTTGTATCGAGCCTGACGCACTGACCTCCTGCTGCTGGTGGCGATCTGCAGACCATGCTGCGGGGAGTGGTGCCGGACTCGTTCCCATGCCAGCCGACCGTCCTGCCTGTGCACGCTCCTGGGCAGCGCCGCTTTGTCGTCATGGACGACAATGTGCACCGCATTTACGGCGAGCGCGTGCAGAAGGTATGCTGCATGGGTCTGAGCTTTTCGTGCATTGGTGAGCACTTAGTAGGCAGGTTTTGCAAGCAGAGGCACTGAATCCAAGCAGACGTGCTTGCGGTTGCTGGGCATGTATGGTGCATGCAGGTCCCCTGCTGAACATGCCAGTGTCCTTTCTTGCTGCCAATAGCCATGCTTATTGTCCCGAATTGTCATACCACCATACCACCATTATTTGGTTGTGGCCTCTGACGCACGTGACCCGCTGGTGGTGGCAGTACTTTGACGCCCACGGCGTGGAGTGCCGGATCCTGCCGCTGCCCACCAACGAGGCCAACAAGAGCTTCGACCTGGTGTTTGAGATCACCCGCCAGCTGGAGGAGTTCAAGCTCAACCGGCGCGCGCTACCTGCCTCCCGCGCTGCTGCGCCGCTGCGCTGAGTGCCGCAGCGGGCGCATGTGCTGTGTCCGTGCGCATGCTGTGCAGGGCCAGCATACCAAGGGCTTGCCCAGGGATGGCCGCTGCGCTTTCCATCGCGCCTGCCAAGCACGCACCGCCGTGGCGCTGACAGACATGGCGTCGGGTTGGCAGGCGCAAGGAGCCTATCGTGGCCATTGGCGGCGGCGTGTGCCTGGACGTTGTTGGGCTGGCCTCAAACCTGTACCGGCGCAACACGCCGGTCATCAAGGCAAGCTCGCGCCGCGTGGTGGCTGGGCTGGCCCACCTCAGTCCAGTGCTCTCTGTGTGTGACATGTGCAGGGAATGGCTGCCAAGGAAGGCCAAAGTGCCTGTTTGGCAGAACTGCCGAGGTATTCAGCCCAGCTGATGTGCGGCTGCATGCGCGTCCAGGTGCCGACGACGGTCATGGCGGCGGTGGATGCATCTGTGGGCATCAAGACTGCAGTCAATTTTGAGAACCGGAAGAACAAGATGGGCACGTACTGCCCGCCGCTGGCAGTGTACATCGACAGGTGCGCCCTCGAAGGCTGGCATAGACAGGCAGCGCTCTGTGGTTGGTTTGTGTCACGCAGATTCAGCCTCGGCAAGTGTGTGGCATGCAGATGCAGCCCTGGTACATGTGTGGGTGACAAGTGTAGCAGTGTGGGGTTGTTCCAAGGGCAAGGTGGCCAGTTTGCGTGTCGATGAGTTCACCTGTGCACTGTGCAGCATTAAGAGGTCCAACTATGATCCTGGAAGACATGATGTTGAGAGCAAAGTTGGTGCTGCTCATGCAGGTCATTCCTGAAGACGCTGGACCAGCGGAACGTGAGCAACGGTTCAGCAGAGATGCTGAAGATGGCGTGCATCAAGGATGCGCCGCTGTTTGTGGTGCTCGAGGCGCATGCGCGGGAGCTCATCGCTGGCAATTTTCAGAGCGCTGCCTCAAGCGTGGCCATGCGGCGGTCCATCCAGGGCATGGTGCATGCTGCGCTGTCGACTTGCGTCTCCTGTATTGCATACCGTTTGCCAGTCACATAGGTGTTTGTGCTCTGTCACTTGCAATGACATACTTTGTTTTTACGGTATTTTTAGCGTCTAGTGCTCGCTCGATGCATGTAGTGCTCGATGCATTTATTGCATGCAGTGCAGCGTGAAATGCCAACAAAGAGTGCTTGTCAGCCTGTGCATGACATTGGTGTGGCATACGTTGACGCAGCGCTTGTGCTTAGCACTTATGCTGCGGTGTGGGGCAGCTGGAGGAGCTGGAGTACAACCTGTGGGAGCATGTGCTGTGCCGCGTGGTCGACTACGGGCACGCGTTTTCGACTGAGATTGAGATGGCCGCGCTGATGCATGGCGACGAGCTGCTGCACGGCGAGGCTGTGAACATCGACATGGCGCTGACCACGCAGGTGCTGACCTGCTCCACGTACCACATGCTGTATATTCTGCAATTCTGTGCAGTGCTGTGCGTGGCGCCTGCGTCATTCCGCGCCTGCAGCGCGCCTGCACATCGTGCTGGCGCCTCTTCTGCCCCCAGCTAACCAATATGCGCGGGTTTGCAAGTGATTTGGCACATTACTTTAAATTGAATCGGACTCTGCATCATGCGTGCAGCTGGCTTTCAACCGCAGCCTGATCAGCGTGGATGAGCGCAACCGCGTGTTCCGCGTCATGAAGAGCCTCCAGCTGCCATTCTGGCACCCTGTCTGCTGCACCAAGCTGTTTTACAAGGTGAGCTGGCGGGACCTGCTGCGCAGTGGGTGGTCTTACCTGTCATAATTTCATTATGCAGTTGAGGTAGCTTGCTGTCACGATGGCCTGACATATGGGTTTGCTATGTCACTGGATATCACCCTAGTCTGGCTCGCCTGCGGTTGAGCGGCCTGGGAGGTTGCCGGTACTGCACTGGCACATGGAATATGATTGCATGCTAGTGTGATGCCAGCGGTAATGATTCTGTACCTGCAACTGCCGCGAAAGGGAATATACTGACATGCCTGTCCAACAGGGCCTGGTGGACACGACCAAGGCGCGCGACGGGCTGCAGCGCGTGCCGCTGATGGCCGGCATCGGCGCGGCCACGTTTGTGAACGACCTCACGCGTGAGGA
>JAABUO010005173.1_pt1 | contig 15261 bp, 13 predicted proteins | sample 5559291 | NCBI WGS metagenome assembly JAABUO01 (sample SAMN10711878, study PRJNA513372) | rock metagenome | isolation source: Antarctica rocks | place: Antarctica: Victoria Land, Finger Mt sud
TCATCAGCACGGTATCACAAGCTTGTAGAATTGGTGGCACATTAGCAATGAATCAGTCATGTGTAGTCAAGAGGAGACAGGTGGGTACCTATGGACTGCATCCAGGAGTTTTCTTTGCCCTCCACCCCTGCCAGCCAGATCCAGGAGCAGCCCATGAGTAATGAATCAGTCATGGTTTAGTAATGCAAGAGGAGACAGGTGGGTACCTATGGACTGCATCCAGGAGTTCTCTTTGCCCTCCACCCCTGCCAGCCAGATCCAGGAGCAGCCCATGAGGTTGAGCAGCCACATGGTGATGTACATGAGCATCAGCATGAAGATATGGCCCACTGACAAGCCCCTGAAGATCTTGCGGCTGTACTGCCCGGTCAAAACCATTGTCAGCATGGACTGCATGCACACACTAAATAGTCAGACAAACGACATGCACACACTCAGTAGTCAGATAAACAACTTTTATCATGTCAGCAGCATCAGTGTAAGATGATATGTCCTCTGGAGGACTTCTGACTGCACTGCCCTATACAGAATCAATATCAGCACAGACTGCAGGCTCAGAAAGTCAACAACTGTTTGCAGCGCAGAGATACAGTGTATGCTTTGGTCTGAACGCCAAGACAATTTGACAAGCCTTGAGAACTGTTGCAGCTTTTTGCACTGTCAGCACTGACGTCATGAACAGAATTGCTCCAAAACCCGAATTGATGTCTGTAGACACAAAGATGGGACACATATATACATTGAATGAATGCATGCATAAGCAATCCTGAGAAGATAAAGTCAGGGATTGCTGGAGAAAGAACTGGCTGCTGCAGTCCAGCACACCGCAATACCCTGTGAAGCTAACATGGGCAAAAAAATGTGGGTCAGTATGAGCATAATGTATGTCACAGGATAGTCCATCTGGCATTCAAGCTATGTGGTCTCTCAACTGTGGGCTGAATGGTGTGCACGCACACGCCTGACATCAGATCTGTCCCGAGAGCAGTCTTCTTGCAAGTGCAGCAGCGAGACTGCTGCTACTGCTCACACAGTGTCTGCAGTCTTAGCACAATTTTGTACATTGACTGCAGAGTGCAGAGATACAATGATTCAGTGCCTTGCACATCTCACCTTGCACAACTTTCAGACAAAGCATGCAAGGCTCCATTACCAGTGAGATCAACTGGAAACATAGACAGCCATGATGCAATGCACATGAGGAGCTTTGATCCAGGTGTGGAAAAGCTACCTTGATGAGCAGGAAGACGCGCTTCATTCTGAACAGGCGCAGAAGCAGAATGATGTGCAGGGCCAGGCCATAGTGATTTCCAGGCAGGCAAACCCACACCAGCTGCACCACACACCACTTTTGGTCAACAAGACTGTATGGCATGATTTTTTTTTGCCATCAGCTGCAAAAACACACGTCTTTCGACCAACAAGACTCTATAGCGTTGACCCTTTTTGGCACAGCTGCACAAGCACGCCACTTTGGGTCAATAAGGCTCAATGGTGTCAGAACTCTTTGGCATTCAGATTCTCTGGCTGCTATTTGACTGTGTGGCACACACAGCGCTCTGGCTAAGGCTGGTCACGAGAATGCAACCCTGTCAGCAAAAGTGCACATTGCGGATAGTTAGTTGGGATGGAGCAGAAAGCCAGCTGCATGGCTGTCCTTGTCCACGACGTCAGGGCCAGCAAAGCATACAAAGCATGCACACAGGTGGTGCCTATTATCCCTAAGGGCTTTGGTACCGTCAGGGATGGCTGTAGAGACGCAGGGGCAGTGCGTAATTCAGTGCAACTTTGTGTAAACCAAAATAGTATGTAAGCGACTGAAGGCAATGTCAGACTTGCCACTCTGTCTTGTGTGAGGGCACTGTGCAACCTGGAAGGGCTTGATCGTGTCCTGCTGCATGTTGGCTTTACTGACGGACTGTACAGAGCCGACGTGCATCTGTGAACAAGATGGTACAGAGCAAACATGCAGCCTTGCATAGAAACATACAACACAGATATGCAGCTTTGCTGGCACTCTCACACAGCAGACATGCAGTTTTGTACAAAATCTCACACAGCAGACAGGCAGCCTTGTACCGAAACACACAAAGCAGATATGCAGCTTTGTGTTTAAAACATAAAGCAGATATGCAGCTCTGTATTGAAACTCACACAGCAGACATGCAGCTTTGTAACACTGTACTATACATATTCATGCAAAGATGGAGCTGCTGGAGTTAGGATTTCAGAGCTGCTGGAGTTAGGGTTTCAGAGCTGCTGAAATTAGGGTTTCAGAGAAGCAGACCTCAGCAATGGAGGGGATGGCAGCCAGGAAGTCCCCGGTGAAGGTGTTGTGGCGCATGTAGAAGTGCGCGATGAGGCCGCCGTCCATGATGAGCTCCCTCTTCAGGTTGTACACCACACAGAAGCCCATCCGGAACCGCATGAAAATATCAACCCAGTAGAACAAACCTGCATATCATTTTTCATTTCATTTTATACCTTACAGTCTGGGGTGTGGAGCCAGCATATCAACCATCAGGATCACCATTGTTACATTGGTGACTAATTCAATGAGTTAGTTATCGTTCTTGTGCTGATTCATTCACAACTTTTATGGGCTCATTTGAAGCCAACCAGTCCTAGTTGGCAACCTGGTGTGCTTTGTATGCACTCTGCATCTTCTTCTTTGCACTGTTGCCAGTCATGTGCTGACCTCATCCCTGTTCTGCAGTGTTGTCTCTCAGAGCTGCATGGCACTGAACTCTTGCGCAAGACATGGCTGGTAACTGTGCTAGGGAGTTATAATTAGTTAGCTCGGCTGAGATCACAGAGCAAGACAACGGCACCCACTATGATGGCATCTGAGATGTCACTGTTGCAACACTACTTGTGCAGGAGAAAGGCTGCAGGGGGTTTCGGATTTGAAACCTACACCAAACCTAAACCAAACCCTGCAAAACAGAAGATAGCACAGGTCTCAAAGAGGCCACGCACAGCAGCACGGCGGACTGACCTCCCAGCACCAGGTTGACAGCTGAGCCCCAGTAGTACATGGTGTTGTTGGTGGGGAACACAATGAGGACCGGCATGAGGAAGGCTGTGTACAGCAGGTCCACAAAGCCCATCAGGAAGATCCATGCCACACAGATTCGGTCTGCCGGGGACAGCGTGCGCATGTGGAAGATCGCTTTACGCCTGTGCACACCACCGGGGCTTCAGAATCACTGCCAGATACCTGGCATGGTGTGAAAGTCACCTTTTTGTTTGTTTTTTTGTGTGTTTCAGGGGAAATGTCCACCCTCCGCCAGATGATGAAGGAACAAACCTGGTTTGAGCCCAAACAAAGTCAGCTTGGTGCTGACATGAGCCAGAAACAAAATTTGCTGACTTGCAACTTGTACTGATCAGCGTGAGATGCATAGCAGTGGAGTACATTGATTGCATCTTGATTGATACAGCTTTTGAGGCTTGAATTGCCTTGCCAGGACAAAACACAGCTGGCTTGAGAGGGTGTGTGCATTGCTATATGCAGAATGCCACAAGAATGACCACTGCTCTAGGGTCTGCAGCAAAACATGTATGCTTTCTTAAAGAGATATGGTTGGCCATCCATGTGCTCTCTAGCTCCATTAGTCATGAGACACAAGTCTTATTATCGCATCAGATACATACAGTCCTGAATGGCTCCCTGTAAAAGGTCCTGCTCTGGCATTACCCGTACCAACAATAATGACACTGGCAGAAGTCAAAGGCTTACACGTGCTCAGTCTTTTGCTCTCCGGCACGTTCAACATCCACTTCTTCTGTGCCGCCAAGCTTGTTCTTGAGACAGCAGAAAGCTGTCCACCATAGACAAGACACACCCATGAATCGGCCATGCACTGCAAGATTTCCCCTGGAGCAAACAAACTGATGATCTCTTGATTGCTGACAGGCTGACGCATGCAGGAAGTGGGAGCAGAAGCCACGCAGTGTATAAGGTATACATGTTTGGTGACACGACCAGTCAAGACCAGTTAAGTTAGATATAAGCCACTCTATTGGTTTCCTTGTTACCTTAGGTATGTGTTCCAGTCTTCCCTCTCCACTTCCAGTTCTCTCGCCCAGTATGTGGTGGGCAGAGCACCTGTAGCAGACCAGCTTAGTCCACTTCAGGATAGTCTGGCTTACTTTTTGTGTTTTCCTTGCTTAAACGACTGCCTCGAAGAGCACGCACCTTTAGCCTCAAGGATATTTGTGCTGCCTGCATAGCAAAAGAAACATGGCTCGACACAGACTCGCGAGAAGCAGCACCTGAAGGCGAGCGATAATATACACGGAAGACACGAAACACAGTGTGAGATCAGTCTGCAGTGCAGTCAGCCTTCTTCTGACCTCGCATATCCGCTTCATTATGACTCCACAGCAGCGAGGATTTGGCATGTTTGGGTTTGGAGTCAGCAGCCTCATGGCTGTGCTGCTGAGCGACCCCGGGATCTGACTTGACTGCGAGCTTGGTAGATTTGTCGACCGCGTGCATTTCGCAGGTCTACAGAGCGCTACAGCATGCTCGCATGCGGACACACGATTCGCATCATACAACGGCGGCACCCGCTCGCAGCGCTCGCAAAACTTTCCGCTGTAACTGCCAAGGCAGCTTGTCGAAGATTTGCAGTCGTACCACGTGCATCAAGACACCTGGAATTTCGCATCCCGCGTTCTTCCAGCTTCAGTGTGCAAGCAATGCAGGAAGGCAGGCAGCAGCTAATTGAGTGTGCATTGCAGCATGGTGCGGCCAGAATTTTTACCAGGCTGTGACTGCACAGCTGTGACTGTATTATGCAGGGCTTGTTGCAGTATATCTTCAGCTGGCAATGCGCAAATGAGTTCGCAATCGCTGCGCAGTGCATGCACACACAATTTATTCAGCAAATGTTTACGTTCTCCAGGATAAACCTACGAATATATTTCACATTTTCTCAACAAACACAAACCAAATTGTGCGGGTTGCATCAATCTGTTTGTCGATGTATCAAAGCCAGTCATCTCACCATAATGGAATGATTCTGCTCCTCAGCTTGGCACATGTGCATGCCCAAACATGACACGACATATTAGGCTGCTTTACATAGCGGCCTGACACAAGCCGCAACAATCAGACATTGGTGTGCTTGCCCACACTGCTGCCGGGGGTGAGCTTGTCCTTGACCTTCTGCAAGCCAGTCCTGTCATCCACTGCGCCACCAGTGGCATCATATTCAGCACCCTTAGTGGCCTTGCTGACGTTGCCACTGCTGCCACCACTGCCAAGAGTGCCAGAACCAGTCCTTCCACTGCTACCTGCATCAGCCAGATACATAACTAGCATGCACTAAATCGACAACATACTATTTTGGAATTGCAAAGATCTTATTGAATGTATGCGTAGCTGTGCTATGCATGCAAGTCATGCATACAATTGTGAGTTGAAGTGAGGGCAGGTGCAAATGTTACACACTGCCCTGCCAGAACACAAAGGAGCTCACCTGCAACAGGGCTCATGCACAACTAATTGATGCTCCAGCATGACAGCAACTTGTGCTGCTGTCTTGAGATGCCCAAGGCAGATTCTGCAGCGTGTGCTCAATGATATGGTGCCAGATCTGACATTGCCCCTGTTCCAGTGTTGCCATATGAGCCTGTGCTGGTGTCAGCTGTGCTGCCAGCGCCAAAGGAACCGGACCCAGTGTCAAATCCCTGAGCAGTGCCAGTGCCAGTGACGATACCAGCCCCAGGCAAGCCATCTGCATGGTGGGTGACACTGCTGCCTGAGCCAGTGTAGGTGCCTGTGCCTGGACTTGCGCCTGAGCTGTAGCCAGTGTTGTGGCCTGTGCCTGCATCGTTGCCGACACTGCAGAAGCAAGCAGAATTCTTTGAAGACTGTGTTGGCTACAGACCACGAGAAACCTGCTATGCTTGGTTCCACCTTGCAGAAGATCGTCGGCGGTTATCTATCGACAGCAGACACAATGACGAATTCATTGGACATCGTGCAACATCAACTTGTGCAGTATGACTGGGACACGCAGAGCCATGCATTGCAGGAACGCGGTTTGCAACGCCATGTTTGGAGTGGGTGTGAGCAGATGCCAGATTATGCTACGGGCCAAGTCACCTGTTATTTAAGGGTGCTCCACCTCGTGACCGCAACCGAATCTGCAAGCAGCATGATACTCTTCATACCATGTCGCAATGCTTTTGCATGCGCGTCACCTGCAAGTCGAGTCTCTGCATGCACCCGCATGCAGAAGTTGACTGGCCTGACACAAGCAGCAGGAGGTCTTACCTCGTCCATAATGCCAGACATGCTTGCACTTTGATGTTAAGTAACGTTTGATTGCTGATGCGCCTAGTCAGTTGGGTGGAAATGCACTGAGGTAGCTGCTCAAGATTTTGTAATCTGCAGAGGCTTTCATAGAACTTCATGACGTGTCGCAGGATGGCATGTGCCTGCACGTTCCAGCTACTTTTACCAGACATCATCTGCAGCGTACGGATTTCACTTGTAGCATCACCTAGAGCAGGTCCTTCCCTGCTGCAGGTCCTTCCCTGCTTGTCAATGACACCCTGATCGTACAGCAGTAAGCTCCTCCTTTTGGACATAATCGCAAGCCTTTCCATTTGTGCAAGCATGTACAAATGACCATGGATGGTACTCAGTTAGTTGGAGTTGCCGGCAACATTACGTGCGGCTGTGACATATACCATCAAGAAATTACACACAATCATCAAAATCACGAACTCAGGTAAATTGCCTGACGCAAAGTCATTGACACCTAGTTGTACTGGCAAAATCTCAAGGGTGCAAGCTGCTGCTGATTTGTACGAGTCTGTTCCACTGAATCATACTGTACTTCTCAATGTCAGCTGTCAATACTACACATGTACAGCAGCCGTCAGACTTGTTCATGTGACCAACAAACGGGCTGCTGACTGCAGGCTGCCTCACTGTGTGAAGTTGTGAGTTGCAAACCGTGTTTGCCGGCACATTGGGGCATGCACAAACTGTGCCTAAACCTCGGTCATTTACAAGCACAGCAACCTGCAATCATCTTTAGCTCAGCTCAGCAGCTCTGCTTGAGATTTTGCTGTTGCACTACACTATCACCACCAGAGGCATGGACAAGAACATTCTCATTGCTCACATCAGGATTGAGCTCTCCAGATTAGCACTAGTGCTAAGACTCAGTACTGATAAAGGTTTTCTTGGCCGATGTCACAACTGTGGCTTCAGCTATCAAGAAGACCTGAAGCACTGACCAGGACTTTCTGGAAAGGTCGGCCAAAACCCTTCTCTGCCACATCTGCCCTCTTATCTCCCAGGAACTTCCCAGCCCTGCATTACCATCAGATCTGACATCCTGTGATATATGCAGTCATTCATCCATCTTCATTCGTTGAACACGTGTCTTTCTTCAGGTGTACACACGCACAATCCTGAGTGGCTCCCTGTGCAAGGTCCTGTTATGGTTTGGCAGCCGGTGTACCAACAAACACATGAACCATGTGCAATCGTTCAGAGAATTGTCACTCATGATAGGCAATGACACACTCATGTGGCACTTGCTGCATCAAGCTGTCTTAGCACATGCCCAGCTTGTGCTGTGCAGTTAAAACATGATTGCCAAGCACAGCGTATGCTCATAGGGCACTTTTGAAATACATGCAGAATTTACTGTTTGCTGCTGTGTTCGCTTCTTGTGAGCATGACTTTGGCTGGAACATGCAACTGAAATTATCAATGCTGCAACATGCATGGAACATGCTTCCTGGGATAAGAATGGCACAGAACCAGCACGCCATGCAACATGTTGCATAACAGACAATGTGACATACACCTGCAGATCTATTGCTTTGTAGAGTTCAGGGTTCTGGCTTGAAACCTGTCGTTAGCATGTGGTGCATTGATCTCAAGCAACAGCCCGGTGGCATTCAGTACACACAAAATGCCAGACAGTACTGGCATGCTATCTCAATAGCCACCATGTCTTGAGCAAGCACGCCAGTAGCAGCACCCACTTGAAGAAAACCGAGTTGTTTGCCTTGACAGTCGGCAGCTTGGTGAGCTGCTGCACGACCTCCATGCCATCAACCAGGTGGCCTATGACTAAGTTGGTGGCGTCCAGGTCAGGAGCTGGCTGAGTGGTGATGACAAAGCCACTGCCGTTTGGGGACTCCCCGGGGGTTGGCTCCTCCACCCTGATCAGCTTGCCATTGTAGGCTACCAGCTTAGTCTTGCCTACCCTGCACTGCATAAGGTGTGACTTGCATACTGATGCTGGTCAGAAACTGCCTATGAGTGAATTGCCTTTGAGTGAACTGCCTTTGAGTGAATTGCTTCGAGTGAATTGCCTTTGAGTGAGTTGCCTTTGAGTGAGCTGCTTTTGAGTGAACTGCCTTTGAGTGAACTGCCTTTGAGGGAATTGTCTTTGAGTGAACTGCCTGTGAGTGAATTGCCTTTGACTGAACCACGGGAACTTGGCTCTTTCACTCTAATGAGCTTGCCATTGACCAATACTGTAGATTTGCCTTGCCTGTCCTGCATGGCATTCATAGTGTGCATGCCCGATTGAGTTCAACATGTTGCATTCTGATGGGGTTCTGAATGAGTGGTGGAGACAACACCGACGCCTCAGGATGATTCATATATAGAGTGTTGGCTCCTCCAGCCGGATGAGCTTGCTACTGGAAGCTACCAGCTTAGACTTGCCTCACCTGCAGTGCGCAGTGTGCATACCACACACCAAGTTCGGTGTATTGCGTATTGAGTGCTGGGTGAGAGGCAGTGAAAATGTGACAGCCTCAGGGTGATCCAAGGGGGGTTGGCCCTTGCAATCTGATGAGCTTGTGGGCTGCAGGTTCTGTAGCATACAGTGTTGGGTGAGATATCAATATTCAAGGCTATCATGAGTGCCACTTTGTCATCACTAGATGAAACAGTAGTGTAGACCCAGTGCTTTTGAGCTCTGTATGCACATCATGTGGTAATGGCCAGGCTGTTGACAACGGGTGATTTGGTGAGATCAGTTTCTGTCTTGTTTCTGTCTTGTTTGGTGCAGGGCTGGCAAGATATGATTGATGTCATTTGACAGCCTTCTCATCAAATCAGCTGACTGTTTTGATACCGATGAGTGATGCAGCCAGTTTGCTGTTGCCTGCGAAGTGTCAAAAGATGTCCAAGCACAAATTTGCAATGCCATACAAACTGGATGTTTGTCGACTACTTGCAACCAACAGCAGCTAGCAAGTAATAGCAATACTGCCAGTGGGACAACGAGCAGCAATCAGCAGCTACATCACAATTTAGTTCACAGTGTCACATGGCAACATGCACAGACCCAAACTGTTTCAAGCATTTTGTCAATGAAAAGGGCAAGATGAGGGCAAAGGGCAGTCTGCAGCTCACTTGGTGCGTGTGTCCTTGACAATGAGGGAGACCGTCCCGGCTGCATCATGCCGATGTGTACTCTCTGCCATCTCTGCCTGCACACATGTGATGCACACATGTGATGAATGTTGTTGGGTCTATGACAGGAACAGCTCTGCAGATAACCGGGCCCTTGGCCAGCGTATCAGGAAACATCACATTCAGCATCTGAGGGGCTGTACAGCATCTGGGGGTTATCTACAGCATCTGGGGAGTTGTAGCCTTACAGAATCGCTGTGAGCATATCAGATGTACCAACTTGATTGGATACATTGAACAGCGCCTGTGTGCTATGGGACAGGCAGCTTTGGGTGAGCTTTGCAAAATCACATTGATGAGAGACAGGAACATAAACGTATGCAACAGGAGAATGGAGACAGAACAACAGGCAGGAATGCAGCCATGTGGGCATGCAAAGGGAAAACGGGTAAGCTGTGCAAACACACCATGAGTGCATGGGCAATACCCTGCACAGACAGACAGCTATACAGACCAACAGACATACAGTGTGGACACTCAGTGCTGGACACTTAGTGCTAGTCTAGCAAATGCATGTGACACTCTGTGCTGCAGTGATGCAACGCAGCTGGATTGGATGCTCTGACACTCTGTGCTGCAGAGATGCACTGGAGGTGGATGCAAAGGACAAAGTAGCAGACTGACCTCCAGCTCCTCAACAGTGTCACCACCAGCCACTCTAGATATATTGGTGGCATCATACGTCAAACTTCTCTGCCCACTGTTCTTGATGAACCCCTACACACCGATGACCAACCGTTACAACAGGTCCCTGAAACACTATACGGAATTGCAGAAACATTGTTGCTTGCTGTGACTGCCCGCAACAAGATGGGGTTCCTGTGACTAGCAGTCCAGGGCAACAAGCTTTATAATCTCAACTTTATACTGCCTGCGTCTTGTGTCCAGGCACCTGATGTGGGCACATTGGTGCCCTTGTGCTTAGATGAAATACATGTCCCTGACAGGAACAACAGTATGCAGAAACAACAGTATGCAGAAACAACAGTATGCAGAAACAACAGTATGCAGAAACAGTAGTATGCAGAAACAACAATATGCAGGAATGCAAGAACTCAGGAACAAAAGGAGAAGGGTGTTTGGATTCTGAGAGAATGACCTGTGCAATGCCATCAAACTTTGAGAGGCGGTAGCCAACTCCATTGAGGCCCTGGGAAAGCTGAGCAAACCTCCTAGTGCCCACAGGGGCATCCCCAGCCAATTTGATTACCAAACGGCCCCTGGGCTCTCCATCAACACTCAGGTCTAAATATACCTGCTGACTGTCGGCTGTGGTGTTTGGCGCCTGCAGATACAAGCAACAAAGCTAACTTCCGCAGCCGGCACATTTGCATGGAATGCTGATTGAGCAGTGATACTTTCACAGCACACAGTTTGCCCTGCCATGTGTGGCATGTGTGTCATGCAGTTGCTGTTCTTTGATCTATGATGTCAGAAACAAGGGATGTAAAGGCATTGAAGCTGCTGACCTCACTGGTGTCAGCTACAGGATTTTTGTTCTCCTCTGACTTATTGTCTGGACTGTCTCGGTTGTCTGGTGTGTTTTCCTCATTCAATACACTGTTCTCACCAGAGACAACATCCACGACGGTTCTGGACGCTGCTGAGCTGGCTGCAGAAGATGAACTGGCTGTGGGAGGTGGCATACTGAAGGCGTCTGCTGCAGCTGGCATTGGCTGTTGCAAGGCACAGACTGCAGCCAAATTAAGGGACATGAACAGGTTCACCGCGTGGTTACGCAGAGTGTTTCCTGTTGAGGCTGCGCTGTGTGCTTTGGCGTGAGACTGTTGTTGGCATGAAATCTGTCTGGTAACAGATTGCAGCGCCCGGTGTGTTCGGCACATTCGCTGCAGCCGTCCGTGCCCACCGAAAGCCTGCTGTCCTGGCGCCTGGGCGCGCATCAGGCGCTGATGCATGTTCTCAATCGGAAAGCGCTATATTGCAAGGCGACTCTGTCGCGCTCGGGACCGAGATCACGGCTTTTGAGCATGCATGAACAGGAGGTCTGCAGCTTACGTCAACGGATCGACGAGCGGTGCTTTGGACTTGCAGAAATAAGAGATGGAAAAGATGACCGGCGATCACCACACTCGACAACGCTGACGAGTTTTTAAGCAGATAAGCAAGTCCAAATCGATCAAAGTATGGTGTCCAATTTGGATGTCGAAAGCTTAGTAACCAGACGAAGCAACCCTAGCCAGCTGTACTGTGGTATATTAAAATTACAATATCACATGCACACACGCACCTGCAATTGCAGCGTAGCTTTGTGCGCATTGTTGAGCACAAGAAGCTTCTTGATAAAGATCACGCATGCTATAGCTGTATAGAGCATACGTGTATGTGAGCAGAGAATGCAGAGTGGTGCTGGAATTCAGCTGTCCTGACTCAATGCAACCATACATGCATGCATCCAGTACTGTACTAGTAGCTTGTGACTGTGTCTTATGGCTGCGAGTGCATGTAAGAATCTTGACAAGTTACAGAGTCAAGGAAGGAGTGCTGCTTCATTTTTTGCAGCAGAAATTTCTTTCAAGCATTTAACAAACAAAGCACACTCATGCCAGCACAAAATACTTACTACATTTTACATATCAAAGCAGCCACACACTAAAGCAAAACTGTTGAAATGTGAGCTGATACATAAAACTCACTGGCGTACTTGCCTACAAAGCCCTGAAGGTCACCACACGCTTTAAAGGGGTTGTGCAAACTTATCTGACCCCTGTACCCCTGGCCAGCTTCAAGCTTTCAACACAGCATGTACTGCTAACAGGTCGCCTGGGCAGCCAATTTACTCTTCATCTCATGCATCTCCAGCCAATCTCTACATAGCATGTTGGTACCCTGAACACCTGTTAGTCCACCTGTTGCTCTCTGGAATGATACATCTTCATAGGAAGGCACCTTCCCTTCCGCCTCTGCACCTGCCATCATCTGTTTCTGGTCCAGGCGGCCTGAAGAGCAGAGCCCATATGAGAGGGCCCCTGTGAGCCCATGTGAGAGAGCCCATGTGACAGAGCTCATGTGAGCGAGCAAGGCCCATGCATGGCCACATATGTGAGGGAGAACAAAGCGCAATGTGACATCTGTCAGAATTTTGCTGGCAGATCAGAAACTTGTGTTGTCTTCTTTGCATGGTAACGTGCATGTAAAATGAACTGCGTGTCACCTGTGCTCAACAAATTGGCATCATATCATCGGGACCCTTCTTCTTCTGCCAAGCCTGGAACCAAAACACAGGCTCAGGCGGTCTCTTGCACAAATTATGTAACCAACATGACAGCAGCATTTGGGTCACATGTACATAACGTTGTCATATTGGTTTTGCGTTGTCAAGTGCAAGTCAACCAAACAACAGTAACCACCTTTCAGACGGCAAGAAGTGTGTTGTAGACGCTATGAACCATGGTTGATAGAGGCCACAACCCACTGATTGCGGCTGATACATCCATCCTATGCACATGCAGAACATGCAGTCAGGTGCATTGAGGGCATGAGGCAGCTGGGGTCTGGAACCACTTTTGTGTTTGTTGACAGGCCAGGAATGTCAATGGGAGTAAGACAGTCCTGCCAGCCCAAGAAAGCTAGTCACAAGAGTGTACAGCTGTGCGGCGTGAAGCAGAGCCTTCACAGTGCTTGAACAGAAAAACGTTCAATAACAAGCACAAAGGCCACATCTCGACACGCTCACACAACAGCGATTTTGTGGAGCATTGCGGACGACCTCAAATGATCAATGTCATGGCGGCCTGAGACCATCAATGCAGTAGCACTTGCACTCAGTGACCATGGCAACACACGCTAAAGTTGTCTATATGGTGACAGTTTTTTCCAGGCATTTGAGGTTGCACGCCACTCAATTTAGCGCCCTAGACTGTGAGTGTCTGCAGTTTTTGTTTACACAGGAAGGTTGCAACTGCTATATACAGTGACTTTGCAGATGCACGTTGTGTGTGTACAATCTACTACACACCACAACAGCTGCTGAAAAACAGAGATGTAAAATCGCTGACTCAAGAGAAGGAAAAATAGCTGTTGCGCTATAGTGATATCACGTAACGTTTTGCAGAAGCGGTATGCTGGTGAAGATGGATCTTCACCATCATATTGCCCCTGTACAACGCTATGTGTCTCAATCGAGCTTGCAAGGGCATTGCTCAATGACCCTGTTCTGAGTACTATTCAGAAGGTCAGTCAAAGCTTCAGGCACAGAGAGGGCAGCCAGCTATGTGCCAAAGACACCAAATATTGTGCAGTATGCTGTGCTATGACTTGCTATGCTGTGATTGAACCAGCTTCCTGACGCAAGAGCATAGCTGCAGTTGCAGTTGCACATGCATGAGCAACCAAGCAGAGCAAGAATCATTTGATCATCCAAAACAAAATGTTTGATTCCAGCAAACATAGCTTGCCCTTGCCTCCCCCCCCCGTGTGTTGTACTCAAACAAAGTACACATGTGGAGTCATGGCAGCTGCAAGCTGTGATCTGGCTGCTATAAATTCCTGAATTTACACTGGTTATGTCAGTTCTGCAAGAATGAGTAGGTCAGTTCTGCCAAGGAAAACAAAACGACATCATTTCTCAACAGCAGCAGCTCTGATGGGCCAATGCCAACTTGCATGTATATGTAGCAGCAATCAGAATGTGGACATTTCAGCTTTGCATGCTGCTGCAGCTGAAGAACAAACTGAAATTTGATAAACATGGTCAGCGTGGGGTACTGCTAGATGGCTTGCGCTGCTGCATGAGCTTTACAGCATAGCCTTTCATCTTTGGGAGACAGGCTGCTCAATGACCAGTCACTACGCATCATGCCTGACAAGCATAGCAGCATACATTGTGGCTGTTATTATGCAGCAGCAGTCCATTGAGCAATGTCCATGTAGTCCGTCTATGTGCTGGACACACTTTTGAGCACATGACTTATTGGATGACATGCAAGCTTTGCACATGGCTTGACGTCTGCAGTGTACTGTATGTATGTACACACAAGTACGTACATACATACAAGTACGTACAAGTACGTACAAGGAAGCAAGTCTCAGATTGCAATGACGTTTTGGAAAAGTCAGCCCTACAGGCTGACGTGACAGAACACTCACGTGACAGAACACTCACGCAGCGATGCAACTGCTTATTAGTCTTACACTGCTAATGCATCTACATACGCCGTGGAATGGGTAACAGACCTGACATCAACCCATGAAACAGGGAAAGAGTTGAGGGTTTTAGGATTTGTAGTAACATTGTTTACACCAACAGTCTACTCTTAGAGCAACAGTCTACTCTTAGAGCGGCAAGTTCACGATTGCTGCTTTCAATCTGAAGTAAAAGGTGTCAGAAAAGGCGGACACTGCCAGCCCTGCAGAAAAGAGGTTTTGGGGCACTATTTGCTTCTACGACACCTCCCCTGCTTGATACACTAGCTTTGAGACCACAGCTTCAGCCAGGTGCATGTTGTTATATTGCAAAAAATGGCTGTGCCTGCCTGACGTGCTATATCTGAGAAATGGGCGCCATTTTCTCAAACCAGGTGCCTGTGGTCAACTTGCAAAGTTATTCCTGCGTCTGCTTGACACGCTATATCTGAGAAATGGGTGCCTTCTCAGTGAGCATGTCAAGCACAGGCATAATTTTGCAGGTTGACTACAAGCACCAGGGTCATGTGGTCTGGGTCATGTGGTCTGGGCCATGTGGTCTGGGCCATGTGGTCTGGGTCATGTGGTCTGGGTCATGTCCATCCCCAAGGCCCCTATGCCAATCACCACTGTGCCACCCACTCCTTTGG
>JAABUO010005174.1_pt1 | contig 15260 bp, 3 predicted proteins | sample 5559291 | NCBI WGS metagenome assembly JAABUO01 (sample SAMN10711878, study PRJNA513372) | rock metagenome | isolation source: Antarctica rocks | place: Antarctica: Victoria Land, Finger Mt sud
GGCTGAGTGGGGAAAAGGATACGGAAAAGAGAAAGAGAGAGAGAGAGAAAGATACCCTGTTCAATGAGACCAGTTTCTTGGCGGACTGTATTGTCTATTTATTTACATACATACATTCATGGCATTTGCTTTTTGATCACACAACCCCGGAATCCAGAATCCAAACGCAAACGCAATGCCAAAGTACACACTCCTGCCATCAAACGCCTCTCTCCTAGAATAATCGAGGCCTAGTCCTCCTCCTCCACCTCGGCAACATCGTCATGAAACGTCTTACCCTCCGTCGTCGGTTTGATCATGCCGATTCTTATAACAAAATCCCCAAATCTTTCTCCGTCTTCCCTCTCCCTCGCGTACCTCCTTAACAACGGCTTCATGATCTCTAAGATCTCCTCCTCCGCGATCGAACTCCTATATAGCTTATTCAACCTCTGGCCATGATACCCGCCACCCAGATACATATTGTATGCGCCATACGCCTTGCCCACGAACGCGACCTCTGCGAGCCAAGGGCGCGCGCAGCCGTTCGGGCAACCAGTCATGCGCATGACGATGCTATCATGCCGAAGTCCGTTTTCTTCAATGCAGGCTTCGAGTTTCGTGATTAGGTCAGGGAGGTAGCGTTCTGATTCGGCCATGGCGAGGCCGCAGGTGGGAAAAGCGACGCAGGCCGAGGAGCTGAGGCGGAGGGCTGAGAAATGGAGGTTGTCGAGTTTGTGTTGCTTCATCAAGCCTTTGATAATATCCATTTGGTCGTCTGGCACGCCGGAGAGGCAGAGGTGCTGGTTGCCGGTGAGTCTGAACTCGCCTTTGTGGATCTTTGCGATCTCACGCAGGCCGGCCTTCATGGGAAATTCGGGCGTGTCTTCGATGCGGCCGTTTTCGATGAAAAAGGTGAAGTGGTTCATGCCGAACTCGTCTTTTTGCCAGCCAAAGGTGTCGATATTAGACTTGAACTCAAAGGGATGCGGTTGCTCAAACTTGAAGTCGAGAAGGTCTTCGACCTTGCCCTTGAATATATCGACGCCCATATCGTCAATGGTGTACTTTAGTCTAGCGTGCTTGCGGTTCATGCGGTCCCCGTTATCACGCTGCACAAGCATGATTTTCTCACAGGCAAGATGGACTTGATCAGCGGAGACGTAGCCTAGCATGCTGCCTGTGCGAGGATAAGTCTTCTTATTGTTATGTGTGACCCCCATTCCTCCTCCGGCTAGAACGTTGAAGCCTTCAAGACGGCCGTTGGCACCTTTGATGGCGATTAAGCCGACGTCGTGAGCGTAAACGTCGGTGTCGTTGTGGGGCGGGATGGCGATGGTGATTTTGAATTTCCGGGGGAGGTAGGTCGGGCCGTAGAGGGGTTCGTAGTCGACGATTGCGTCGCCAGCAATTTTCGTTTGCTTGTCGTTGTCGTCTTTGAGCCAGATTTCATGGTAAGCGGTTGTCGATGGTAGTAGATGATCGCTAATCTTTGCTGAAACCCGATGAACGTCGCTATGGTACGCCGATTTCGTAGGCAAAGTGCTGCACATGATGTTGCGATTGACATCTCCACAGGCAGCAATGGTTGTCATCAACGCTTTATTGATACCCCTCATAGCCGGCTTTAATTTGCTCTTGATAACGCCGTGAAATTGGAAGGTCTGGCGTGTGGTGAGTTTCATGGTCTCGTTACCGTAAGCACTGCTGATATGGTCCATCTGTAACCATTGCTCTGGAGTAGCGACACCACCATTCAGCCTACATCGGATCATAAATGCGTACGCAGGTTCGAGTCCTTGTGCCTTGCGTTCATCACGCAGATCTCGATCATCCTGCATGTACGTTCCGTGGAATTTGGTGAGCTGCTGGTCCGAAGGGGCAATGGCTCCAGTGCTTGCATCTTCAAGACCTTCGGCGATAGTTCCACGAAGGAAATTCGATTGGATCTTGATATCTTCGTTGGTGATTGGCGGAGGCTCCTCAGGCAAGCCCTCGACTTTGTCGACGCCTAGTGCCTGCCATAGTTTAGGCTCCCAGTCTGCGTAACCGGTCTGGTAACCATCTGGATCTTGATCGTCTCCGAGTCCAACGTCAGCTAGGCGTTCACCACCGAGGAACGAAACACGCGCATCCAGGTCCTTGCCGGGCTTGTTGTAGTATAATTTGTCCTCTTTCCTAGGCCAGTAATGGCTATCACCAAGAGCGAAAACGGAAAACTTGATTTGAGACAGATCCAGCTCCCCGTTGTTTCTGATCGCCTCCCACAGTGCACGTCCATTTTGAGGAAACTCACCTTGACCAGCGGTACTAGTGATCATAATAATATTTTCTTCTCCAGGGAGATCCTCCAATGGGAAATCGTCCATAGCCATGACCATAGTCTTTAGCCCTCGAGCTTTTCCTCGGTTTCCAAGCCGCTTGGCCAGACTCTCAGCATTACCATTGTCTGACGCAAAGAGGATAGTCATCGGCGCTCCATAGAGACCATCAAGCATTTTCTCGTACGCATCCTTTGCTTTCCTCTTCTGAAGAGCGCGTACCTCGGTGCCATATGATTCCGATAAATTGGCAGAGAAATGCGGATGCCTATTCATCAATTGGGTCAGATGATTGTCTCTTTTCAAGAATTCTTCCAGCTCTTGCTTGATGCGCTCGGAATCCAGTTGGAAATTCGGCTCGCCTTTCTCCTCGTTGTGAGGATCCCAGCGGTATAAAGGCCAATACCCAAGATCGACTGCTTTCTTCGTTTCTTGCAGAACTGTCAAAGGCGAATCGTTCTCCTGGTTGTAGGGAAGGTATGCTACAATCACTGAAGGCCCGTCAAACTGATCTGCTTCAATCATCGCTTCGAGGACCTGAGTGTATGAGCTGTATACAGCCACAGATGCTACGTATGCATTCCCAAAATTCATAGCATAAAGACCAATGTCCTTTTTCCTCCGCACCGCATCAGCCACTGCTCGCTCTGACCATGGTTGGGAATCGATAATGAGCATGTTCACGTTTGCCCCAGACGCAATGACATGATGAACTCCGGAATTCCCAAGATCGTAAGCCCAGGCATCAGACCCAATGAGCCACTGAGATTCCTTGAAGAATAAAGGTTTCGAAGACAGGAGTTGCGAAGCGAGTCTTGATCCGTCAGTGCTTAGCCGTGCAATCACCTCGGGCGCCAGGGAATTGGCTTTCTTCGAATCTTCTGCGCAGAGTGCCCACTTTGAAAGCCAACTTCGAGGCGAATCCGTAACAAAGTCTCGAGTTATTGCCGCTTCTTGGACCTCACCAATAAATTGCTTCCGATGATTCATGCGTGCCAGAAGCGAACCAAATCCGTATTCTGGATTTGCTGCAATGGTTGCAGATATCCCCGCATGTACTGCATCGAGACGATTGGCGACATGTAGTCTTTGGCCGAATACCTGATCAAGGATCTTCATGTAAGCACTTTCAATCTGTGGTTGTTCAAGACTGTGTCCGTTAGGAGAAGTACGTGGTCGCTCATTGTTGCCAACCTCAAGGTTCTGTATAGGAGATGCCGAGTTGAGGTTTTGGAAAACCCCACGCAGGGCTTGACGAACAGTCGCAGGCTCGATATAGCCAAGTTGATAGCCTACGACTAAAGGATTACCTCTGCTAGAAGGCCCTGTCTTAAGACTAGTGAGCACGTCTAGTAGAACCGGTCCCCATTTTATGGTCTTTTTCCGGATCTGTTCTAGTACGGCGATCTTTTTCACTGATGGAGGTATCGACTCAGCGAGTAAAGCACCAAGCCAAGGTCGATAGAGGCGGGCTGTGATAATCCCGCATTTTGCGAATTCGTCGGATGGCTTAGCTACCACGATTTCATCAACAAACAAGCCAGTGGATCCAAATACAAACAACGCCGACTCCGCATCATTGGGGCCAGAGTACTCAAACGCTTGGTAAGTGCGGCCAGTAGCTGAAGCAATCCGAGACCAGATCTCTAGCAGAAAATTATGGGTGTCTTCTGATGTTACAGGCCGACTTGTAACCGATCCCGCTGATGTTGCAGAAGAAATGGCAGGTCTGCTATCTGCACTGCTCTCACGTACAGATGAGCCAACCGACGAATTACCTCTGCTTGTACCCTTCCCTTGGGGTTCGACGGGAGTAGTTTTTGCCATTACATCCTCGTGGTTATTCGGTGTCTGGCTACTAAGTTCTGTGGTATTTACCTGCCTCCCTTCATCAACGTACAAAGATGAGTTGCCATTTGTGGTAGATTGGTACGCCCTCGCAAAGTCTAGGTCCAATAGACTTTTAACCAAGTCGCCCTCTTCAGCGTCAATAGGATCATCGTCTTTGGAATTGGCAGCATCAAAGAAGTGTATAACGCCTTTCCCGGATCTAATAGCCAAGGCATGTGCAGAAAGGGCAATATCTTGTCCTTCCTGAACCGTCTCAGATTGTAGGAAGGTGAAGCCAGACTGCCGTATCGCCGTAATCTCTGAGTAATCTGGTTGGTCTGACGGATTCAGAGATACATGTATTACTATCGGATATTGTGCCAATTTATATAGGTGGGGAATGGAGGATAGGAGAACCGAGGAGGATGTTGTGACCGACACCAATTTGCCGGAGCGTAATGGTTGGAAGGCGGATAGAAGAGGGTCGACATTGTGTCTTAGATTTTGTACCTTCACCAACTTCAGTATTTACAATTATCCAGTGTTCCGACAGAGTCTACCTCAGGCAATTCCTTTGCTACGAATCCAGGCCTTTCTGCTGCCGTGAGTTTGTGCAGATATTTCGAAAATTCCGAGTCAGCACTGAGGGCCGGTTGGACAGAAAGAACAACATCGCTAGAGAGGTATGCGATTCTCGCGACTGTGTCGCCATGGTCAGCACTAAATTTTGTTCTTGAAGCCCCTCTTGGAGGTGGGGCAGGTTTATATGAAGCGTACCTGCTTCGCCGACGGAGGCAATGGAGGTCATATTTGAATATGACTGTTCCTGAAGAAGAGACGAAGGATGAAGAGATGTTCACCCATGAGAAGCCCGGAGGCAAACTCTATAGGAGACTTTTTGTCATTGAATAGATGATTAGCTAACATCGGCATTAAGCCCAAGCACGTAATCCGCTAGACTGCTTCTAGCTTAGCGTTTTAATTTAGCCGCGAATCCCTAAGAGGAGGCCGCAAGACATTTATCTACTATATACTGAAGCTCATAAGGTTTTTTAAGGTTCATTGACTGTCGTGTGTCGTTAAGATGTACATCACGTGATGAAACTTTTCTTTTTCATTTTAAGTTTTTTCAGTCCGTACAGATCTGTATAATGTCTCAGCAGATCTGTTCACGCTGTGCACATACTCGTCTCATTGCTAATTTTCAGTCAGAACTTAATCTTTTTCGTTTATTCATGCTTTGTCTTCGTTGCAGGCAATCTCGCAGACGTTCTTTATAAGAGATTAACTCGAATCTCGTTTTACAGTCTTCGCGTTAATTTAAACGTCAGCGTACGATCTTTACACGAACTTTATCTGCTTTAAGATCGCGTGATATCGTTCGATCTTAAGTTACATTTTTTCATTTTTCTTTATCTTCTGCACAGAATCCGCGATTAGTTTTAAAATCGCGTAATATCATTTAATCTCACGTTACATTTTTTCGTTTTTTTTTATCTTTTGCACAGAATTCGCGACAAGGCTTACGAGCTTTAATTTTTAATTATGAGATGAAAATACATAATCTTAAATTACGTACAGAATCATGTTCTAACTGCACGATTATATATTAAAAAGAAAAAGCCGTTCACGATCATTCTTCATTTACAATTTACTGTTTAAAAGATAATGATGTACTCGATTATTTATTTAAATCTTTTACATTTTTATGAACATTGTACGAAAACATTACATCGCAGTCACGACATTTTCTTAATAATATTTAATTTTACAATCATGTTATGATCTTTACTTCATGTATGTTTTAATTTAATTAACGATTATAAGATCGTGTAAACATTCAGTTCTTTATTATTCACGAAGAATTATATCATTTATAAGACTCTTTACATTTTATTATAAAACAGTTATTAAACTTTACGCAGTTATACTTTCTTAATTCTTTTTTAATCGCTACGTCACGACTCGCATAAAATTTTAATTTACATTAACATTTTCTGAAGTAACTTGATCATATAATACGTGTCTGTAATAATTCGTTTATTACTTTGTACGAAACTGCACGAGAATAAATTAAAAGAGCTCGAAATAATACAAACGCGTGAAAAATTATAATAAGTTCTCGCATGCGATTAATTATAAAATTCGAATCTGATTAACGACGTATTAATCTTTTTATAACTCACGAAGTTATTATCTTTATTTTAAACGAATACGACGAATCATTAAGACGCGATATTATTTTTACAGAACGTAACGTTATTAACGAAAAACGTCGCTTTTTTTGAATTAATTATATAAATGCTGCATACTTTTCATTACATTATGTGTTTTTCTTTTCTCACGAATAATTCGAATGAAATTATATCTTACGTTTTCGTAATAATTAACGCTTTCGCATTCTTACACGTTACTCTTTTCGTGCGTATTTACGTTATTATTTATTTAAACGATCTGCGCAATTCTTATTATTATTATTACGTAATGCAGATCTCTTTCAGTAATATATTATTAATTATTATGCTGTAATTAATTAATCTGAACTTAATTAACATCGTAATCATTAAAACATAATTCGTGTAAATCTTTATAACGAAGTTTAAGATATTTTAATAACAGATGACAGTAATTTAATAAATCTAAGCCGTTAAATTATTCTTTCGTTTAATTTTAATAACGACGATTAAGTTATGCTTTAATAATATTAAGATTTTATTATTATTACGCGTCATTTCGAAAAGCTTACGTTATTTATTACGTTTATCGCGAATTCTTTTTAGCTCGAAATTATTAATAATCTTTTACTTAATTAAACGGCTTCGAATAGATTTAATCTTTACGTACATATGTTTCATGTTAAACTAAAAGCATTAATATAAGATTTAAAAACACAGTTTAAACAATATTACGAATGTTCATGAATTATTAAGTATTAAAAACGAGATTTTTCGCACATGCACTTTCTTTTATTTTTGCATAAAGACGATAATTTCTTAAATCGATTTCGTATTAACAATGTTATTTTTATTAAATTATTAACTGTAACGATGAATCTTAACGATTTCTTAATTATAATTATTTAAAGTTAATTAACACACGATTCGTGCGAATCTTTACATTTAACTGCGCTTTATATAATTAATAATTTACGCGATCACGATTAAATTTATAATAAATATTTTTTTAAGTTTTTTTAATTCGAGATTACAGTACGCGAAAATGATTATTCTTTATATTAACGTCGTTAGAACGAACGCACATAAATGAAGAAAATTGCGAAACGTGACGTTTTTATAAATAATAACTGAATTATTTCTTATAATTCTTATTTAACGCGTAAATATAGCGCACATATTAATGTCGAGATCTGCGCGTTTATTCATACAGTTAAGTATGTGCATAAATATATTTATAAAGATAACGATTAAATTACGCTGCAGCTTTAAAATGAATAAGACGAAATTTCACGATATTTAAACGATCATTATATTAATTCGTGTTAAATCGCATAACATCTTTTAAAATATCGCAGTCATTAGAAAAATTCTTTAATTACACGTTTAATCGTACATCTTTTCGACGAATAATTAATATTTTTTAAAAATAATACAACTCGAGAAAATCTTTAATTAAGATTAAACAGCGCTGAGTTTATTCTTACGTGTTTTTTCATATACAACGCGAAGCATTCTGATCAGCGTATCTTTTTATATTAAGAATTTTTAAAACATTATGTTTATCATTTAAAAAAAGACGAACGACGTTAAACATCTCGTTAACGAGATCGTGCAATTAATCGCATGTATTAAATTACTTCGACTCAGAAAGAACGTTATTATTTACGAATGCTTTTAACGATTATGCGCGATTTTACAAGTTTTAAAAGTTTTCGAATTATTAACGATGTTTATTATTCTTTCTTTCGTGCAACTTGCGTCGCTTTACGTCTTTTTAAAGATAACAACGAATGAATAAGTTACTTTTAAAAAATCGCATTATATTCGAGCGATAAAGCTTTACGATGTTTATTCGTATTTGTTTTATTACACGACGATGTTTTTAATTCTCGTATACTTTAAAATCATTTTTACATTAACATTTGCGATGACTTATTACGATAAATTACTTCATTTTTTAATATTTTTATTAACTTTTTAAATTTACATTTTAATTATGATTTACATTTAATTATATAATAATTACAAGAATAAAACAAAATTCTTACGAAGTTTAATCTTTCTCTTTTAATTCTTTCATGATTCGAACACGATACTTCATTTTTAATATTAGTTAAGTTAAATTACGATTATAAAAAACAGACTCTTTTACGAGATTAAACACTTTCTTTATTAAATCGCGAGTAATAACACGTGTTTAATATAATTATTACGACTATTTTAACATCTTCGTAAATAGCTCATTTTTTCGTACATGACGCTGCAGATATCGAAAAAACATTTCTTTACGAAACACTTTATCATTACTTTCGTGCGAAAGATAATATTATTCTGTGCGTAGCTTTAACGAGCATTACAGTCATTTTACTGCTCGAAGATCGTACGTCGCATTCTCGATTTAAGATTTTAATTTTTTATATTCATTCATTATTTTATAACGTTTCTGCATAATTTAATCTTGTTAAGTTACTGCGTCGCACAGTTTTAATCATTTAAAATAAAATGTTTATACAGAATAAACATTGTTTTGCGATAATTTATAAGACTTTATGCGATATTCGTCAGAGTAATAATCTTTTTAATGAAATTTCTGTGATCATGAAAGACGATTTTACTTAAATTATATTAGTTATTTTAATAAATAATCGCGCTGCACAGATTAACGCAAGCATTTAAAGCTTTTAAATTTAATTGAAACTATCGATGTTGCGACTTACGAGAAACATGCGCATTATTAACGAAGTAAATAATTAAACTTTTACGCAGTAAATTAATTAATTATCGTATAATTTAAATCTTTACGATCGAATTACTTTACTTAATTTAATTAATAATCGTTACGAGAAGGTGCAGAACTTTATTAAACGAATATTTTTCTCTGCGAAACTCGCACGATCTTTAATTTCTTTTAATTTTTTTCGCAGTAAAGTTATATTATCTTCTCGTAACGATTTCGCGACTTTATTTAATTATTAAATTCTTACATCGTTTTACGATCACGAACGTCATTTTTACTTATTTAACGCAGCTTCTTATAACGAGAATAAGAAAATGTACGAGCTCAGTACAGAGTATCTGTAAACGTTAAAATCTTTTAAATTTTCTTCTTTTCATCTATACTTAAAGATTAAAGCGTCGATCATGTTATTACGAAATTTATATTTTAATAAAGAACTTTTAAACGATACTCGACTTATTATTACGCGATTACATCGAGACTGTATTAAAGATAAAATTCTTAACGAACGTTAAAACGAAGAATTACGATTAATTTCTTAAATTAAATTAATCAGTAAAGAAATTAATTATTCATGAATTTTAATACGTAAACAGTTTTCGATTCGTCTGTGTTTTATAATAACGATTAATAAATCGCAAGATTAATCTTTATTAATTATAAAGATTAATTCATCGTTATCGTGTTTTAATCATAATTAACTTTACGTTACATTATCTCGTGTAAGAAACGTATAAAGATTTATAATTCTTTTTTCTGTTAATGCAGAGCAGCGTACTAATAATGTAATTTATTCGAAAGTACTTTTAGAAAGATAAATATTTATTATTTATTATAAAATATTATTAAATTCGTAATTCTTTTTGTAAATTAGTACAGAGTAATGAAATAATAATAATATTTTTTCGAAAATACTTTTACAGAGATAAAATATTTTAAAATGAGAATTAATAAGTTTATAAAGACATGAACAGATCTGTAAAAGATATAATACAAATTTATAATTATTTAAATATTTATCTTCAGAATTCGTCAGTGTCTGTATTCTTATCTGAAGCTTTTTTAAGCTTCTTTAAACGTTTACACATTAATGTTAATTCTTTATGCAGATCTGTTAATTCTGTGTGTAAATTTATTAACTTGCTGTAAACTTCTGATTTAAATAATTTTGAAATATTAAGCGTTTTTTAACACTTTTCAGACGCTGAACAGATTTATTAACGAATTTCGAATTATACAGATTTATACATATTACTTAAGATTTCTTCAGATACTTTACGCTTATTAACAGTCTTAATACTGTTTGTAAATTATTAATTTAATATTATAACATCTGTTATAATTTTATATATATCTGAAACGAAATTACATCGAGTTAAATCTTCTTCATTACTTAAATAATTTGCGCACACTTCATTACGAAAGCTGCTTAAAGATTTACAGATTCGAAAATATTTATTTTCTTTCTTATAATTTGTGCATATATCGTTATCTTTATTATTTTTATTTACACGAGATTATAAAAGAATTATCTTTATTACATAATCACGTGTATAGTTTTATACAGTTTAGTAAGAATAATTACGATAACAGTAAAAATTGTACAGATCAGATTTTTAAAACTAGCATTAATACGAAAATTAAAATCTCTTTTAAGATTCTCTGCAGCGATTATACGACACTGTTTTAAAGCTTTTAAGATTATAATCGTCTTTTTAATCTCGAATAGAAAATCGAATTTCGTTATATTATCTTTATTAAAAAAATTTCGATTCGTATTAACATGTGCAGTAATGATATTATTCGCATTTACAGAATCATTTTTAAAATTCATTATTTTAAATCTGTAGTAATTAATATTAAGTAATTCAGAATTATAAAAAGTTGTAATAATTAATGCAGAGTTCTCGAACATTATGTAACGAAAAGTAATTATCTGTACAGCTTAATACAGTTAATAAACATAAAAATACAGCTTTTTTATTTATCTGTTATAAACTTTTAGAAAAACAGATAAGAAAACAAAATATATGAAAACAAGAAAGAAAGAAATATCTGTTATACATATTCGTACAATGACTTTATACAAATTTATATAATTATAACAGTGCTTAAAAGACTTAAAAGACTTTATACAGATTTGTATAACTATAACAGCGCTTAAAAGACTTAAAAGACTTAATACAGATTTGTATAATTATAACAGCGCTTAAAAGACTTAAAAGACTTAATACAGCTCATCTGTACAAATCTTTACAGCTTAACTGTACAGACATCTGCAGACTTATCTTTAAAATGTTTATAAAGTTAAGTTAGATTTGCTTCGAAATTAATCTTATGAATTAGCGTTTTGAGCTAACTACTTTAAGACTAAATCTACTATATTCTGTACAACGCATTACAGATACTTTACAAAGCATTTTAGATCTTTACATGTATTACGTCTCTACTAATCTCGGTCCGAGATGGCGACCCCCTTGTTAGATAACATAGTCGGTCTGTTGCATGTGCGCTGCAGACCCTTCCAGGTAGACCAACATGGACCATGAAATACCCTCCATATCCAATCTGATGGCTGGGAATCCGTACGAAGATGACGATCTCTACGAGACTTCACCTGGGATACAGGCGATGACGCTTGACGATGCCTTTCGAACCCCTCCCCCAACTTGAAGAAGTGTCCTTATCCCTTGTTACCTGCACTGAACCGTTGAATACCCTGACAGCATCCAAAGTGCGTCCTTCTCGATTCTTGTTTTTTCATTCATCCTCCCAAAACTCCGTTATGCAATTGTATCAGTTCGCTCAATAGGTTCTGTGACATCAGACCTGGTATATAAATTCAAGCAGGTACAAGCTCATTTATGCATATGGCCAGCGAGGCCATAAACACTGGACACATCTATTTGGAGTGCTAGAGTCTACATAACCGCACTTCAAGTAGTGTAGACTGCGGCAGCTACATCCAGCATATCCATGACAAAGGTCACCCGGAGACCGCAGGAACTCTCGAAGCGCATGGTATCCAAACGAATCTCGATACGAACGGATGCGTATCCACCGCGGACTCCATGCGAACAATGGACAGTGACTATAGCTTCTCTAACTCAAATATTGATTTTCATTCCGGGAATGCCAAGGCCTATGATCTGATATCGCATTGACGCAAAGAAGGTATCGAAGCCAAACTGCCTATCCACTTTCAGGGAAATCTTTATCATCCACCTTCTCGCCCTTGCTTTCGTGTACAAGATTCCTAAATTTTTTCCTCTCCATATTAACGCCAGTCATCGAACACCTCGTCAGGATTTGGTGCTACTTCATCAGAGGACGAAGAATACACGATATGCCATCGAGCCAACCGTGATCAGTACGATATGTACCAAGGAGGATCATGCGCACGGACCCGCCCTAGATATAATTCTGGAGCAGAACAGATGCTGTAATCAATCTCTTCTGCCAATTGGTGATTCATGCAGCTCCAAAGCATCCCTGATGACCTCCGACGATCCAAAGAAGATTGGTAGCATACCCGCTCTAGTACACAATGAGTCCTATGGACAGGAGAACACGACACGATGTTGACCTGGATTGCCACTTCTCGACCCCAACCGCACACCCATTCAATTTTCAGCTTTGTTCCTTATTGATGGTCAGTGCGTTAGGGCTTCGGGGAATTAATTTAGGGTATCGTCCAAAGTTCTCCGTCCCCTGTCTAGCGTGTGATCCCACCCCAGACTTGAGGCTTTTCCCCCCGCGAAAACCCCACCCGTGCTCTCGGCTCACTTGTCTCCATGTTACCTTGAGATTATTCGGTTCCCCTCGAAGATTTTACACAATTTCAATTCTTCTTCTTCTTCTTCAAACGACTTCTTGTTTTTAAAACAACTCTACTTGCTTTCCCTCCAACTCTTAACATACGATACTCTCTACTTAGCGCTGTTATTTGAGCCTACGAGAACATTGACAAGTCCTTTCTCTTTGACGATAGCCTGTCCAAGATTTTCTGGCTCTTAATTGGTCTACTCCCTCTCGATTGCTTCAATTCTGGCAGCTCAAAGGCATAGTAAATCTAATTCCTATTCCACAGGTGCTGTACACTTGCTTTCAAATCTCGCGGTCAAAGACCTTCGTTCTTGAAGGACCGGACGGCCTATGAAGTTAGCCATGACAGATAGATGGTAGGGTATCATTAGAGAGCAGTGGAGGTGAACAGGCTTCTTGACGCCATATTTCCCATAGTCGTCCATAGTCAATTCCTCAAATCATGTCCACGTTTTCATCGCTAGAGACCAGTATGGTGTCTCAGCCGTTGCATTCGATACCACTTCAAGCATCTCAGTCACAGTACGCTTTACAATATGCGGGGCAGTCATCATTATTAAATGGCAGAAATACGTCGACGCTCAAAAGCCCTACCAAAATACGCCACCATCCTTACAGCAGCATTAGCAGCATGAGGGGCTTTGGAAACCGAGGGAGCTTCGACTTGGAGATGTGCAACGGAAAGAATCAGAGATCATTCGCGCCGGTAAGGCGAAGGATCAGTAGAGCTTGCGATCAGTGCAATCAGTTGCGGACCAAGTGCAACGGTAGAGATCCTTGTGCGCACTGTGTGGGTAGGTCACTACCGCTGCTCCGCCAAAATGAAGATTCGTATTAACATCTTTGAAGAGTTCGATCTCACATGTGAGTATGCGAGGGAGAAGAAAAAGCGCGGGAAAGTATCCCGGAAGGATCTTGCGAAGCAAGGGACCGTGGCTACAAGGACTGGGTACTCCTCTGAGGGTCCTTCACCAACGATACCGGCAAACATTCATGGACACCTAAATGCGGCCAAGCAACCTGCTCCTGATGCCGACACCTCTCAATCTATAGCATCGCGTTCCATGAGCATATCTGCGAATAGAACGGAAAGTTCAGCTACGATGCAAAGCCATCAAGGTGCGGCAACGAAGGATATTTCAGGAGACTTCCAACATTCCCAACATCAAACTTCCGCAAGCGACCAGTACGAGGTTTTCCCAAACCGCCATTCTGATGTAAGCCACCAAACCCTGAATCATTATGGTGCGGCAAATAGCCCAACGGCGATCTCGTTGAATGGATTTAGTCTAAATCATGATTATGATCGGCTTGGAACACAATTTGTACCTAGTGGAGCTATGACTGGCCAAACTACAGCTCAGCTGGCGTCCTTTGCCAGTTCCCATGGCCAAACGGAGAGCCGGTATCCCCCTAACGGTCCTCACGATCCACAAGCGTTGACCCCAGGCTTCCGCTTCACTGGCATGGGCGAAAGCCCGGGTGCCGGCTTTACGAGTGGATCTTCAATGGCTGGATCGCCAGGATGGCTTCCTCTACCCTCTCCATCAGCAGGAATTTACCAGCCTCATCATCATCTGCTAAATCCCACGACCACGCTGAAATATCCAGTTTTGCGACCTTTACTGCCTCATATTGCATCTATTATGCCCACGTCTCTTGCGTGCGACCTGCTTGAATTATACTTTGCTTCTGCCAGTTCTGTATATCTACACCCCATTTCGCCATATGTAATTGGATATGTCTTTCGAAAGCAGTCATTTTTGGATAAGCACAGACCACGGTCCTGCAGTCCAGCTCTACTCTCCAGTATGTTGTGGGTTGCAGCTCAAACCAGCGATTCCCCTTTCCTAACATCGCCACCAGCGGCTCGTGGTCGTATTTGTCAAAAACTTTTGGAGATCACGGTGGGGTTCCTCAGACCACTTGTTCATGGACCGGCCGTTGGGGAAACATCATCAACGCATAGCATAAACACCGTAGTTGACGGTGTGGCACTCGGTGGATTAGGAGCTGCCATGACAGGAGGTGATCAGCTTACCGCAGAAGGAGGCGCTACAGACTCACTGGCAGCCTACTGCCACTTGGCAACTGTTGTTTCCGCTTCGGAGTATAAGGCTGCGAGTTTGAGATGGTGGAATGCAGCCTGGTCTCTGGCAAGAGAATTGAAGTTCGGACGTGAATTACCACCCAATCCTCCCCAGACAGTGGTTGGTCAGCAACCGCACAAGGAGGACTTGGACACAAATGGGCAGATTACCGTCCCTATAGCAGACCAGGAAAACGTCAGACTAAATCCTAGAGCTCATCTTCCTACAGATGGCCCCGGTTTTGTCAGCGAAGAGGAACGAGAGGAGAGACGCCGGATATGGTGGCTTTTATATACGATTG
>JAABUO010005176.1_pt1 | contig 15258 bp, 21 predicted proteins | sample 5559291 | NCBI WGS metagenome assembly JAABUO01 (sample SAMN10711878, study PRJNA513372) | rock metagenome | isolation source: Antarctica rocks | place: Antarctica: Victoria Land, Finger Mt sud
TTCCTTAGGGAATGCTTTGCATGTAGGAAGCAAATCTTGTCTGTATGAATTCACTGAACTGAACTTCTTGTCTGTTGGGTCCCAGTTGCCCCCCAGGACATTAAATATATATTGATTGATTGATTGATTGATTGATAGTAAAGCTTTATTAACAATCAACACCAGCTGGCAACTTCTTTTTCTTGAAACGAAAGAAACAATGTACACGAAAGAGACATTCTACACGAAAGAGACACTCAACACGAAAGAGACAGTCCTTGACCAAATGTTGCCATTTCGCACCGAGATAGTTGGCTTGCGCGTTGACTTGAAAGCCACAAGATGCGCGTGCACAGAATCCTGTAGACCTATCGAAGATTGCCTTTGACATACTCAGTCAACTAACGGCCCCGCCTTGCGCACAACACTGTGTCCTCCAAGCGTGATGAAGGCGTGATGCGAAAGTCAGTGCACGTTCGACACAACCCGATGATGGCGTCCCTAGTCACAGTTGTAGCCGTTTTGCTTCACGGTGCTCGTTTTGTCAGCGGGCATGAAAAGATACACTTGGTCTTTTCAAACCACCTGGTGAGCCTCAGATATAGTCTATCGTCCAGCAGGAACCTGCCAGATCAGGCTGCTCCATGCAAGCTGTCTTGATCCCGTGTACCAAGCAGAACGTCAACTTAGATGCATGTGCCTGCACACTGGTACAGGATGTAGGATTTGATGGTATCAACCCCACTCCAGGGACCGACTTCAACGTCATCAACAAATATTTCACTGAGTTCTTTCCACAAGCGGTGTGACCTCAAACATTATTTAATTCAGCTGAAACATCCTTGCAGAATGAGCATTTGTCTTCGCATAAAGGCTTGCATGCTCTGCAGGTTGACACATCACAGACATTGGCAGAGAGGGGTGGCAGAGAGCGTCTGCAGTGGATGACTCAGGTACACAGAACATTGTGCGTTTGCAAACAGTGCCGACATGAGCTGCTGATCACCAGCAAGTATGACTGCTCTTAGGCGCAGCAGCCTCGCTACACTGTCTGGCTGTGTGACATATGTCAGTCAGTGTAACACTATGTCAGTCTGAATGGTTGAATGCAGTCATGGCTGGTGTCTCTGTTCCTAGACTGTCCCATTGGGATGGACTTGCACTGTCCCAGCAAAGAAGAAGTTGAGGTGACCACCTCATCAATTTTAGCAGCTCTGTTGCATCGGCTTTCAAGCAGAGAAAATACAAAGCCTTACAGTGACACAAGTTGTTATCATCAGGCTCATGTCAGCAGCTTCTGGCACATCTTACCAATGTAATGACAATGCGCCTTTCAATGCATCACCCAATCTTATCACAGCTGTTGCAACATCATGGTAGAGATGTGGGCCATATGTCCTCTACTAAGGCACTTTACCCCAGGCCTGTTCAAGCCAGTTCTGCTCAAGGACAACTGACATTGTCTGTACATATGTCACACCTCCCAGCCCTACTGGGATTGGGCACCAGCGTTGGTTCCCCATGAATGCTGAAGCCTTTGGTCCTTACAGGCTTTTGAGGCAGCTGTGCACAGAGGTGACATCTACTGGCATGCCCTTCCCTTCAACGGCCAGCTGGAGTTTTTTGATGTCAGCTTGCTGGAGTTTGCTGTGCAGTTGACACATGAAATAGATATCAAATTTGGTCTGCCCCCCAAACGCACTATGAGCCAGGTGATGCTCACAACGAAACCTCCTGCTTGCATGGTGCATGTTTGGTGCCAACATTGATGCATATGGCTTGATTCCAGGCTTGATCAGGAACTGTCAAATGTCTGTCAACGGACTGTGCGCATATTCCAAACGCCTGACGCGCACATGCGCATGTCATACATGGTGCTGCATGTGCATAGCACAGTGCAGCACAGCACAGATGACAACAGACTGCCTCTGTACGTCAACGCTTTACAGAGTAGAATATAGACTAGAGATCAGCTGAAGCTGTCACATGTTCTGATGGTCAAGAAGGTCAACAAACAACATGCATGGCATCAGATTACCCCGCTGTGGCAAGCATGTAAGGCATGCAGTGCAAAGTGCAGAGGGATGTGCCTGGATTCACAAGAGCTGCTCTGCCAGTCCTGTACGCCCAAGGGGTTAGAGCAGTGACAGTGGGCGTGAATGGGGGTAGTGCACCCCCTGGGGTACCCCACAACCAGCCCTTCATATGGAGGGACACCCAGAGCCAAACTGACATGTTGGCCATGTGGCACCCTGGTGCATCACCCATACCTAATGTCCCTTGGCCCTTCCAAAAGTTCCCATATTAAAGACCCTCAGCAACAGCTTGTGATGCTGTGCATGCATATTCTTTCCTCGCTTGCTCCAAAAGGATACAAACACCAGAATATAAACATCAGCAGTCTGCAGAAGTGTGAATAGTCAAGCCTCGAGACCACCTGTGCCTTGAATTGTCTGTCCAAACATCAGTGCATGCACCAGATCTCGGATGCTCTATCCATTTTCAGCAGTGTCAGCTTCGCTCTGTAGGACCTTGCCTTGCTGTGCTGCGCTGTGCTGTGCTGTGCTGATGATGCATTTGGCTTGTGCGCATATGCAGGGGGCTACTCAGGGGTGCCTGTAGACGACCAGACGCAGTGTGTGTCAGCTGCTGGCTTTGACCACAAGCTGTGCATGGCGTGGAGGCAAGACAATGCAGGTCCACACAGTGCTGCAGAGGTGTGCTTTGCTGTGTCATCGCTGCTGTAGGTTGTGTGCGCCCAGGCAGAAAGACAGTAGTGCACGGCTGTGCTCAACAGGCAAACAACCTCTGACACAAGTGTCCTACATCGCAATCATCTGATTGTTCATTCGTCCTGGCATCCGTCTGTTCATGAGTCCGTCTGTCTCTTCATCTGTGCATTCACTCTTCATTCACGTATGCATACGTGTTCTAGTTGTTTGCTAGTTGCTCAAGATGTCTGCAGGGGGGCAACAAGTGATTCTTAGGGCACCTTCTTGTCAATCATGAGCTGCAAACACAGTTGCCCTGTAACCACAGTACACCTGACCTCATCAGCTGGCAGTGCAGGTTCTGGACATCTTCCAGCGCATGCAAGCTGCGTTTCCGGGAGCTGAGGTCTTCACCTCAACCCTAGACAATTTCACACTAGCCCTACAGGCTGCCCTGCCAAATTTGCAGCTGCCCGTAGTCACCGAGGAGATTGGTGACACCTGGGCCTATGGCATTGCCAGTGACGCTGACAAGGTGGCGGAGTACAGGGCATTGCTGCGCATGAGGACCGCAACTGCCTGGAAGGTTCAAGAAGCTGCGTATCGTAACTTCAGCAGGCTCCTGCTCAAGGTATGGGTTGGACTGCTATGGGTCAGCGGCTGTGCTAAAGCATGCTGGTCGCTTCATGGCTGCACGACTGTGACATCCATCGTTGGAAAAAAAGAACAAGAAAGAATACGCCACATGTGTAGGGAGATGAGTGTGTTGCAACATTGCCCCTCAGCCCACCTGTTGTTAGTGACCCTGCTTTGACAAAGTGCTGTTGAGCTGACACTAGATCAGGTGCCAATATGGTCTGCTTGCTTTTGTCAGTTGTGGGCCAACACCATTAGCTGTTCTGCACTGTGATGCAGATTCCTGCGCTGTGATGCAGATTCCAGAACATACCTGGGGATTCGACACCAAAACCTTCCTGCACGACAATGCCAACTGGGGCAACAAGCAGTTCCATGCACAGCTAGATGCTCACGCCCAGAACTATGAAGACAACATTGCCCAATGGCAAAGGCAGCGTGGCTACATGACATGGGCTTTGGAAGCTCTGGATCTTTCCCTGCCTCATGTTTCTGAGCCCCTGCCCCAGACTCAAAGCCTATCTCACGACTCATCTCATGACTCATCCCATGACTCACCTCATGCCGCTGACTCAACAGCTGACGCGCTCCGCAGTGGCGGGGGAAGGAAGCTGACTGCGCGCAGACCAGCGGAGTCAGCACGTGCAAGCGCTGCTGGGTTGAATCTGCCGGAGTTGAGTCTGAGGCAGGAGCTCGAGCAGCTGAGGTCTGAGCTGCAAAGGCAGCATGAGCTGACTGATGTTGAGGGGTATGAGGAGCATCCCGTCGGTGAACCTTTGAAGCTGAAGTCATCGTTTTGGGACATTGAGGTCAACACTACCACAGGCATGCCAACACCCCCAAGGCTCTTCTCTGTTGTGTGTGTTGTCTGTGTTGCTCTTACACAGCACTGCCATGACACCACCAGACACTGTGTCCAAAAAATCCCATTTGCCTAGGACCTGTTTGTGCATCACAAGTGCTCATCTGCTGCCCCGTGTTCTACATATCAACCCATTGCTTTTTGTGTCCAGACTGCACAGCAAGACTTTGGATGCATTGCAATCAGCCCACTGCGATTGCAGGAACTTTAAGTGGTCTGCAATACCTATGGCCTGAACAAGAAGGGTCCAACTGGGCTACCCCCCAGCAGCCCCTGGGTCAAGTCCTGTATGACACCTACACTGAAGACGACTACCACATCATCTGGGAAAGCTACTCCTACAGCGATTTCAGCTGGGACTTTGGCAAGCTCAACAGCTCGGCAGCTAAGCCTCGGCACTCAAGACTCAGCCCTGCCATCACTAAGGTGTACAAGCAGCAGGTGACATAAGTCCTAAGCCCCTCAAAGCCGTTGCTTCATGATAATTGTCACAACTGCATCAACAAAGTTGCAGGACACCACAAGAAGGAGCTTCTGGCGTCGTGGTGTGGTATCCCTGTCAGGCATGCTGGCTATCAAGTGGAGAACTTGCAATATTTCTCAAATATGTTCTGCCCCACACCAATGCACAGCCAGATGCGTAATCTCACCTCCTTGCTGCCTGCTTGGCTGTTACTCTGTAGTCAAGGCGTGTCACCACAGTTACTCCAAGGGTGACGCACTCCACTGATAGATTGCGACGGTGCGAAAGAATAGAACTTGGATTTGCTTTCATATGCAGGAAGGGACTAATGGGTTCAACGCACGGCAGACTGGGAATTTGATGGCCTGGCCCAATCGCCAACTAGGCGCCTTGGCCAGTCTTCCAACAATGGCAATTTGACTATCAAAAGAACTCCAAATGGCTTTTGTATGCAGGGAGGGGTGGGGTGAAGGCACTGCTGAAGGGCAGAAGGCCAGCCTGAGCCAAGCGCCCTGGCCAGTAGCCCAACAATGGGAATGTGTCAAACAAAAGATCTTCAGTTACCATACATTTGCAGGATGGAAATGGGTTCAAGGCACTGCTGAAGGGCAGAAGGCCAGCCTGGGCCAAGTGCCCTGGCCAATAGCCCAACTGTGGGAAAATGCCAAACAAAAGACCTTCAGTTGTCTTTCAACTGCAGGGCGGGAGTGGGTTCAAAGCGCTGCTGAAGGGCAGCATGCCAGCCTGGGCCGTGCAAGAAGCTGGAGCACCAGCTGAGGTGTGGCTGGACATCCAGGCTCCTGAGGACACTGACAGCCTGCTGCTGGACGTCATCTGGGTCAACAAGACAGCCACACGTTTGCCGGAGGTACCCTTCCAAACATGAGAAAGGGAAAAAAAGTACACGCCTTTCAGCAATCAAAACTGGATGCTCCTGAGGCAGCAGTCCACAGCTGCTCTGCATGCAACCAACCATGCATCCATTCAGTCCTACAATATGCGTCCTCTCCCTCAGGCTCAGGTAGCATTGAAAAGATCAGACTCTGCCTTTTGGCACTGATGAAAGAAGAGCCAGAGTGTGAGGTATATGACCTTCCCTGTGGCTCAGGGTCAGGTATTCATAGCGCCCGGTAGCTCCGTGTATGGGGTTCAGATCCTCATGCAGTCAGCAGCACTAGCAGGCAGGCGCTCAAGCTCAGAAAAAATATGTACAGAGACCTACTCAGTGATGACGCATGGACACAGTATCACTCCTGTGTCTGACTCGTGCTAATGCCCTTGCAAGGGTCTGTATGAGAAGCGCACATGAACACATGATGTACCCAAGCCAGCATGCAAGGAAAGCTCAGTCCTCCTGCTTCATGACTTACCTTTCTGACCATTGCAGCTAGCAATGCGATCACAAATCAGCCGCACGCTTGGTACACAGCCCTCTGTGTGGTAGCGCACAAGCAATTGCTGCAGTCTTGGACATGAATGCAATACATGCTTGGCTACAATCTGCAAGCAAATGCAGCAAGTTTGAGGGCAGCAAACCTTCAGGTGAAGCGCATGGATGCAGCCAACCATAAGTTTGTCGCCCACTGCATGACCAGTGCCGATCTTGGCTTTGGCTGCATTGGAACGTCAAGCTGAACCCATGTGGTATGTGTCACAGGCCATGTGGGTGCAATTTGCCCCAAGCTCTAGAGTGGCAGACCCCCACTCCTGGCAGATGTACAAGCTGGGGCGGCCCATATCCCCCCTGGAGGTCGTATACAATGGAAGTCAGTCTATGCATGCTGTCTGTGACGATGGTATCAGCGTGCGAGGCTCTGGCCAAGGAGCTTGGGAGCAGCTCAACATCAGGTGACATGACACCCATGCATGCTGGTTTATCTGATGGTTCATAGGTGACATTGTGTACCTGAGGCAAGCCCCAGCACTCATTCACTGCAAGGTCTGCAAGACCCACCTCCTGCCCCAGGGTGCTGTATGTGAGGCCATCATGCCACTGCCTGCCCGGGCTGAGGAACCAGATGGAGTAAGGCTTGCACATGCATACAGCTTGCAAGACTAGCAAGGAAATAAACCAAAGGACCTGGACAGCCCGGTATAATGCTTGGCTTCTCATTAAATTGACGCCGAAAGGTGTAGTCTTTTCTTTTCTTTTCTTTTCTAAACCAAAGGAGACAAGGAAATGTCTTTGATTATTTCTTTATTCCGTCGCAGATTTAAAATGGGAGTAAAAGGTGGCAGTTTGATGTGATGCGTGAGGTTTATATGAAAACAAATCAATGTCGCTTGTGATGTATGCAAGCATGTGGAAAGATCCCAAGGTATTTGCATTTGATATGAGAAATGAGAATGATGCGGGATGCTGTCAAAGCAGCGGTGTGCCAAAGCCGCATCCAATCACAATGTGCATCAAGTCCGCACTGGGTTGCGCATGCAACGCTGCAGAAGCTGCAAAACAACGCTGCTGGATGCCCGGGATAGCCTTCTGTAACCATGCACCACCAAGCCAACCTTCTGCTGTCATCACGAGGCACACATCACATGACCTGCCACACGTATTGCTCATTGCATGGCGTGCATCATGAAACATGCACCCCATGTTTCACATGACAAAGCTTGCATCACAAGGAGAGTCATCCTATACAAGCACCTCCACCCTCTCTTTCCCCCTTTCCCGTTGTGATGAAGTTGTTACAGTTCCCCCGGCTGTAACCTCACTCGTACGTACTGTATGCAGGTCCCTTGATGCAGCTCTTGTGAGCCCTGGGGAGCCGATCCCATTCCCTGTGACTAGAACCAAGCCAGACTTGAGCAAGGGCATGGCGTACAACTTGGCAAATAACATCTGGGGCACAAACTACATCATGTGGCAACCGTATGAGCCGGAGCAGTCACGAATGCGCTTCCGCTTTTTGCTGCAAATGACAAAGGCTGACCAGTCAGATCAGCATAGGCAGCACAAAGCATCTGAATAAAGCGTTTTGCTGCTATAGCTTGGAGGCTGGTCAAGTTTTTTTGATGGGCACAAAGGCTGAGCAAACTGCTACTGTAAACACAAAACCATACTGTATCGTAGTGCCATGCTGTTGCTCAGTTCAAGTACCATGCAAATTGACGCATTCGCTGCCCAAACGCAACTGTGCATGCTAGTCATGTTCGTCTCGTATGGCATGCATCATGGCAGTACATCTGCTACATGTGTTCTTGAAAATTTACCAGACCTCAATCGCAACTGCATCTAGCTCTAGCAAAGGGATCTGCAGCTGTAATGCTGTCCCCGCAATGTCAGCAGAATGCACAAGACTTGATGTTGCCAAGACAGCATACTGTTTAACAGTATGCTGTTTTGGCACGACGACAGTGAGTAGCCACGAAAACTAGTTTGTTGTGTCACCTGTGATCTATGAACATCACAGGTAGCAGCAAGTGTGGACTGTACACTATTGACACAAATTGTTGTGACAGAATTTCGGCTTTGTACAAATGCAAAGGAACCAGATGCCCTAAGAAAACAGGTAACGTGGCTCAAGCAAGCAGGGGTTATCAAAAGCAAGCAGGAAAGAAAAGCAAGCAAAATAAACATGCGTCAGCTTTATTACCTGCAACAAATGACAACTCAATTGACGACAGCCAGACGTACAAACACCCTCCCCGCCGCTTAGGATGAAGGTGCAACAAAGCTTGTCCCCCTGCTGAAAACTCTACTTTTTCATTGAAACCCCTTGTAAGCAAATTGCAATAATGCCAGCTTCTGAACCATCTTGATGCCTCTATAAAGATAACAGTCTGACCTGCCTGCGTGTTAAGATAACAGTCTTAACACACAGGCAGGTCAGACTAGACTGTACATTCCAGAAAATAATTAAACAGAAGGGAACAAAAGAAGGAAAGACTACGCCACTTTGGCAGTGCAGGTCTGGCAAGCTACTCCTGCTGCAGCAGTTGAATAATTTGCTGCTGGTCACATAAGAGCCACAGGAAAACAAGGCCAAAAAAAGGAAGACAGTGCACGTAAGCTCATCCTAAGCAAATGTTGACATACATTTGTACATTGCAGGCTCCCTACACAATGGGCAAGCTACTCACAGCGTCATCGTCTGTGATATCAATGCTGCCTGCACACAAGCTGCTGCCTTCCAGACCATCACAGATGCAGCCCAGGCCTGAGGAGCTGACACTATCAAGCTGGCCACTGTTCAATCTAGACAGCAGCTCATCTGGTGAGCTGATGGGCTGTGAGTTCTGGCCAGCAAGAGAGGGTGAACTGGGTCGCTGCTGCTGGGCAGAGGTCAGCAACTGTTGCAGAGACAGTGTGGCTTCTGCTGAGAATGCTGACTCAGCCTCTTGGAATGCCTGAGGTCCAGCACCTGTGCTGGTCGTCACTGTGCTTGTGGTGCACCAGGTTGTGAATGGTAGCTGCCGTCTGGGAGGAGCAGGTGGTTGGCAGAAGAGAGGAGCTGAGAGCAGCAGTGATGTGCCCATTGGAGAAGTAGAAGAAGACCCAGCTGCATAGTGCGATGGGGAAGGGGGACCTGATAGCCGCCCCAGGCCAGAGGGTGAAATCTCCACCCTGAATTTCATGCATAGTTTATGACCCTGATTGCTGTATCAAATGTCTGCCATTAGACACATCATGCGCCAGCTGCGGCACACAATGTATGCAGCATTGTTTATCAAGACATCAGCAGCTTCTGATTCAAGTTGAGCCCTTGAGATGCATGGTTGAGTACAACCAGCCATCAAAAGCATGCCCCAGATTGCTCCATACATCTGGCATGGTGTAGGCACCTGAATTGCGGCGTCAGTCCCAGCCAGCCATAATTCGCAGGCGTTTGTACTCCATGCCAACGCACACCTCTTCAGCTGCTCAGGAGTCTTGCATTGGTGTAGAGGCTGTAGGTACTGCACACCAGTGTACAGCTGAGACAGCATGTGACAAGAAAGCATAAAGCATACGTGTCATACAAGCAAGGTCCACAAAGCTGCACATGGTAGACACTCATGCTGTGCATGAGCACACTCTATGTGAGGCATAGCACAGTCTGCTGAGCATGGACTGTATTGTGACACTTGGAACAATATTGCATCTGGCATCTGCACAGTGCTAGTTGGACGCTACTTGCACTGCAGAATTTGAAGCCTGACGGTCAGACTGACCACATTAGCACTGAGAGTCTCAAAACTTGGCACTCTACCTTTTTGACGTAGCTGCGCTGTCAATAAGCAAGTTGGAAGAACATAGACGGCAGTAAAGATGCTGACATAGCAATTCATGTACAAGCTCCAAAAATACAATGTGCAATTGCAGACTCCAGCTGCTGTTGCCATTCCAGTGTGTCATTGGACGTTGCTCACAATTGCTGGAACTTCCAGGATATCAGCTGTGGTGCAGGTGAGTTCTGCGACTGACCTGATAAGAGCAAGCGTACATGAATGCGATGCCGCAAAACCTGCACCATGTTGGCGATGACTGCTTGCTCCGATAAGTGTCATCAAGGCAAAGCCCCATGCAGCTGAGGTCTGAAGATACAGTACAGAGGCAGATCAATGCATAGCAACAAATGTTGGCCATTTGCTTTTCAGAGCAGTTGGATGGCATATTCTGAAGCTGGAAAAGCTGTGAGCCAAACAGATACAGAATTTGGGATGATTTTTAAAATGTACAAGCAGATATTTTTTCGGCGATAAGTTGCCACCCACAGGTCCACCATGATGACAGGTAACACGCGGCAGCAGAGGTCACACTTCAGGTGATGTTCATGCTCTTCTTACCTGATGATGCATTGTCCTTGGACATTTGAGCTTACGTCGTGCGCTTTTGCTACAACTGCCTGACAAGATGTAAGCCCTCGCCTGCACACAGCTTGCCTCAAGCTGGAAATCTTCAGCCTATCCTTGCTCATACACCCATCGGCACATGATGTGTGCGAAGAAACCCACAAGGCCTTCTTGCAAAGCAGGCAAGAAAAGTAGCTGGTCTTCATAGGTACCTGTGTATTCAGCCTGGAGCATATCCGGAGATTTCTTTGTTGGCGCAGCTCGCTGCTGACCACCTGACTTTCTTCGTCTTCCGCGACACTGCAAGTTCCAATCGACAATGAGCAGGCGGCGTGACAATTCAACTTTGATAAAAGATGCACGGTGGGTGCAACGCAGGTGGCCAAGCTGCTGAAACGAGCCCAGGCTGCGGGTGCGGACGTGGGGTAACAACGAGCAAAATTGCTTGTGGTTGACCTGTGCGTTTGACGACTCATGCGCGGACTGCCTGTCTGCGCTCGATCGCGCGATGCTCTCATCATGCCGCCACTTTATTGCAAGTCCGCCCCGGCAGCTGTTGCTGCGATATCTAAACGCAAAAGCTTTGCCTCCGGTCAAAATCAAGATTGCTGCGCTGCATCTGCCGTGTCAGGAACTATCGTCAAAGTTTGCCGCTTGTATAGTTTATAAAGAGGCCTGTGCAGGCTGCGAGCCACAATGCTTGTGGACATGTAGGAGCGCCCAGCCCAGCTATGCAGAACCTAAATTGCAGCTGTGCACCACCCCCAGCGTTATTTCGCATCGGATCTCGGGTCAGATTCCCCATCACCGCCGGAGACCGCAGCCGTCGCGGATGGGATCGACTCAGAGCTCAACGAACGTTACTGTACGCTGTCGTTACACAAGAGGGACACCGTAATCTACAAAGCACGTCGAAAAACGTCTAATTCGTGGACTGAGCAGCTAGCAAAGCCTTCTTTTCTCTGATCCAGAGACACCCTTGCTTCAACTTCGGGTTTTTGCAGTGTCGGCACTGCTGGCACTTCTCGAGCTTTGAGGGCTTGGGCACCCTGGGCTGCTTCGGTGCAGCCTGCGACTTGGCATCTGGCATAGCATTGTCTGCTGCTGAGCTGTTCTCCATGTCAGCAGTAGCAGCTGCTGCAGCCTTGATCTGCTGCCTTGGTCCCAACTTTGCTCCTTTGGCTTTGGGCTTGCTGAATGGCTCAGCCTCTGGTCCAGCTGAAGGGCCTGCCTGTCCTGCTTCTGGCTGCTGTGCTGTTTTGCTGCGCTTTGACTTTGGATAGCCAGCATCTAGCCCTAAGACCCTTTTCCTGGCGAGGGAGTTGCCCCATGTATCCTGCACTCTGCTGAGTACGGCCGTTGGATGTGCTGACCCATTTTGGTGGCTGGCTTGGGTCCTAGCTAGGTCCCCCTCTGCCCTGTTGAGGTGACTGACTAGGTGCTGCTGCATCTCAGGGTTGTCAACAACCATGTCCCACATCCTCCCAACCACTGTCTGTACCTGGTGCTGGCACGCTGCGCTGTCATGAGCAGGTGCTGATGCAGGTGCTGTAGCTGGTGCTGCAGCTGCTTCTTGCTCTGGCTCCATGCTAGCCAGAGCAAGCACATCTTCAAGCTCTGCCAAGGGATCAAGCTGCTTCTGTGGCTGGGCGGCAGTGTTGCTGTACAGCTTGTCCAAGCCTTGCATGCTTGTGCCAGCTCGTGTGTCAAGAGCCAGAATGATCTGCGCATCTGTGTAGCCTTGGCTGAGGCTGATCACCTTGACCACATGTTTGCACATACAATGCAACAGACCCTGGGGGCAAGTGCATCTGGCTGTGGGCTTCCCAGCATCTGTCACATGATACTGGACAGACATGTCACTCATGCTGATGACATGTGCCACTCCACCTGAGCTGTCAAGGAGCTCCACAAAGCTGTTTGGTATAGCTTGGGCAGCTATCACTGCATCTGTGAGGATTCCCTCTGCCTTTCTGTTGGTTTTGAAGCCAGCAGTCTTGTATGCCTGCTTGTAGCGAATGCGCATGTCTACCTGCAGCATGCATATTACATCAGGTCATGCTTGTGACAAGTTGTGTAACAGGTACAATACAGAGCTTGTATATGCTCCCTCACAGCAAAGGCTGAATGACTGGCTGGCTCCCAGCTGGGTGACTGCCTGCCTGACCGCTGGCTGACTGACGGCTGAGGCTGACTGTGCCGCTCCTCTTGATAAATGAAGGCAAACTCTGAGTGTTGCTGATAAAACAGCCGCACAGACTGAGCTTCATTGTCATGAAGCTTCCAGGTGAGCTGAGCTAGCCTGAGACTAATGTTGTGTATGTCCTGTGGGTCCAGGAAGCAGTCTCTGTTTAGCTGTTTTGTTCTTAAGCTGCGGCAGAACTGACTTGGTGTGCTTTGCCATGATCTGTTGAGTGGTTTGCCCATCCAGTAACTGACTGCAGACCCAATCTTTCGTTTTCTGAGACAGCCCAGGAGCATGATTGTGTTTGACATCTTGCTCATGTATGTTGCTGCCATGTACAAGGTTGCCAGCTGCATCTGAGTGCTGTGAATGTCTGACAATGAGCCGCATGACATCTGGCCAAAGGTACAGCTGGGTGCACATGAAGCTGGACCAGCAGCCCTGCTTGCGGGAGGTACCATTGTCCCTGCTGCCTACCCCACTGTTTTTGGGACGCTCCTTCTGTGTCAGCTCTTCTGGCAGGCGGCTGCGGTAATCCTCTGGACCAAAGCTACAGGTGTATGTTTGCTGGCACAGGAAAGAGTTCTTCTGTGGCCTTTTGATGCTGTCAGGCTGCCTGGGCTCCTTTTTAGCCATGTGGTAGGTGGTGTTTCCTCGGAGACACTCTCCTGTCAACAATATAGCTGGTATCAGCACCTAGCAACAGACTGTGCAGGTCAGCAGCAGCTGCACATACCATGATAGAGGTCCTGGAATCTGTCGAAAGGAATGTATGCCTCGGCGATAGGCTGGCCTTTATTTGGACCCGCCGTCAGTGGTGTGTTCGACCAGCGCAAGTCCCTCTGATCAAAGAGACCAGGAGGCGGAGTCTGTACGCTGCCAGGATAATTCATCACAGCAAAAGCAAAAGGCAGCTCTGTAATATGGCCAACATGAGCTATTGCGCCGCGGAAGTTGTACAGCTATGCCAAACGCGGCATAGTTTGCAGGCACGCTAGCGATGCACTGCTTGGCGTTTGAACTACGTTTAGTCAAGCAAGTCGTACATCGACTCAGTGCTCAAGCCCTCCATGGCCGAAGCCGTTTCCGCATGAGGCGCGGTGGAGGAATCTGAGATCCGATGCGAAATAACGCTGGGTGGTTTGTGGTGCACCACGCTGCTACACAGGAAACTCCTTTTAGGGTCAGGGTCAACGCATTACTTTTTTCTGGAACCCTAAAATACTCTTTTACCATTCATGTGCAGAAACAACATTTGAGAGGTTTTTTTTGGGCCCGTACACCACACCATTTTTGCATTTCACACCCCCAGTATTTTGACATGTTTTCGGACCTAGTAGACATGCGACGCACGCAAGCAACAATTTGTTATGCTGTTTCTGTATGTCTCACCATATGAAGCAGTGCAGTGCATGTGCCCCAAACATTATGCTGCACTTTTGCTTGAAGCATTAGGCTGCTTTTCACAACTTGGAACGTGCTTTTTGACCCAGTATGTTTGATCCAAATGCAGATGTCACCTTCATGTTCAGCAAGCTGTTTCAATGACGAGTCGGTGTTTGCCGAAATTATTGAACACAGATCTGGAAATGTTTGAAAACGGCTTTCCAACGACCGTGCTCAGAATTTCCGGCCCGACTCATCCCCCAAACATCATCGCCCGTAACATCCCTTGAATGCAGGAGCCAGCAGTGGGGGCAGTGGACTGGACTATTGGATTCGAGTAGCCGACTGATCATCGGCAGTTGTGCCCTTGTGACCCCAAGAATTCTGCATAAAGCGAGGTTGACAATACCGCCTTGTTAGGTTGAACGATACTGACAAGGCGGTATTTTACATCTTCAGCCAACCAACTAGGTTGTACATATAGATTAGGGTTTACCATAAAATTCATCTGCATACCAGGGGCACGCCCTGCGGGCAGCCCGCAGGCCCTGCGTTCTGCCGCACTTGTACAGCTCCTCAAGCAGGCGTCGAGCCTCAGGTTCTGGTAGCACAACAACTTGTGCATGAGAGCTGCAATGAACAGAAAACAGTTTGGCCTTGCAGGGTAAGAGCAACTGGCATAGCTTGTGAGGAGACACTCACCACTCAACATTGACAGTTGCAGCACCATCTGCCATGCAGCATTGATGAGCCTTGAACAGCTTCCTATTCACTCCCATGGCCTTGCCATCTATGGTGATGGTATAGCCATGTTCTGTACAGATGGGACATGTGAACAAAGACTCATACTCAATGTCAAGTGCTGCTATGAAAGCCTGCATGACAGCCCTGCACAAAGACAAAAACAGTTGCCACAGATATACATCAGTTTAGAATGATCTTTGCTCAGCATTACAATGTCATCAAACCTTTTTTAGTTTGGTTTCAAACTGCAGCCACCTTAATGCAATGAGTCATGCTTGCACAGTAGAGGCTTGCCTATGAGTGCCACGTGTCATGCTCAGCTCTGTAGCATTGCTATGCTTGAACCTGTTACGCATGTGATGATGGTGTTCACTGAATGGCAGCCTGGACTGAGCCATGTTGTCTGCATACTCACAACCTAGCTCGTATGTGATCATGTACTTGTTAGACCAATTGAAAATGCAGTCCTGGTCACCCTGATAGGACAACTGTCCATTGCAGCACCTGCACCAACAGC
>JAABUO010005177.1_pt1 | contig 15258 bp, 19 predicted proteins | sample 5559291 | NCBI WGS metagenome assembly JAABUO01 (sample SAMN10711878, study PRJNA513372) | rock metagenome | isolation source: Antarctica rocks | place: Antarctica: Victoria Land, Finger Mt sud
CGCGCTGCTGCCTCTGCATGACGACGAAACGGCTGCGCGCTGCACCAGAAAGTGCCTTTCCTTTGTGGGGAAAAAGATTTTGAGAGAGAGAATGCCTGCGCACGTGCCCGTCATGCCGTGAAGAACACGGCCAGCAGAAGAAGATGTTTGCCAGCGGTGCAACTGTCCTGAGCTTTGCTCTTGAGGGTGCCACTGTCAAAGATGCCAGAGGAGCATTAGAGTGCAACACACAAGCCTCAGCCCTCAACATAGCCAGCAGCAGCTCTGGTGCACCCACAAATGCTCTTGCTGCAAAAATTAGCAGCAACAGCCCCAGATTGCCAGACTTTAATGCAAGAGCACTTTCCACGGATGAAGCTCAGACTCTAGCAATGATTACAGTCAGCTAGCTCAGATACAGTTGAATTGAGCTCATCACTTGACCATGCATGGTACTGTCATCTTCAGCCAACTTATTTGACGATGTGAACCCAAATCTTTGGGTCACCCTCTCAGAAGAGCTTGGCGCCACGCCATGGTGCTTGCTTCAGCAGCGATGCTAATTTAACAGCTGTTACTCAACCTAGCAGTGACAGGCTTGCAGCCGTGTTCCTAGTCCTGAAGTCTGGGCTATGTATGCTGAAGGCTGATCTGGCAGGCTACGTATCCTGATGTTGCGTGCACCAATGATCATAATCATGATTATGACTGTCAACCACATGGCAATTGCACAATTAGTGTTTTAGCCTTCCCCCCCCTCCCCCCAACAATTGTGATTGAGGTACCCTGCAGCTTGCCCAGCAATATCCTTGATGCTGTGGTTTGCAAGAGCCGATGTCTTGTTGACCTTGCTTGTCAGGAAAAGCGTTACTCTTCCCCAATGAATGGGCTTTGCATGTCGCCCACGGTTGGCGGCTGTGTATTCAGCTCACTCTGTACAGACTCTGTATGTGACACGTCAGCCACGCACAACCTCAGCGATAACACAGCAGCTGCTTACATCAGCTGCAGCTTATAGTATCATACGCAAGGCCAAGCTTGATGTTACACCATGGCTAGAGCGCTTTGTCCAAGTCAATGGTTGGGACTCTGGATGCACAAGACAAACCCAAGCTGCATTAGCCAAAGAGTACTGTGCGTTGCGTGGTGCAGAACTCAATAGAGAGTCTGACCAACCTTCCGAGTAACAATCAGATGTCATAGATTGCAGCCAGATGTATTGTGACATCTTTGCCTTGTCCCAATCCAGGCCAGTTGAGGCCTGGTAAAACACAGTGCAATTTGAAGCCGAGCTTGGGCTCCGCCAGTGCAAGCGTGACAAAGCACAAGATTGAGCAGAAAGTATTGAACGGGTGACAGGTTGCAGGGGCCCAGCAGCTGCAGTGGCCCAGTAGCACTGTAATGTTGGCTTGTTTGGCCGGACTACTACATGCTTTTTGTATGCAACTGACACATCTTGCAGAGCAAAGACTGCCAGCCCAAGTTCCACACATTGGGTCTTGGCGCAGGAAAGGTCATCTGACTGTCAGCCAATGCCTTATTTTGGTTGCTTGAATGTTGCTATGTTCTCCATGGAGCCAATGCTGCTCTATGGCTTCAGCCAGAATAGATGTGGCACCTGCAGATTGGGCCACAGTGATGCACAAATAGATACGGATTGACCTCAAGCTGATGCTAAATTCACAGCACTTCGACATGAGAAAAGGTAAACTTGCAATGTATGCACAATGTAGAAACATGCATGAGTCAAGAACCAAGACCTGCACCCTGGGGGCTGCTGGAACCCACTGTGAGGCAAGCCCCAAAAATTGCAGATTTACCTGCAGCCTTCAATGCATCCCTTCCTTCAGGTAAACGGCTGATCTCTTTGACTGCACAAAGCACTGCGTCTGCCACACCTGCACATCATCACCTATCATCACCTATCGCCTATTCTGTTGCATTGCAAGACTGTGAGCTGATGCACGCATGGTCTGCTGGTGATCGTGTGAAATATATAACGCCTCTTGGGGCAAGGCCACAGCAGATGCCCCCTGTATGCTTTGTTTGGCCAGTGCAAGTAGGAGTCAGCAATGGTTTGCTGTTTTGCAGAAAAGATCATATACCTTCATCCACCTCTGGTTTCAACATGGCCAGCAACTTGTGCACCACGCCCGCATCCACAAGCTCCTTCAAGGAAGCATCACTCTCTGCCAATCTGCTGACTCTATTAGCCGCAGCTTTCTGCAGTGGAGCACCTTGTTTAGATAACTCTGTTACCCAACATCATCTGAACCAAATGATGAAAGCGGACACACACCTGCATGATGGGTTCTTTAGCGTCACACAGACCAACAGCATGAGGGACAGTGCTCTGGACTGCAGCATATTGACAACCATCTTGTGACAGAGTGCACTGGTGCTACAGCTTTTTGTGTGACGCATGCTGCCTACAGATACCTACACATCAGCGGCACCACCTTGGTTGCCGCAACAATGATCATGCCAAATGCGACAGTTCGCACGAGCCTGACTTGCAGGTTGCGCCCAAAACTCCCTTCTGCATGTCACAGTACTTTGTGACGCAGCAGACAGCTGTGTATGACGGCTCTGTATCACGGTCCAGGAATGGACATAGTAAAGACAGGCGAGAGAGTTACGTTCAGCAGCATCAGATGAGGAGGCGAACCCTCGTCTGCCATGTGCGCGCAATAGGCCAGTGTGGAGGGACAAATTTGCCTGAGACACAGCTTTCGACAATTCACGACTGGATTGCAGAGACCGGTTGCTGCAGTCAACATTCTTTGCAGGAGACCAGACTTCACAGGCGGTGCCTCGGGACCGCAGAAGCAGTCTCAAAGCATGTCTTGACCGAATCATACAAGTACCGGATGCGAAATCACTGCGGAGGCTAGATGCCGCTCTGTTCTTGGTTTGTGCATATGTTTCACACACACGCACAGGAGACAGTAGTTACATATTGCGGGGCGGAGTCGCGGTTGGTTGAGCTTCTGCAGCCTGTCACGGCATCATGATGCTGCAGGCGCAAGGATGCATTGTAGAGGCCGTTGTGCGCCTTGCATGCTGCACTGATGCGACCGGCAATCTACTGATCGTTCACGTGCAGTCTGCGTGATCAGCGCGGTGTGGCAACACCGTTGACCCCGGTAACGTGGTAGACAGTTGCACTGAACATCACATCCTGTTACCATGTCTTTCCGAAGCCGCGGGTCCGGCCAACAGCGCTCAACCTCCAGGTGCTACTCGGTGGCCACTGCATAGCTCGTGAGGCAGAGGACCACTGATAAAACTTGTCACCTGCAGGGTGTCCATGTCAAGTTTTGTCAGCGGCAGTGATGTTTCGGTGAAGCATTCAGAGCTGTCTGCACTCTCAAAAGAATCGCTGTCAGATGCAGAGTCACCAACCTTGGCAGCATATCCCAGGTGTGTATTAGACACAAACATGAGCAATTAGAGAGTCAGCAAAGAACACACCTCGACAACCTTGCGGCACAACGACTCAATCGTCTTGCATGCTTGCAGCGCACGCAAGGAGAAAGGCACCTCAAAGCTAAAGCTGTTCAGGAAGAGTGCTGTCAAGCTTGCAGATGATCTGGGCAGAAAGTCGGGATACAGAGGGCCTGCAGGTGTGAAAGCTTGCAAGTCGTGGCTTGCTGGCCATACATAGTAGCTGAAATCAATTGTGCAGCTGTCATTGTCATGGCAAAGCCTTTTAGCAGCAATTGTCAATTACACAGTAGGCACAATTGTAGACTAGGGCTTGCATGATGTCCATTGACTAGTGCAGAATCAATCATTTGAGCAATTGTTCTCATCATTGGCCCCTACTGATTTGGAGTCTTTTTGTATCAAGCAGGGCGGAGGGAAAGTGCTTCTGGTCTGACTCAGCAGCAAATGGCAATGTATGAGCCTGGAACATTTGACTTGCAAGTAGGTGCTCCTGTGACTGATGCTGACAGCATGTTGTCCTGCATCTGCAGCATACAATAAACCTTGCTTATGTCTAGTAGCATCAAGAGCAGTGTGCGTGACTAAAAGCCATCTGCATTTGCACAAACGTGCATGTTGGGCGAGGTCACATGGCAGCAGACCTGGTCACAGATGTTGTCCTGCACAGCAATTACATTATCCTAGGCATGCCCAAATTGGCAGATGCTTTGTCACGTCAGTTTGCGTGTGCTGACTGTGCGGGCGCATGCTTGGCAGGGCATGACAGAGAAGGGCATAGATCAGCTGCGAGCTGATCTGGCGGCAGTGGATGCAGACTGCGCAGACCAGATCAGGAAGACAGTGCATGACAATTACCACCACTTCATACAGGCCTGTCAGGTTGGTCACCCTGCTTGCATGCTGCTTGCTGCACACAAACCATGAGACACAACCTGAAAGGACTTACATACCCAACTGGTGCTTGCCGTATGATTGCTCCTCCTATTCAAGCAGTAGGCATCAGGCTAGCATGCAGGAGCTCCTGACAACATAGGTGGCTACTGGCAGTCACAATCAACACTGTATCAATGCTAGAGTCAAGTAATATGCCTAGCACTCTTTCAGCACCATCGGGCATTGATTTACAGTACCAGGCATCTCTCCAGACAGCGACTGGACATAGGATGCCTTGCAGGGCATTTCCTGAAGACTGCAACTGAGCATAGCATGCCTTGCAGGGCATCTGCCGAAGAGTGCAACTGAACACAGTCTGCCTTGCAGGGCATTGCCAAGCTGGAAGGGGAGATGCAGGCGGTTAGGGCCCTGCTGGGGAACAGCAGCAACATTGTGGCGGCCCTCAGGGAGATTGCCACCCCCTCTGGAGCAGCCAGGTGGCCCCCCTGCTTCTGTGTCTATTCACAATGTCCTCAGTCTCCTCCAGTCAGTATGATGCATTGCTAATACCGCAGCCGCACAGGCACACTTTGGCACAAGCATTTGCACTTATGGCATGAAGCCACCATGCTTGACAGGTACGGTAGCGCTTGTACAAGCGCACCAACGCTCCTGGCAAAAGACAAGCAGTTGTGCTACCAGGGAGAAGCCAGATTGATTGAATTGCCTGTTGCAGGAACACAGCAGGTGAGGCAAGCAGCAGTGGGGCTGCTGCAGAGTGGCAGGAGAGCCCTGATGGGCAAAACTGGGCAGAAGTGCTGGAGGATCTGGACATCGCTACTGCAGAAAGGCGGTGTGAAGATGCCGTGCAGCTGCTTCAGAAGGCTTATGCAAGTTGCACGCACCCCCAGGCCATAGACTGGTCTGATCCCGAGCACCAGACCAGGTATATAGCTTCTGTCTTTCCTACAACGCTTTGCTGGAATAGGCACAGAACACAGGAATCCTTTTGTGGTTTTCACACTCACAGCATGTGCAATGTGTCATCAGTGCACATGAACTGAGATCAACTGCAGCTTGAAGCACTGAGTTTGCCCTCTTGCAAGTCAGTCAGGCACTGCTGCCAAAGCTGCAAACTGGCTGGAGAAGTAACTCTCCCTGCCATCGGTAGATTTTGATCTTTGGGCCTTGGCAGTATGTACACAGAGTCAGAACTTGGCATATGGTATGATGCTTCACAGACTGCAACTCACCATGCCTCAGGCGACCACAGCTGTCAATGCATTGACTCAGGTACGACAGAATAGAGGGACAGAGCGAAGAAGTGGACCAGCGGCGAGTTCAGCTGAGTTCAATTCTAGAAGCGCAGATGAAAGACCCCAACACCAAGAGTGGGGAGCGCAGAAGCGCCGCCTCCTTGATGGCAGCTGCAGTCAGCAAAGCATGGGCGCACCAGCAGCTGCTGGAAGCCCACACAGCTCAGCTCACACAGCTGCAGGAGTCACTTTCGAGACCTCAGAACGCAGGTGATATACACAATCACCTTTGAGCATTATGACCCAAACGAGAGTGCAGACATGACGGCTGCTGCAAAGACTCTACAGCATGCAAAACATAGCCCTCTGGATCATCATACAAAGGGCGTGCATCATTTGATGCCAGCGCTTATGGTGTACAGTAAGTATGCAATGACTGCCTGTCATGTCAGCTTGGGCTTGGTTCACAATCCACCAGGGAGATATTGACCTTGATGCAACTTCGGTTGCCTGGCTTGAGCCTGCTTGAGGTCTGGATCCACACTGCGCTTGAGGGCTGCACTCTGCATTCTGTACGCGCTTCCAGTCTATTCACTGCCTGTGTACGCAGCAGTACGACCCATTCTTGTGAAAGACACAGCTGGTGCAGACCGTGAGGCCCTTGTGCTTTGCCCCTTGTCCAAGCATAGCATATGCACTTCCTGGAACCCATTCAGACAGCATCTTTGGCTCAGCGGCAGACAGACAAATGACGCTGCGGCCATGACATGCCTTTATGAATAGGATGCTGCTGCTACTCATGTCACCAATACCTTTGCTGTTCCTCTCCTCAGACCTCCTATGGCATTGTACTATATGCAACTAGCAGGTCTATGCAGGTCATGTTCATCGTTTATATTGCTGAGATGACATGTGCATTGGCAAATAGATCAATTGAGGGCAGAACAGGTCTCCAGTTTCCTTGCTTAAGCCATGTTTGTGACTGTGACATTTGCACTGAACTGTGAGTAGTTATACATCACACAGTGGTACCCACCAGATCAGATGACATGATGTCTCACTGCATGCATGTGCTGGAAACATATGTATGTGCAGGGTGCTCTCATGGCAATGAGTATACGGCATTGCTTAAGCCTCCTGTAGGGCTGTGACACTGGCAGCTCAGAAGTAGCGGCAAAGCCAGCTGCACTGAACAAATCCCCTGCCAAAGCTCTTGCCTCAGTCATCCTTTGCAGCACTAAAGAGTGAATGGCTGTGCAGCGCATGTGAAGAAGGATCACGTTGCATGTTTGGCAACGACAGCTGCCCATGGCATGCATAAGCACAGGGGGTGCCGATGATACTGGGTCTATCATTGCCCAGTGCCAAACCCATTTCAGCGGGCTTTGAGACCGGTGTAGCTGAGACTTGTAACACACAGCATACGATGACCATATATAATCTCAGCTCCTTGCAACATGTGCAGGCGGAGGGGATGCTGATGGCGTTGAATATGCCAATGCCCTGGCTCAAGCCTCCTTCAGGGCTGTGGCAGTGGCAGCCACAGATGTGGCAACTGTCTTCCAGAAGGATGCACCAGAGCTGAGCTCTCTGTTTCTCGTTTGGGCGCTTCAGGAAACTCAAAGGTGAGCTGACTCCCCTGCAAGCCCTGTGTCTCTGATCTACAAATAACAAGCGCAGCGCACAACACCAGACCTAAGCTGCCAAGCAATATGTTGTGGATATGCGCAGAGTGTCTGTACGTGGATCTCAGCAACAGCTTGTGGTTTTTGGAGTGCGTAGCAGAGTGCATACAGTTTTGCACGAACGTCAAATGAAGACAGCCCCTGTGCAAGGTGAAGATGGCATGATGCTGTAATTCCTATGTTGCAAGAGGTGCTGTTCCTTGCAGTGCCAGGCCTAGCACATCAGCAACATCATGCCAAGCCAGTGCTATCACATTGCTGTCACCCACCTGGACGCAAGGTGCATCTCTATGCATCTGTGCAGGTGTGCACGGCTTCTGCTGCAAAACGCCTTGAGCCCTTTTGCAGTGCCAGCTGGGCTAGGTCCCACAGTTCATTGTTGCACCCTGGCGCTGCTGTACTGCACAGCTTTGGAGACCAGTCACAGCCTGATGCTGAGCCCTCGCCTCATGAGGGACCTGTGGCCAACATGTGAGCAGGTGATGCTTGCATTGCACACGCAGTAAACTGCAGTCATTCAGTTGCTAATGCTGCTGCATTGTTGCCTTGCTGATCATGCGCCTTATTGAGCACCCAACGGCAGACCAGTCTTAGTTGCAGTCAATGCCAAGATAGAGAGAGAGAGAGAGTTATCAACGTAGATGACAGACTGCATGCTGGCTCACATGATTACATGTCACTTGACCTGGTGCCACAGAGTGAACAATTGCATTCATCCACTGCTTGCTTTGTTGAACCTACTGGCCATGACACCCCACCTGACGCCACACAGCAGATCTCACATCATCAGGACACTTGCATCGTCTACTATGTACTATGTTGCCATGTCTACTATGTATATACTAACATCATCTCACCGACACTGACATGGCTTCAGGTCCTGTGAAGTGCAACAGCAGCATGGCTTGTGTCCAGCAGGCACATCGTGCTTGACATATGTGTCCATCATGACTCATGCAGGTTCTGCAGAGAAGGTTAAGGCGGCTGACTGAGGACCTCAGAAGGGAAGTTGCAGCAGAGGTGGATGGTCTGGCGTCACTGGTAAGCAAATCTTTTGCACTTGGGCCCTCGTACTGATGTGAGAAAAGACTGACTGCTGGCAGTTGCACTGACACTATAATGAATGAGACTCCAACGCTTAGATAACATGATTGCCTCTGCCAGCATGCACGCAAGCAATCATCAGAAGTCTCGAATGCTTGTCAAAACAGGCCTTCTACATGTGTCTTGAGGTTGAGGGTATAACCGCACTTAAGGCGCATGCGCAATCTGCTTCTGCCTGGTTTGCTTTGACACACAGTGTGGTATGCTAGCTGTCTCACCCAACATAAGAGTGCTTGCATTCACTGGTAGATCTGAATGACCGACTCAATTTGCATAAGCAGGGGTCTCAAGCCCAATGGCCACCAAGCGGCTGGGATGCCCTCACACAAGCTTTTCCATCGGCCTATCGCCTTGTCAGCACAGTCCAGTCCACAGTCAGCATTCTGCGCCCCCTAGCAGGTCCAAAGCCAGCACAAGTGCTGCGAAGAGGTTTTGCAGATCTTTTCCAAACATACACAAACGCCTTGAGTGTCAGTTTCCAGAAGCATCAGCAACCTGATGGGTCCTTTCCATACAACATAGGTGAGGAACAGGGGTAGGCACAGCCTGCTCATGCTGCACCCGGCTTCTTTGCACTTGGTGGTCCATGCCACATACTAACCAATTTTACATGTGCTGTCGTATGCGTCATGCCAAGGCCATGGCATGTCTGCAGCAGTGGTGATTTGAATGTGCAACGGCCTGCAATGTACTGTATCTGTTTTTGACTGTATGTGTTACACAGTCAGTCATGATGCAGTAGCGCTGCCACCTATTGACCTGAAATCGTTAGCTTTGACGCCCTCTGCATGTTGCTAGCTCTGAAGTCTTCTGCATGTCGCTAGCTTTGACGTCTTCTGTACTCTATGACATGCGACTCTGCCATGCAGATATGATGGTCGAGTCTGTCATGGAGCTGACCAGTACCATGGCTGAGCATCAGCTGCCTGCAGCAACTGCTCCTTTGCTGCAAAGCTGCGGCAGTCTCTGTGATACTGCAGCCATGAACAACTGTCTAGATGCCCTTGGAGCTTCTTTGGGCATGCAAAGTGCTTGACTTTGGCATGGGACAACGCAGGATGAGATGCAACATCTTTGCCGTGTAATTCACATGAAGGGTTGCCACAAATGGTTATAGCTGATTTGTCTAAAAGCGTTTCTGTAGAACATAAATTCACGCTGTGTGTATACTGCTGACAGCTGCAGCAACAGCTTCGCCCACTATGTTAAACAAGAAGCCCTTATTGATGTGCAACACATGCGCGTTACCCAGCCTAAATTGGGCGTAGACCAACACCTGAATCAGATCAGAACTTGTTCAGCAGATGAGTCACGGGGAATGCATCGTTGTCTTGTGCAAGCAAGGCAGTGTGCACCACTGCACTCACCAATCTTGCAATTCCAGGAATCAGAGATGGTGGATTCGACTCAGACACATGCATCATGTCCGACAAAGACTTTCTGCTTGGGATGCTGTCATCCCCACCACCTTTTCTATGGTTAAGCCCTGAAGGCATTGACAAACAGCGTCTTTGGGGTAGCAGAGCATTAGCAAGCTTGTTGGTGCGTAGCACAAGCTCAAATTGCAACCGTGCCTCTGAAATACGATTCACAGATCAGTATCAATGGCGTCCGCTGCGGACGTAGCAACTTTGTTCTTGATCCACCTTGGTGACTGCAGTCGGTGCTGCTTCAAGTGCAAGATCTACGAGCTTGCTGTACTTAAGCTGATATAATCCCAAGGGTATGAGCCTCTTCAGCATCGTCCGTCTTAGGCTGCACTGAGACTGGCTAGCTAGTGCTTAGTCTCATCGCAGAGTGACCATATGGGTTGCTGAATGTCAGACTTGCATAAGCTGCCTTGTCGTGGCTTCCTGAGTTATGCCACTGTGTACTTGTTGCAAGGTCTTCTAATTCCTTGAGCCCCTCACCTTCATTTCGCCGGTGTTTGCAGTGCGGTGTACAGTCACGTTAGGGCTTAAACGAGAAGCTCCTTGGACAGGCGGTGCTGACGGGAAAGATGCCAGCCCGGACAGGTGTGTTCCGTCTTGGATGGCTCCCCAGCTACCCGACATTTTTTGGGATCAAACCGCTTGCTTCTCAGCTTGTGACCAGCAAACTGTGCCCTTCCTGCAGGGCATCAGGCACCTGTCATCCCACCTAGTGTAGTAGACTTTGCCAACAAGCGGACGAAAGCCAGAAAGTCCGCCTCCCCGAGACCATCTTGGGATGTTCCAACCGCTTTCGATGATGACCTTGCTGCCAGGAGGACTGCAGCAGCCAAGGCCAGGGCAACGCGCAAAAGAGCAGAGCTAGCTCAGCGCCAGGAGCTGATTGTGACTGGATCTAGGAGGGTCACCACCCCAAGACGCTACCAAGATGTAAGCTTGTGCATTAGCCCTTTCAATTGCTTGGTCCACAGTGGCTACTGCTCATGTTTATTGCAAGTCAAGTCACCCTGACCTGTGTTGCTTTGTCGTTGGCCTTGGTAGTTCAATGCTCTGTGGCACCTGAAATTGCACTGCTCCAGAGCATGGTGTTTGGCCTTGGCTACAACAGCTTCTGTGTCAGAGTGGAATGTGTTCAGAGATAATGCAGGCTGTGCAGGCCTAGCAGCACTCCCTCGGGTGTTTGCATCCCCAAAACATGTTGACTTAATCCCCACTTGTGAGTAAGCTTTGCATATCAAATCAGACACAGGTGAGAAGTGACTGTGGTATCAAGAGATGTCTGTGGCCTTTGACCACATGACTGTTTCATTCTTTGACCACTTCACCGTTTGTTGAGCACGTGACCATTTGACTTGCTCTGCAGGCAGCAGAGGAGCATGATGACATGAGCGGCGTGAAATCCCAGGGCAGGGCCAGGTCCAGGGCTGCATCCAGGGCCTCAGCCGCATCAGCTGCCAGAAGGACTCACCCAAACGGCCCTGGGAGACCCCGTGCAATGCAGCCTCAGCAAGCTGCGCCAGTTGCTGGGCCTGTGCCACAAAGCCCCAGGCACAAGATGCCCTTGAGGCCAGGAGGGCCTTGCCATGCCTGTGCCTGCACTGGTAAGCATTCCTCTGTTGGGCTGCAGTGATCCTGCAATCATGCAAGCAATTTGCAGTCTAGGTCTCATGACAACAGCCTTTGATGTGGATGCAGAGTTGACAGGTGCTCAATGTGCTGATTGTATTGATGAGTGTCCGTGCTCCCATCATACCAGATAGACAACAATGTGCTTCATACGTCACACACAACAGACATTCAAACATGCTGGGGGTGGCAATGGAAGTCATGGGCAGCTGCAATGACAAATCCTGCGATTTACACAATAAACACTCATCAGTGGTCTCAACATTGCCCAAATCAAACATTGCAGTATATCATGGGGTGTTCTAGATGCGTTGCACCTGCAGCATCGCCTGTGTGGAGGAGGGGCAAAGCAAGTGGGCTGTATGCTGGCGAGTACCTCTGCAACGCCTGTGGCACCCATGATAAGCGCCGTGGCTTGGACCTGGATCTGCATCAGAAGGTACACCGTCACACACTCTGTGTCACACTGTGACACTGTCACAGACAACATTTGCAAAATGTGCGTTATGTTTTGTCAGGCTGGAGGCCCCCCACACAGTCTTTGTGAGTCACCGCAGACACCCTCAACACTAAAGGCAACAACCTTAGCTGCATGGTTCTTGACAGCCACTCACTCAGATGTCAAGCTGGCAAACCCTGCTTGTGTTGCTGTACACGCTAGCCAGTACACTGACACATTCAATGTTGTGGCAACGACTCTAAGTGCATTGTGTCCACAGGTGGATGATGCTGATGCGGTGACATCAGACGAACAGCAGGTCGAGGGTGTAGTCAGAAGGAGGGTGCAGGTCAACAGCAGGGCCAGGGGCAGGGCTGCTGCCAGCAGAGCAGGAGAGGACTTGGCAGGACCGGTGGCAACCATGAGGGGCAGAAACATGGGCCAGGGCAGGGCAGTTGCGGTCACTCTGGAAGACAGAGAGCCCCGGATGGGTCTGGTGAGCATCTCAACCGCTTGGCAAATGGATTTTTGCATAGGCATAGGCATAGGCATTGCTTGAGGCTCTGCTAGGCAGCAAGTTGCTGTGCCTGTTTTTGCATGAAGCTTGGTGTTGTTCTGCTTCCTGTGAGATGAAAGCATGCTGTCACTGGGAAAGCAGGAAGCAGTGGTGCTGCTGCAAATGCTGAGGCGCCAGCAGCAGCACCAAGTTCTGCTTCAAATATGCCACTACTGTTTATGTTTCTATCCAAGGCTAGCATGGTTGCTTTGCATGATTGCTGACAGTGGTGAGATCATAGTGTACTGTTTTTGCATTAGGCTAAGCATATTTCAGCTGTCATAATGATTGCATTGCATTATGTTACACATACCAGACAGATACACAGATCCAATAGAAGGGTTGTGCCAGATGACCCCTTGGCCTCAGTGCTAGTGTCTCATTTTGCAGAGGCAGAGCCCTCAGGCACACACGAATCTGGAGATGGTGCCTTCTGCTAACAGCCCTGCAGCCTCAACCAGGAGGAAGAGGAAAGCAGAGTTCCACAGTGCAGACAATGATGGCGATGACTTGACAGCACATCAGCCCAAGGTGTTCAGGCTGCATGCCTTCGGTGGTGAGACTGCACATGCAAGTGGCAGAATGCAGCTGTTGCAGAACCAGCTTGCAGCACAGGCTGTCCCCCAGGGCAATTCAGCTGGTGCAGATCTGGAGATGCAATGTTGCATGATGACAGCGATGACCACAGCTCCAATGATGCTGCTGCAACTTTGATGCACATGTTGCAGAGGAGGGGTACGGTGGCAGCAAGGGGGGAGCCTACCAACCCCCTGCAAGCGTGAGTTTGGTGTATCTCAGCTGGGTCGAGGGGTGCTGTCATACTGTGTAGCGTCAATAATCAAAATACACCAAGCATGTACATAGGCCAATCATGTACATAGGCCTGCATGCAGTATGCAGGTTGCTCTCGTAATTTTGCTTTTATTTGAGTTGTATGCTGCTTTGTAAACTTCCCATCATCTTGAATGATTTGATGATGTTGTGCTGCCATTGATGGCCCCCTTTTTATACAATGTGAAAATTGCCTTCTTTTGCCTCAGCATGCCTGCAGCTACTCTGGCAGTGAGTGCCTTTTTGTGTTCCAACAGTAGTGTTCACATTACACTCACAGTAGTGTAATGTGAATCACAGTAGTGTCAACAGTAGTGTTCACATCCCACATTGCTTGTTCGTTACAGCAGCTCAAGGTTAGCAAGTCCCTGAACCACCATTGCTCCTTTGCAGCTCATAAAGTATCAGTGCTATCAGAACCTTGCTGATACCAGCATTTGGATCTGACATTTTGAGCGCACCTTTTGGACATCGTTTGCCTGTGAGTGTATTCAGGACACACAGCGCTTTTTTTATGTGCCAGTTCTCTCTCTTTGCTGATCCTGTATTCTTCCACATCTGCCTGCTTAGACAATGCATGGCGGCACTATGTGTGGTCAGGCCAATGTAAGCTCACTTTGCAAGCACTGCAGGTTTAAGCCTTCAGCTTGAGCTTGTCCTCTGCTTTGCATGTTCACCAAAAGCTGCCAGGCAATGTGCAAGCAACTTTCACCACTATCGTTTTCAGCAACTATGGCCATGACACCATTGATGTCAAACGCCATGGTTTCCCTATAGCTGCAGCAGCTGTGCACTCACAAATGGTGTTCAAGGCACCAGCAACATGTCAGAAGTCTGTAAATGCCAAGGTCACAACTGGACCAGTCTACTCATGCCAGCAAGTCAAATCCAAAATCCCTATTGATGTGAGAAGCAATGGTGTGCATTGAAGTGGTTGCACACATGTTTCTGTGTTGGCAGCAGCAGCAGCATTCAAGGCTGACATATATGTCTCCAAAAACATGCATGTCCAGGTATGATTATACATGCAACTGTAACATGCACTATGACAAGGCTGGATAGGCATGCTAGCAGCGCAGCCTTTGTGAACCGCTAACAAATGTATGCTGCTCACAGCGACCCTGGCATTGACCAGTCTTACCGGCACATGAACAGGTGTAAGCCGTATGCAATGAAATCTTATTCTCAAACACGCTGCAAAATGCGTATACAAGGCCAGAGTTGCCGCGACATGCTTTGTGCATTGAAAGGCATTGTCTGCGCAGAGTATCTGAAGAATGCCTGGCAACACAGGTTGACAAAGCCCAAGCCAACATCTAGCGCTGTCACAGTGTGATGCACAGACTGAAGCGTTGATAGCATGGCCCAAACTTTGAAGGAGTTGTGATGCAAAAGCACACTCAGGTACCCAAAACTCTGTGGTGCAATATATGTTCCCAAACGTCATATCAAACACAACAAAAGTCAAAAATCTGGCATCAAACAAATGGTGTTCAGAAGTCATTGGCATCAAAACACTGCCTATCCCATGAACTATCATGCAATAACGGGAGTGGACGGAGTGGTTGGGGTGTTGGTCGTGGTCGGTGTTGAAGGTGGTGACCAGGTAGAATCAGGGCTCCAAGTGGCAGCTGGTGTTGAAGGTGGTGACCAGGTGGAATCAGGGCTCCAAGTGGAAGCTGGTGTTGAAGGTGGTGACCAGGTGGAATCAGGGCTCCAAGTGGAAGCTGGTGTTGAAGGTGGTGACCAGGTGGAATCAGGGCTCCAGCTGGGTGATGGAGTGTTGGTGGGTGCTGAGGTCCAGCTGGGTGATGGAGTGTCAGTCTTGGTGGGAGCTGGGGTCCAGCTGGGTGATGGAGTGTCAGTCTGGGTGGGTGCTGGGGTCCAGGTGGGAGATGGAGTGTCAGTCTGGGTAGGTGCTGGGGTCCAGCTAGGTGATGGAGTGTCAGTCTTGGTGGGTGCTGGGGTCCAGCTGGGTGATGGAGTGTTGGTGGGTGCTGGGGTCCAGCTGGGTGATGGAGTGTCAGTT
>JAABUO010005180.1_pt1 | contig 15256 bp, 29 predicted proteins | sample 5559291 | NCBI WGS metagenome assembly JAABUO01 (sample SAMN10711878, study PRJNA513372) | rock metagenome | isolation source: Antarctica rocks | place: Antarctica: Victoria Land, Finger Mt sud
CCATCCGAGCATGTCGGCGGGTTGCAGTCCACGTCGGGGGTGCGCGGCTCGCTGGCGTCGCGGGCCTCCTGCCGGCCCATGGCTGCGCACGCGTGGTCACTCTCTTGTCATCCAGAGAGCGGAGGCCGTGCGCGGCGCTGCGTGGCCCGCACGCGCAGGCCTGCGCAGCCTAGGCTGTTCACTGCGGCTGCAAGACGCACAGGCCGGGGAGAATCGCGCTTGGTGTGAGAAAGGTGTGGGAAGGCCGGAGCAGAGGCCTGCCGGGTTCAAATGCGTAGCACCCTCCTGGATCAGACAGGGTCTGGAGGCCATGATTGGAGCTTCAGTGGGGGAGGTATGCGCCCCGAGCCTGGCACCTGCACGGAAAGAAAGGGAGTGGGCACATATAGTGCATAGGCAGACACGTTGACAGTGGTCCATCTGCCAGGCTTGCCTGGTGGACCGCGCGCCGTCTGCACTCCTGAGGCTGTCCTGCTGGAGTGCTGGAGCAGCTCGGTGGACCCTGTTTTGGTGCAGAGACAAAACAAGATATATGATTGTGTCCTGCCGCACTTTGCACCTTTGCCGGGCACACCCCAGCGCATGCGAGAGCGGGCTGAAAGCTCGCATCAAAACGAGCCAGGTACTTGGTCTTCGCAAATGAGCTGACCAGACTGGACTATTCTCGCCTCTGCGCAAAAAATTTGCCTCAGTCAGCTGCTTGCGGCCAGCCCGGCGTCCGGCGACCGCGGCCTGGCCCAGTGTTGGGGCCGAAACGTTTTGAGGCTACAGCTTGGAGCTTAGCGCACTCCTAGGTGCAGCAGGCAGGTCCTGGGTGCAACGTCATGCAGGAGCTTCCACGAGCGGTGCAGCCCAGCGGAACTCGCGAGCATGCGCAGCACGAGCACAGCCTGGAGCAGGACCCTTCGGCAAAAGCTGCCCTATGTCCCACACAGCAGCTGTGCCGCCACCTGGGGAGGTGCGCGAGGTGCACAAGCAGATCAGAAAGGCAAAAGATCAAAAAGGCAGAAGCTGCTCTTCCTCAAGCACCCTACTCCACGTGGGAGACCCAAGCGCTTATGCGGCCACGATAGCAAGCCATCAACGGACCAACGCGGACCCGCAGGCCTGCTTCTGCAAAATGATGCGCGCTGATATCCGAGGAAAAGCGCGCTGATAAAGCGCGCTGGGTCTCGATGATCCGCTTGGCGCTTGACTGGCTGCCCAACACCAACCACACGGGCTTTTACGTGGCACAGGTGCGCGTCTGCGCCGGCCCGCGCCTGGTCCTGAGCTGCACAGTGCCTGTGCGCCGAGGCCGGGAGGCGCAGGCCTGACGCGGGAGTGTGTGCAGGCGTTCAACTGGTACAGTGAGGCAGGCATTGAGGTGTGTTTCCTGAGCCCGCACGTTGATGGCTACAAGACGACGCCGGCTGCCAAAGTGCGAACCGGCGCCGCCGATGTGGCTATCGCGCCCCCCGAGACCGTGATATCTTCGCACAGTCCGCGGGAGAGCTGGGCGGCGCCTGTGAAGCTGAAGGCGCGGCCCCACTCCAGTGGGTATCTGGGCATTATCCTGGATGGCACGCCCCGTGCTGGCAGCGCTGGTGACGTTGTGCTGTGTTCCGTCCGCCCGTGCACTGGGCCTCGTTCTGCGGCGAGCCCCTGATCTCCTGCGCAACTGGTGATAGGCCGGTGTGGCTGCAGGCGGTGGCGGCGCTGCTGCAGGATGACACCAGCGCGATTGTGACGCTGGAAAGCAGTGGGATCGACCGGCCTGCAAAGCTGGATGGTTGCGTGTACGCTAGCTATGGCGCCAGGTGCGGCCGGCGCAATTGGGGCACTCAAGTTGCGCGCGCTGATCCGCACGTGTTTCCCGCCCGCAGCGCCTGACGCTGAAGTCGCAAGCGGGCGCCACGCAGGTATGAAGTCGCGACGCTGAAGCAGATGATCGTCAACGACGGCGGCTCCGGCTCGTTTGTCGAGACCAGTCCCGGCATGCTGAGTGTGTGGGACACGCTGCTCACGGTGCGTAAGCTCATGCAGAGCTGGGTAAAGTTGATTGTTGAGTAGCCGCTGTCAGCAACGGAAAGTGCTGTGCTGAGCGCACGCGTGTTGTGTAAAGGCAGATTTTCCTTTTTACTGCAGAAGTAGTAGGAAGTGTGTAAAGTAGCAGGGCAGTGCGCCTTATGCAGCTGCTACAGCAGTTGCTCGTGGTGACCACATGGAGCGGCAACGTGAACACATACCTTGTTTGTAAACTGACCCTCTATTTGGCGTCTTGTGCAGGGGCAGGCCGACGCGACATGGGTCTTCACCGGTTGGGAGGGCATACAGGCCCGGAGGGCGGGGATTGGTTTGCATGCGTTCAGGCTGCAGGAATGCGGCATCCCGTACGCGTACCCGCTGCTGCTCGTGACCAGCGAGCATGTACTGCGGTGCGGCGCCTGCGCCAAAGGCCTGAACGAGCAGGCGCCCCTCAGCCGTGCTGTTTCCTCGCGTCTTCGCCGGAGGCCGAGGTGTCAGCAGCCCTTCTTGGTCGTCGGGGTGTCAGCAGCAGGGGTGCAAGTGTTGAGCTTTGTGTTTGCGCAGCGTTTGCGGGGCAGTGCCGCTGCCAGTGCTGGGCCTCGTTGCTAGCCGGCGCGAGCATGGTCCGTGGTATAGGTGACGATGGCTGAAGACAGTTGGCCGGTCTGCAGGGAGCGCGGAGAGGACGTGCGCAAGTTCCTGCACGTGACCGCGCGGGGCTTTGCATGGGCGGCGGAGCACGACGGCCAGGCGGCCGAGCTCCTGGTGAAGCACGCCGGGCCCGGCGGGCCGCCGAGGACCGACCTGGACATGGTTCGTGAGAGCCAGGCGGAGATGGGGCGGGTGCGACCCGGTCACCACATGGCTGCACCTCTGTGACCAATGTACGGCAACACGGTACGGTCATAAGAGCGAATTTTCAGCACCAGGCGTATGTAGACTGCTCAAGTCGTGGCCGTGCCTGCCCCTGGTGAAAGCTGCGACAGCGGGTTTGCTGCTGCGTCCTCCTCTGGCTGACGTGCCAACGCCGGGGTGGCAGCATTACCTGGACGGCCAAGCGCGGTGGGGGGCGATGGAGGAGGGCCGCTGGAGCGAGTTCCTGGCGTGGCTCGACACGTCTGGGCTCCTCCACGACCAGGTGCTTTTCGTCCTGCCCTGTGATTCGGGAGGGGTAGGTCAGCATGGATGTGTTGTGCTGTGAGACAAGTCGCCACTCTATTTGTGTCAAAAGCCGCTGCAGCGGTTGCTGCCATGCCATCATGACATGTGCTGCTCGTGGATGGCTGCCGACAAGCAGACTTGCGAGCCAAGTAGTAGGGCGCTAGATCCAAGGATGGGGCTTTGTATGCACACGTTGAATGGCCCTTGGGCAGTCATGGAAACCTGCAGCACTCGCAAGCGCTGCACGCGTCGGCAACGCAAGCACTTCTGCGCGTCGTGCGCGAGGTGGCACAGCTGCTGACAAGTGGTGGGAGGCCTCCAACATGGTGCATGGTTCCTGTGTGCGCACTGACGTCTGCTTGTGGGCGCAGAGGCCTGCAGTGGTGGACGGCCCCGCGGTGCACGCGGAGCAGCCAGGAGCTGCCCAGCCGGGGCAGGCTGCGCCACTGGACGCCCGAGACCTGTTCACAAATGGCTACTTGTAGGAACGCCGCCCCGAGGCCCCTCACCCTGCGCTGGTCTGGGGCGGCGGCTGCGGTGCCTAAGATCCTGTGTCAGCGCACGGCCTAGCTCATATTCTGATCCGGGGGACTCCAGTTGCGAGGGGCCCGCCCGCCAGAGTTTGCGTGTCACGTTTCCGCCGCGACGCCGGCGCTCAGGTGTGTCGTGGGGTCTGTCTGCTGCGTAGATTGGCGTCAATGACCCTGCCAAGCGCCTCTTGCTGTGGCAGGTCCGTTGTTCCCTGTTGGGCCCTCCCCCTCCCCTTTCGTAGCTGTGCCATAGATTGGCGCGTGCTGCCGCAGCGCACTGGTCAAGCGCCTGTGGCGGCACGTTGTTTTTGTCGACCTGCCTGTACACTGGGCGCTCAAGCGCTGGGACTGCAGTGTTGTGCCAGCGGCGCAGCGTGTGGGTGCGTGCGCAGTGCCGGACCGCAAGCGGGCTGTGTTCGGACGGGGGCACCCTTGATCCAATTTGTGCAGCTGGCTGCGCGATTGCTATGTTGGGTGGCACGCCTCATAGGTTTTTCCATGTTTGTTGTATTTTTCTGGCCTCCTGGAGGTGCCTTGGTTCGCAACATGCGTCACGCATGTCAAGGCAGCGCCGATGGTGGATGTCATCTGCAAGGCTGGGATGTTGCAAGGGGGTGTGTTGGTGAGCACTGGGGAGGCAGCCGCAGGGTGTGCAGGAGGTGGACTGGCCTGAACGCATTGTTGCGGTGCTCCAGCTCCGGCGCAAACCTCTGTGCTTCTCGCGCAAGCTCTGCCGCCAGCGCATGCTCTGGCTGACTGTGGTTACCGACCTTGCAAGGGTGTGGGGGCGATGGCAGCCACCTGAATGGCAGCTTCTGTGTGACCAGGTCGACTGGGTCTGTGAAGGGGTGTGCACTTCATCAGTGCTGTGGCCGGCCATTGGGTGCACACGAGTGCGCCATTCATCCAATGGCCGGGTCGTGGTCGAGCAGTGCAAATAGGGGCAAATGCGATCAGGCTATGCTGTGCACTGGCTTTGAACCCGCCACATGCAAAGCGCTGGCAGCCATGCTGGGTCGACAGCATGCATGCCAACGCACAGTTTTCCGAGGCTTGCTGCGAACCTGTATTGGCTGAGATGATGTGCATTCAGGGGTTTCTAAGCTCACTACGCGGCGGCCTTCAATCGCCGCGCCTGCGTGGTTGCCGCTGTGTCGCTGGTAGAGTTTGGATCGGACAGGCGCTTGCACGAACGAAGTGCTCCTTTACTAGGTGCTGGGCCCTATGGCCACGAAGTGGATATGGGCCTGATGTGGGCTTGGCCTGCGGAGGGACCCTGTATTTGCAGACATGCTGCTTACTTCAGACATGCTTGGCCATCAATTGTCGTATTTTAATGCAAGAAAATGTTGTTGTTTCAACACTTGGTGGTTCCTTACTTCATCTACCTACCATCTCATCTCAGCGTATGCCCCGTGCGTCTCCCTCATGCAATTTTCACTTCAAGCTTGTTGTGGCTCATTGCAACTTTGATCATAAAGGCTTGTGATGCGGATGCAATCAACTCATACGGTCACAGTTCGAACGCCTAGGACAATGCATGCGCACTTATCTATGCCACACACCCCAGGAGAGCAGGTGAACAAGGCTATGCGGATTCACCCATGCCCACATCACCCTGAACCACAGCCCGGGCGCACAGCAGGCAGTCAGCCGCCGGAGTGGCTCACGGGCACGGTGACGAAGCGGCCGTCCTGGTAGGACGACGTGAACTGCTCCGGCAGGGCGTGCTCGACCAGGTCGGCGTCCGGCGTCGCGCCCGGCACGGCCACGTTGACCTCGCTGCTCTTGGCCGTCGTGACCGCCGCGTCCAGCGACGCCGCCGACAGGAACAGCTGCGCCGCGCGGCGCCCGGGCCGCCGTGAGTGTGGCAGTCGGGATGATGGGAGTCGGGATCATAGGAAAATGCTGGTTAAAATTCCGAGCATGCCCTTTCCCATTTGAGAACCTGTCAGCGCGGCCAGCCGCCGGCGCGCAGGGCGGGACGCGCCCGGCCCGCGCGAGCTGCCACCCCTGCAGGCCTGCAGCAGCGCCTGTCCGGCTTGCCGGCAGCGGAGGTCGGCATGCGCCGAGCGGCCGCCTTGCAGACGCACTTCATCGAGCATGCATGCGCATGATCTCGCCTGCATGCACGACGCAGCGACCAACACCCGCGCCGGAGGCAGAGCACCCTCCGCGATCTCGTGCATGACGGGAGGTCAGGGCGCCGAGCAGCGCGCCGCCCGCATATTTGCACGCCGACAGTGCCCCCCGGGGCGCCCAGAGACCAGCGCAACACAGAAGCGGGTGCGCACGGCGCCGCGGGCGGCTCTGGGGGGCGCCAGGGCGCCGGACCTGCACGCCGTCGCACTTGTCGACGGCGATGGTCGGCACGTGCCCGGTGACCTGCACCTGCAGCGCCGTGCTGTTGACGAGCTCGCAGACGGCCACCAGGTCGTCGAACACTACGCCCGTGCGCGCGCACTGGTCCACTGTGATCGCGTTGACCTTGCCCTTGACCTGCCGCGTCGCGGCCCGCCGTGTGGCGACTGCCGCGCGGAGACGCTGCGGCGCCAGCCGCTCAGGCAGTCCCCGCGAGGCGACGCTGCGACGCCAGCCGCTCAGGCACTCTCATGCTACGCGGCGCAGCTCCGCGCAGGCCAGGGTGGCCAGGCGCGCCCGGCAGCGGCAGGCTCCGCGCCCCGGTGCCCCGCACGCTGACAGGGCATGAGGGCGGCGGAGCGGGGGCGCGCGTGGTCGGCGCCGCACGCGCCTGGATGGTGCAGTTGCGGCAGCCGAAGATGTACACGGTCTGGCGCGGGTGGGTGTCGCGTAGCAGGATGTCGTGGTTGTCCACGTGGTGCTCGACCACCCACTTGCGGTCGGCCTCGCACGCGGTGCGCGGCGGCGCGCGCGCGCGCGGCGCGGCGGCGCCGGGCGCGGCGGCGCCGGGCGCAGCCCTGCGCGCATCTGCGGCGCGCCGGGCGCTGGCGGTCAGACACCGCGCGTCAGCCCGCGCTCTCCGCGGCAGTAAGGGAGCCGCGGCACCCGCGAGCGAGGCAGGGAGCCAGCCACAAGCCTAAAACAGAAGGAGGGGGCCCGCAAGGACGGCACCCGCCGAGGAGGGCACCACGCCCGAGCGGTCCGCGCGGTTCTTGGTCTTCATGTCGGCAGTAACCTTTCGCAGGCCGCCCGTCACTGCGTCACCCTGCCGCCCAACCCCGCCAGACCTTTGTTGTTCCTTTTAAATTATTCACTCAACCTTGGTGGTCTGCGTACTCTTGATAGACTGACCTGCCTGGCGGGTATACGCGCAGGCCGGCCTGGCAGCGATGCCGGTCCCGGGGATCGCACAGGCGGCACAAACGCGTGGGCGTGCGCCGCACCTTGCTGAGCTCGGCGAACAGCGCGTTCATGTTGGGGCCCGCGGGCGCCGCGGGCTTCGCGCCGCCGGCCGCCGGCCGCTCCAGCAGGCTGCCCGGGCCGCCCGGCGGCTTGGGCGGCGGCGGCGGCGGCGGCCCGCCCCTGGCGCTGGGCGCCCTGCCCGGCGCCGGCGCGCTCGCGGCGCCGGCCGCGGGCGCCGAGGCTGCAGGAGTGCAAAGAATTTCGGGACATGTGCGTATACTTTGGCTGGCAGCTCCACACGCGTTTGCAACCCAGAAGTCAAGCATGGCTGGGCGGCCTGGCCTGCGACCGCCAGAGGCTCGTGGAGTTTTGCACGCGCTGGAACACGCGCGCCTGACACTGAGTTGCGGCTGCAGGCAGGGCTGCAGCGCATGTTTGACAGCGCTCCTGCCACTTCACCAGGCAACAGCCTCTCCTGACACGCTATCCTCAGTTCCTCTTCCATGGCAGCCCACCAGGCAGAGCGCAGGCCGGGGGCCCGCACCAGGGCCCGGAGCGCCGGCCTGGAACGCCGCGAGCGGCACGCCGCGCGCATTCCAGACGGGCCCGGCGGGCGCGTGCTTCGCCACAAAGCCCCTGTCAGCGCGCATCTCTCCCAAGTGAGACCCGTTTGAACCCTTCCCGGTGTACGCTGAATGGATCTCTGGCCGAGTAAGGAGCGGAGGCGCTCTGTGCCTAGGACAGGGCTTGCTAGGACGTGAACCGACGGGTTCGTGGCCGGTACTGCCACCTGTCGCTGGGGGGCGGTGCGCGAGCGGGCTCAGCCAGCTCGCGCTGGGCATGGCAGCCAGTTCAGCTGCGTCACAGGAGCGCAGCAAGGCAGCACAGCCTGGCCGGGACACGGCCACCGAGTATGGCAACGCTTCGCAGCAGCTTCGCGGCTGCGTCGCTCTGGCAGCAACGTCCGCGCCGCTTGGGCCGCTTTGTACATATGCACTGTGGCGCCGCGGCGTGGGACGCGGGCGGCCCCGCGGGCGCGCGCACCGCAGCGCCGCCAGCGCGTCCTTGAGCGCGCGCGCCCAGGCCGCGTGCGGCGTGCCGCGGTGCTCCATCAGCACCTTGTTCGCGAAGAACTCGGCCGCCTGGCCGCTCTCCTCCACATGCTTTGCGGGAGCGCTCATGCCTGGCCGCGCCGCGCCGGCGCTCACGTCAGATTTGCCTGGTTATGCCTGACTTTTGAACGGGCGGCCGCGGCGTGCATGCTTCTGCAGCTTTGCTTCCAGCACGGGCTGCGATGGCGGCTGTTTTCTGCCGCTGCTGCAGCGCCCAGCACGGGCTACCCGAAGCTGGCTAGTGCAGGCTTGTGGCTCTTATTCAGTCGCTCCTGCGCTCGCTGTGCGCGCGCAGACTGGTGCATGAACAGCTTCCCCCACAGTGCATGCGCACAGGCATGCGGGCGCAGGGGGGCAAAAAGCGCTGCTCGTCGTGCTCAGCCCCCAGCATAGGCCGGTCTTGGTGCAAAGCGGGTAAGCTGATGCAGAGTTTAAACATGCACGGGCTGCCCCAACGAGGAGCCTCCACCCCAAAAATAATGCACCCGAGCAGGCACTGTGCACGTCTTTACTCACAGTCAGCAGGCTGGGGCAGTCAGCTCGGGTGCTTTGGCCGGAAAGCGGGTCGGGGCGCACCGCTGCCGGGGCCGGCGTAGGCGACCCAGGCCAGGGCGGGCAGCGCGTCGGCGGCCGCCTTGAAGTGGTTGAACGCGGCGCCGCGCCGGCCGCCGGTCAGGCGGTCGGCCGCAGCGATCTCGGCCGCCACCGGCGCCAGCAGCGCCTGCAGGCCCGCCTGGTCCGGCTTCTGGCACGCCGCCACCGCCTCGACCACCCGCCGCTCCGCCTGGTCGCGCGCGGGCGTGACGGGCGTGGCCGAGCTTGGCAGAAGTCAAGCTGTTGGCTGCATACAGGCAGCCGGCTGCTGCAGCCTGTTGCCGATCGCCACCGCCTCCAGCACCCGCCGCTCCGCCTGGTCGCGCGCGGGCGTGACGGGCCTGGCCGAGCTCAGCGTGAGTCAAGTTGCTGGCTGCAGCCAGGCGTCTGCTGCCGCAGCTCGGCCCCGGCGAGCGGCGCCGCCTGCGGGCCTGCCTGGTGGGGGCCTGGCACGCTGCCGCGGCACCAGCCACCCTCGCTCCGGCCTGGCTGCCACGCCTTGACAGCTGGTGGTGCTGGGGTCGGGAAGACAAGCTGCTGCGCTTCGCGGCCAGCCCTGCGAGGCAAGCAAGCTGCTGCCGCTAGGGGTACCTCTGCCCACGCAGCCGCTGCACACGAACAAGGTCCTCTCCGATCGTGGCGTGCTGGGGAGCAACACAGGGAGCCACGCAGGCTGTGCTGGCAACTAGCAGGTCGCACCGCAAAGGCGTTGGCGACCACTTGCGTGCCCTTCAGTACCTGCGGCGTGTATGCGCCGTGTTAGTGGTGGAGAGGTTGCAGTGCATGCTCAACGCCAGCGGATGGAACACACGTCGTCACCCAGTGTCGCTGCGGATGCGCTGAGAGCAGCGACTGCCGGCGCGACAGATGCGTCCCAATCCGCGAGCTGCGAGCTGCCCCCAGCAGCTGGCGCTGCCTTTGCACCCGCCGCGGACGAGCCAGGCTCCTGCCTGGCCGAGTGCAGGCCCTGTGCCGCGCCCGCTCCACTGCTGCCCGGTCTGCTCGTGAGCCCCGCCTGCGCAGCCAATATATATTTACAAGATGCATCATCCAGTTGAGTATCAAGCGACAGATCAACGTGTTAGGCGCGGCTACCTCTGCAGCCTCGAGCCGCGCTGCGACGCCCTCCAGCCGGTTGATGACGCTGTCCAGCGCCCCAGTGCCCTGCATCGTGCTGCAGGCAGCGTTTCTCGCTGTTAGTACCGCGCTGAAGGCAGAGGTGGAAGAGTTGATGTCCGTTTTGGGCACCCCCTTGAGGGCAAGCTTGCCCCCACAAGAGGGCAGACCTCCGGGTCGCAGCAGCAGCAGCAGGTTTGGGAATGAATGAGCAGCAGAAGAGGAGAGGTCACTCTACAGCGCCTCCCACCACACACTGCACAGGCATAGGCTTGCCAGCACCGCTCTGTATGAGGGGCGATGCTTGCACAGCAACCTCAGCATGCCCGGCTCTTCAGCGACGGAGAAGTCTGCCAGCAAGCACGTCCGAGGGTGTGCTCCTTACAGGGTAGCTGGTCTCCAACGTTGCCGCCATCATTATGCACATCATGCGCACTTACTCACACTGTGAAGGCTTGCCACAGGCTTGCACGTGTGCACTTCGCTCCAACAGGCACAGGCGCGTCCTCAGTGAGTTGCACGTCCCGACACTTTGGTCCGCAGGCAGCAGCATATCATGGAGTTCTATAGATTTTAGCTACTGTTGACACACCTCAGCAAAGCGTTGCGCCGCAGGCGATGCCGCCGGGCCAGCAGCGTGTCCGCAAAGGATGACTCGTGGGGCGTCGCGGCGCTGGACGCCAGGGACGCCCCGGCCCTCTTCACGCTTGCAGAGCAGCTGGAGCAGTTTGCGGCTATGAGAGCAGCACAGGCGCGCAGCTGCGGAACTCCTTGTCTCCACAGCCCAGCGTTGCGTGCCAGCTTTCCTTCCAAGTTTGTTAGCTTTCCAGCGAGGGGCAAGCTCGCTGACGCCGGCCGCCCTGACAGGACAGCATCTTCCACGCGCTGGCAGACGACGCATGGATGACGCCGGCGCGCACGACGGTGAGCGCCGACGGCCTCAAGGCCTACAACACGGCTGACCGCATGGCCTGCGTCGCAATACAGGCAAGCCACCCCGGATGCCAAGCACCTCGGCGGAGCCGCCGCCACGCGCTGCTGCTGCCTGTATGCCGTGCAACACTGACACAATGGCGGCGCTGCGGCTCGACCCTGTGCGCTGCGTGTGCACAAAGGACGCTTTAGCAAATGGAGGCAGTGCGTGCTGCGCCAGCTGTCTGCTGCGTATCACGCCGCGCACGCGCGAGCGCGGCCAGCAGGGGCGCAGGTGGGCGACGGCGAGCGCGTGCAGTGGGTCGTCAGCAGCGCCACCGCTCTGGCGCGCCTGCACCGCCCGCCACTAATTTGTCCCTGCTGTGCGAGGCTTGCAAAGCGCAGGGTTGCCAGCGCTGGGTGGAAGCGCGGGCCGCGAGTGCACGCCGGCGCCATGTCCAGCCCTCCGCAAACAGGCGATATGCATTGCTCAAGTGCTGCATCCCCTGTGCGTCCGCTCATGGCGCAAAGCAGCTTCATGCGCTCGGCGACCTGGAGCCACTCGCCGTGTGATCGAGCAGGTTCCCTAGCATGTGGGCCGGCGATTAACGGGTAATGTGTGCGTTGTGCATGCAATGTGAGAGCAGACCAGACTGTCATGGCCACGGTGCTGCCTGCAGCATGCGTTTCGAGCGGTTGCGCATGCGGCGGGTAGTACAGGCTGACGCGCACACATGTGGGATATGGGCGAATCAGCAAGCCCTAAGTCCTCTGGCCCGGCCGCCAGGTGCGCCTGGGCGGCGGCAGCGTGCGCATCAACGTCTTCCCGGACGCCTCCACGCTGCTGCCCAAGCTGGACATCGAGCTGTTTCACTTTTTTGGCCGCGTGAACATGTATGTCAACCTAGTGCCGCGCGCCAACCTGGTGAGCCTTCTGCCGCCGCGTGAGGGCTGTGCAAGCAATGAGGCGGGGCGCTGACAATGCGTGACGCACTGGTGTGCCGGTCAAGCCCACACTGCCGGGCGTCCAGGTGCACCTGCCAGGTACTGTTCAAATGTGAAGCACCCCTCCCCAGTTTCGCAGAATACCATGTGTCATGCAAGGTACAAGGATTCCGCCTAGACTTGTCTTGTACCGGCCGATAAACTGAAGCGCGCTTCGCTGTGCACGCTTCACATGGCCATGGGCATGCGCGTGCGCCGGGCACACCTGCCTGAAGTCATGCGCGGCTCAGGATCGCCCCTATAGGCAGCATCGCTGGCCAGCTCATGATCCCCGGCTCAGTTGTCATCATGCAGACTTGCGCAGAGCGGCGCCAGCCATTTGCCGGAGGCCTGCTTTTGCTCCTGGAGCCTCGCGCGCAGGCGAAGCAAAACATGCACTGCTGAACGCGGTTGCGGGACCGCGCCTGCACGCAGCTCGTGCCGCACGCGCGCCAGGTCCTGGAGCCGGGGTACCTGGCGCGCTTTTGAGGCTTGGGACCTTGTCACCATGCAGCCGAAACTGCGCGCGCGCCAGGTCCTGGACGCAGGGTACCTTGAGCGCTTCTACACCCGGCCGCCGCCCGGCGGCGGCCCGTCCTGGCATGAGCTGTACCTCGAGTGCGCGGGCAACGCTGCGCTAATGCCCTTCCAGATGCGCGCCGCGCCCATCCGCGCGCTCGCCGGACAGACCGCGCTGTTCTATTCGGTGAGCTGCCTTCAGATTCGCATTTCCAAGTGGATGCACAAGTAGGGTGCGTGCAGACACGTGGGCGTGCGCGGTGGAGAGCAGTCAGCCTGTGGGTCAGGTCTCCAGAGGGTGCTGGCGTGTCCCGGCCATGCACATATGCGTGGCCTGGTGCGTCGCAGCGCCTGGCATGCACCCCTGGGCGATGTGAAGGCAGACTGATCAGGGATCGTCTGCCTGGCCTGGAGCATGTCTGGTGCAAGCCGCCATGGTGCCGTGTCGCACAGCTGGAGACTTGGAGTGGGACTCAGGCAGCGCGCCTCCGGCGCCGCAGGCAGAGGGGTCCCTGAAGAACACGCATATGATGGCCGACCTGGCGCGCCGCGCGGCGGTGCTGTGGATGGACCTGCGCGCGGCCGCCGCGGCGGACCGCCCGGCGCCGGACGAGTGCGCCGCGCTCGCGGCCTACAATGCCGCGAACCTGGGCTTTGTCCGCAAGGACCCCGACAACTCGGCGCGCCACCGCGCTGGCCTCGTCCCGGGTTTGCACATTTACAAACCACTGCTCCGCGCTTCAGCTGGAGGCCCGTCTTGCGCACGCACAGGCCGCGCATGTCACATGCGGGTTCCACACAAGCCACCAGGTTTCACACATTAGGCTCAAGGATGCGCTCAGCGGCGGGTCGGCTGCGCGCCATGTCCAGCGGGGCGGTGCCGGTGGTCCCCGCGCAAAATGTTCGCACTACTTGCGTCGCACTTCCAGCTTTATGCTGCCGCCCGCGCGGCCACCCGGCACGGAGGAAGGCTTTAAGTAAGCGCGACTTTCGGCACATCCAGGCGTGTCAGCTCTAACAGCCTGTTGCAGGCAGCCAGGGCTGCTTAGTGCAGGTAACCTCTGCCCGCCCGGCAGAAAGTGGGGGACCTGCTGGGCGCGGACGCGCTGGAGGAGATGCTGCGGCTCAGCAGCCGCGACCCGCGCATCCTGGCCAGCTGAGCAGCCGCGACCCGCGCATCCTGGCCGGCAGAGCGGCCGCGTTCCGCGCGTCCTGGTCCGCTGAGCATGGCGCCCCGCGCATCCTGGCCGGCTAAGCGCGGCGAGCGCATTGCATGGGCCGATGCAGCCCCGGTGCGCCTGGCCGGGCGTATTGTTGGCAGCCTGGTTGCAAGAGGGCGTGCTGTGGCAGTGCGGCAGAGGGGGTGGCCGGGCATGCAGGAGTGGCGTTGGCGTGCACTGCCCTCAATCCCGGAACACGAATGGTAGGCATGTGGCGCATACGCTTCTTACACTACAGCAGTACATTGTATGCAGTACAGTGCCAACCTACAACATCACTGGCCTGCAAATTCATGTCCCAGGCCTCTGCGAGTGCTGACAAACTTGCCACCACCTCGCACACCGTCCAGCAGCCGCAACAATATCACGCAGCAGAGACACACTCCCCACGGCCCCGCGGTTGTGCAACCCATGCGCCAGGTAAACCCCCGCCGCTAAAGATGGAGCCCGTCAACGCCAACCCGTGCAACAAGCTCTGTTGCCAAGTGCTGCAAAGCCGCAGCAGCATGGCCACTGTGCCCGGCATGCGCATGGCGCTGGCAAATGTGCACGCCATTCTGAACACACTGCCAGACCGCGATGGGTGAGGGCAGCAGCAGCCCGGGCAACCATTCTCGGACCGCCCAAGAGACCACGCCGCTCGCAGCGCTCTGCCCCAGGAGCGCAGCGTGGGGCTAGAGCCCTAATCTAAGCCCCTCTCTGAGGCCGTGGGGCGACGCCCTGGCTGCTCACAGGCCGCTCACACGTTGGCCTCAATGAGCTGGCGGTACTCGCGCTTCATCTTGACGCCCGGCATGTGGTGCAGGCGCTCCTTGTTCTTGAACATCTGCACCGTCGGCGTGCCGTTCACGCCGCCAGCCTCCGCGATCTCCGGGTCCTCCTCCACATCGATCTCCACCAGGTGCACCTGCGGTCGGCGACAGCGCTAAAATGGCGGCCAGGCGCGGAGCTAAGCGGTTCGAGCAGCTCACTGCAGAGGGCGGGCCGGATCCGGCGCAGCCATGGTACGTGTCAGGCAGAGCGCGACCGCCAGGCACTTGGTTTTGTCAGAGCTAGGAAGCGGTGAGCCCTGAGCCCCAACCATAGTAAACCTCCTTCAAGCCCTGGCAGGGCCCCGGCAGGCGGCTGCACGCCCCCCAGCAGGCCCTCAGCGGGCGCGGCGCGCGCGCGCGCCTTGCCGCTGTACTCGTCCACCACCTTGCTGAAGATGGGCTTGAGCGTGCGGCACGGCCCGCAGCCGGGCGAGGTGTAGAGCACAACCACCAGGCGCTCGCTCTCATGGTACAGCTTGCGCAGCGCGAACTGGCCGCGGTGCCGGTCCGCGGCCAGGTCCACGTCCGCCGGTGACGCCGCGCCGTTCGCCGCCGCATCCGTCACCATCGGCGCCTGCGCGCCCGCCGCGCGCGCGCGCGCTTCAGCCGTCCGCGCGGCGCGCGGCCGGCGCCAGCCAGGCTCTGCGGAAGGCCACTTGGCGGCTCGCACCCGCCTGGAGCACCTTGAAAAAGATGGGCACAGTCGCTGCCGACACAGTCGCTGCCTACGTGATGGCGTTCAAGATCGGAGGCTGCCGGCAGCGCGGCGGGGCGCGCCGACTGCTGCTTGTCCTGGTGGAACTCCTGCAGCAGGCCCTCCGTGGCCAGGTAGCGCTCAACGCTCAGCGCGGCCATGCAGCCCGCGCCGGCCGCCGTGATGGCCTGGCGCCACTCCACGTCGTGCAGGTCGCCCGCCGCAAACACGCCCTCCACGCTCGTCTTCACGCCGTCGTGCACCTGCGCGC
>JAABUO010005182.1_pt1 | contig 15249 bp, 7 predicted proteins | sample 5559291 | NCBI WGS metagenome assembly JAABUO01 (sample SAMN10711878, study PRJNA513372) | rock metagenome | isolation source: Antarctica rocks | place: Antarctica: Victoria Land, Finger Mt sud
AAGCATAGCTAAATATCATAACATTAAGTCTGTCATTTTTCGAGCTAAGATTATTTTTAACATTAATGAAGTAATTAAATTAATAATTAATTCGTTTAATGCTTCGAATGATAATCTTTACGTTACTTACAAGATTATAACGAAGATCTTAATGAATTAAACATTCAGCATTCGCTTTAACATTAAATTACATTAAGTTACATCATCGTTATTCGAAAGCTATATTTCGATTCATAATATCTTACATAATTAAATCTTTCGCTTACATTTAAATTTTAACATTCGCGACGTTCTCGTTATGAATTATTTAATCATGTCTCGATCGCGTATTTCATATTTTAAAAGCATATATTTCACATATAATATTATGAATGTAAAGACTTACGATCTGCGTCGAGTAAAATGAATGATTCTTCTTAAATTTACATTTAAATCGATCTCAGCTTATATTCAGTTAATTCTGTTTAAAAATCGTTAAGATTTATTAATTTTTCAGAGTATAAAGAACATACTTAAAGATATCTTCGATTTGTTAAAAGATTACATAATTAAGCTGAGTGTTTTCATCTTAACAATTAAATAAAATACATTCATGAATTAATATTAAAAGTTTAATAATAGCATTAATATAAAGCGAGTCTTTTTAGCATTTAACATGTGATTCAGTCTGTTTAAAATTAATAAGCATATTATTTAAGTAAAACAAGTAACTTTAAAGAATGATTATTTAATTATTTATTTATCGTATCGACGCACTTATCGCGATGATAAGAAATGTTAACTTATTAAAGATTTCTTCATATTATAATTAATAAAGACACAGTAAACACTTGTTACGAAGACTCAGATATTATTTTACGAGTTACGTATACTCATTATATTCGCGAAAATAAACAAGAAATATGTTAATTTACTGCGTCTTTTCGATCGCTTTAATTATTAATTTAATTTAAAGAATCACTTTTAAGTAAAGTTTAATAATAATAAATGAACTGCTATTATTCTTATTAAACTGTTTCTTTTCTTTAACACGACGAATGTAAACGTAGCTCTTTATCGCTTTATTATTAAGACAGATTAAAGCTCGATTAAGTTATAATTAACGTTTAATCTTCGCTAGCGTAATTAACAAGATAATGATAAGAATGTACTTTAATATTATCTTTTTAACGAATTAATCATAATTTTAATTCGTTTAATCATGTTTAATAAGCTCGATAAAATTAAACTAGCGATAATTAAAATTCTTAATTCTACTCATATTAGCGAGAAAAAATATGAATATAATGATCGCTTTCGTAATATTATACTGAGTCAGAATCTTCGCATTAAATTCACATCAGTTCTCTTTAAAGACTTAAATCTTTTAATTACTCTTATCGAGTGAAATATTAAACTAAATAAGTTTTAAATGTCGATTATGTAATATTTTCAGAAACTTTTTAACGATTTTAATCTTATTAAGAAATTCTTTAAGACAGAGAAGACATTAATGAATGTCGTTATCATAATGCTATTCTTAAAGCTAAGTAAGAAAGTTAAAGTTCTAAGCTCGTTTAATAACACAGCTGATATATTCGTTCTTAAACTAAACGAATAATTTTAGTGATTAAAAAATAAAGACATTAATTTAACGAATAAGAAAATCATTCGTTTTCACTCGCAGTTCACTGAACGTTAAATAATCGCTTAAGATAATCGCGTGTTTCATTTAATAAACGACGATCTCGCTCGACGACGATGAAATGTTTTTTATTAATTATTAAATATCTTTTACGATTAGTTAATACATTTAATTAATAATTAAAGTAAGAAAACTTTATATGACATTAAAGATCGTTAATACAAATTACATCATGTTAATCTTAACACTTTACTTTTAAACGTTACGAGTTTAAGCGATCGTTTTATAAATAAAACGTAATTATAAAATTAATAAAATGAATAAAATAATCAGAATAATAAGCAGCACGAGACATAAGATTCTTTAGTTGTATAAATCGATAATGAAGAAGTTAACGAGACTTACAAAAATTCTGAAAGCGACGAAAGTTCGAGCGACGAAAGTTCAAGCGATAAAAGTTTAATAAATATGAATTACGATGATTTTAATCGTCGTGTTACACGTTAATCTTTAAAGCGAGATTACGAATTTAAACGTTATTTACTTCAGAGAATTATTAAAGTTAAGCTAAATAAAAGAAATAATGAAATCGAGCGCGACGCTGTTATTAAGACTTTTCGCTCGTACTTTTAACGAATTAAGATAAAAAAAACTCTTAATAAGAAAGATTAAGAATTCTTTCAGCGCATTAAGATTAAGCTAAGTATAAATATTCTTCAGCATGACGTAAGCGCTATTATTTATATACTAATTAACTTTAATATTATTATATTAAAAAAATTTAAAGAAAATTATATTATCGTTTAAGAAATCGCGAAAATTAAAAACGCAGAGATCTTTATTGTTATAACTTATAATAACGATTTAATGTATTTATTTAATGATAATAAATAACTTTAATCGACGAAAGAAAATATTAAGAATAATTATTTCGCGCATTACATAAACAGAAGCTTATTTAAACGATTAATTACGCTCGAATACTTTTATATTCTTTTTATTAAATAATATCGCGCAATTCTTATTATAAATGACATCGTATTCATTATTTAATACAAAGATTAAATGCGCTTTTTAATTAATCTTTTACTTTAATTTAATATGATTATTATAATCATTATATTAAGAAGATTTTGCGAAATAAAACGATCATTAACATTTCTTAACGTTAATGAAATTAACATAAAAGTTAATGCGTTTCAGTTTAAATAAAATGAGATTAAAGTCATTATAATAATCGAGCTAATTAAGATTTATATTAAAGTTAAGATATTTATTAAGAACATCGTTATTCTTACGAAATATATTACACAAGTTTAATTATTAAAAAAAAACTTAATCTTAAACTTAAAAGTTCGAGATGTTAAAGCGTACACGATTAATTCTTTTTAAGACGAAAAAACTTTTATCGTTATTTTATGTATAATGAAAATTAAAAAACTTAGCTTCATGTTTATTCTTAATCGTTTTTTAATTGTTTGTAATCGTGCTCGTGATTCGTTTATTATATTATATAATTTTAATAAACTTTAATACGATTACATTCGCAATTTATATATAATACGACATGTTTAAAATCTGTTTTTAATTAAAATAATTTATAAAGAATACTTCAGTTAATAAAAACTCATTAATTTCATAAAAACAGAGCGTTAATTTTAAAAGCAAGAATCATTATAATTTACGATTAAAGCTTATATAATAAATTTCGAAGAAGAGCAAGAACATTACGAGAATTCGAGCGAAGTTTAAGTAATAATTTTCGCAGAAAAGCAAGAGCATCACGAGAACTTAAGCGAAGTTTAAGTAATAATTTTCGCAGAAGAGTAAAAGCATTACGAAAACTCGAGCGAAGTTTAAATAATAATTTTCGCAGAAGAGTAAGAACATCACGAGAACTCGAGCGAAGTTTAAATAATAATTTTCGCAGAAAAGCAAGAACATTACGAGAACTCGAGCGAAGTTTAAGTAATAATCTTCGCAGAAGAATAAAAGCATTATTTAAACTCGAGCGAAGTTTAAATAATAATCTTCGCAGAAGAGCAAAAGCATTAGTTAAACTCGAGCGAAGTTTAAGTAATAATTCTCGCAGAAAAGCAAGAGCATTATTTAAACTCGAGCGAAGTTTAAGTAATAATTTTCGCAGAAAAGTAAAAGCATTATTTAAACTCGAGCGAAGTTTAAGTAATAATTCTCGCAGAAAAGCAAGAACATCATTTAAACTCGAGCGAAGTTTAAGTAATAATCTTCGCAGAAAAGCAAGAGCATCATTAAGACTCGAGTAAAGTTTAAGTAACAGAATTCTTAATTTAATAAACACGTTTTACAGAAGACGACATTTTTTTTTAAAGTTTAAATTATTTATTTATTGCTAGTTCATGTCTATTAAATAAATTAAGATATTAATTACTGTGTAATATACATTAAAATAAAGACATAATAACTTGTAAATATAATATACTTTAATTAATAATAAATTAACTTAGTCTTTAAGCTGTTAAACGCATCATGTAAGCGCAGATTTTTAACGTAAGTTAAAGTAAATTCTTTATGTTTCAGCTTTTATAATATTACATTCGCTACATCTAATATAATTTAATCTTTCATTCGTTTATTTATTATACTCGATGTGTATCTTTTAATTTATTCTTATATTTACATAAGATCATAATTTAACATCGTGTATCTTTTATAACGAGCATCATTATTAAGATTAAGATATGTTTATTAAACTTAATTTAATTAATTAAATCTGCATATTTAATATCAGTTAAATACGCGTATAGTTTATCACGTTAACTCATTTCATATAGTTAGATAACAGTATTAATATTTTTTATACATCTTATTATTATTTATCTTATCGAATTAATTTCATTAATTCATTATAATGATTAGCTCACGTTTTAAAAAGAATATTATTATTAAATATTAAAATTCTTAATTTAATAACGAGTCTTCGATTTTTAGAAACATGATAAAGATTAAACGAATCTTAAATATTAATACGAATTAGCGAAAGAATTTAAAAAAACAAGCTCAGTAATGAATTAAAAAGCACGCGTTTACACTTAAGCATAACAGATTTAACAGAAAGATAGCTATCGTTAACGAGTAATTAATATCGTTTCTGTATTAAATTAACTCGTTTATGTTTAATAACTTTAAAAGAAAATATATTATTAGCAGTTTAATCGTTATAATTTAACGAATGCTCTTTAATAAGAAACGCTCTGAACTGAGACGCGTTAAACAGATTAATACATCTTTTACTCGTACATAAACTAGTTTTACATTATCTTTAAACGATTAATTATTTATTAATACACGTAAGATTATAAAGATTTAACGAGCATTATTTACGTTTAAGCTTTCGCAGTTACAGTTACAAGAAGTTATATCATTCTTTAAAACATTTAAAAACTTTAAACTTCGTGCGATAATGAGTTCATTTTCGAATCTGATTACTTCGAAAGAGATCTCGAAAATAAGCTTAACTTTAATTAAAGATGTATTTAATCACGTTTTATACGAAGGCGAAGATTAATTTTATAATGTTTCGTTTCAGATATAAATTTAAATTCTTAAAGAAAACATAAATTACACTAAGATGAACATTATTACTTATTTTATAAACGACGAATTCTTTAAAATAAATTCAGACAGAACTTTTCGAGCTGTCTTACGCGACGTCTTAAATTAATCTAATCGAGCTGCTCGCTTTAATGTGACTCGCGTTACATCATATTTTAATAAATTAAAAATATATATATGTAAACAGCGAATTAATGATTAATGTAAAACTTATAAATAAGACTTCATTAATTTTAGCTTCTCGTTAAAAGTATATAAGACTCGTTAATGTTAATAAAAGCGAAAAGATTATTTAAATAAATAATCGAAGAAATAAGATCATTTAAGAGCAGTTAGTAGTTAATAACACGAAAGAGAACGATGCGAATGATATATCTGTTCTGATTACAACGAAGAATAACGTTAACTTAATTAACATTGTAACGAAATTTAATAAATTTATAAAGTGTGTACATTCACAGCGAACTAACGATGAATGAAGATTTCACGAACGAGAATTAAGTAAATTATATGCTAAACTAATAGCAATTTAAACTTAAAGACACGAAAAAAGTCAGAGTAAACGAGATAATAACTTCGATAACGAACGATATTAACACGTTAATGATTAATGTTACATTAAAAGTTAATGAGTTAAAAAGATATGTATAATAATAACGTTAAACTAATAAGAGTAAAGATTTCACGAACGAGAATTAAGTAAATCATATGCTAGACTAATAGTAATTTAAACTTAAAGATACGAAAGAAATTAAAGTAAACGAGATAATGACTTCGATAACGAACGATATTAACACGTTAATAATTAATGTTACATTAAAAGTTAATAAGTTAAAAAAATATATATAATAATAACGTTAAACTAATAAGAATGAAGATTTCACGAACGAGAATTAAGTAAATTATATACTAATTTAATAATAATTTAAACTTAAAGACACGAAAGAAGTTAAAGTAAACGAGATAATAACTTTAATAACGAATGATATTAATACGTTAATGATTAATGTTACATTAAAAGTTAATAAGTTAAAAAGATATGTATAATAATAACGTTAAACTGACAAGAATAAAGATTTCACGAACGAGATTTAAACGTTCTTAAGCTTTTCACGAAAGCGATTAAGATTTAATCATTTAAAGAAAAACGTAACAGACATTACACGAATATTCGTAACGAAGAAAATTAGCCTGTTATTAGCTAATTAAACATCGTCTTTTAATAAGTTACTGAAGTATATATATAAACAGCGAGCTAATAATAAATAATCTTTACAGAGTATAATGAGAATTTTAAATCACGACATTAAAAGCGACGAAAGCTTAACGATAAGATGCAGATTTAAGAGAACGATACGTTAACGCTAGCTTCGAATAAGCTTAACATTTTAGCTTTAATTATTAATTTAATAATAATTATAAGTTTCGAATTAAATAATAATAATTCTTCATCGAAGAATAATAATATTAACAGCTTACATTAAGATTTAATAAGTCGAGTCGAATAACACGAAGAAACTGTATCATCTTCATCTTAGCAGGCGAAAATTTAACAGAACATGATGATTTTCGATTATACAGTTATAGAAAATCTCGCGAAAGAATTAAATTATGCACGATTAAATGAGAATCTTAAGAATATTAAAGATAATGAAAAGAATATGAAGAAGCGTTACGCGAGATGATTAAGATATTAAAGTTGATATTATTTCTTAATTAACAAGATTAAATAAGCTTATGACGAAGATATTACTGATTATTACAGAGCATCTTTATAAGAAAGATAAATGATAGAATTACGCTCGATTATTTCTACATGATCGTAATTAAGTTAAATCTCAGTTACGCATACATTTACAGAAAATGAAAACGTCACTTTTTTTATATCAGGCTTTTAAGATTTTTATAATGTTTAAAATAAAAATGTTCATGAGAGAAGAATATAATGTTAATGATATGAGTCTTAAAAAGATACACATGAAGATTAGCAAATTAAGAATGAATCGTGCTAATTTATTAATAAGATAATAAAGATGCTTAAATTAATTTATTTAAATCGCTTACTGTACATAGCGCACGAAGAGATTTATCGTGCGCGTCTCGAAAGAAAGTTTAATGCACATTTAAAAGAAGACACTTTTAATGAGTCTCAGTTTAATGATGCAAAGTATTCTTTTAATAACAGATTAAGAATTAAGTATTCATATGTAAACGCGAGCTCATCTGCACGTTTTATATCGTTAAAATGAATTAATTTAATTATCATTTTAACAGACTTAATCGCTAACTAACTAAAGAAGATTTAAATTCATCTCGACGAGAATAATAATTTATTACATTAGCAGATTCGTCACGCGTATTGTAATAAAAAGATGAACGCGCTAATTATTAAACTGAAATTAACAGATTTAAATCTTTTAATAAGACATGAAAAAGTTAATTCTAATATCATATGTGTAATCACGATAAACACGTACAAGACTCGCGTTATAAAATTAATAAAAATTTGAATTATTTCTTTAAAAGTAAGTTTTAAAGCAAGATAATCACGATTAATATGAGAGTTCTTTCTTTTAAAATGAGATTAACTAATCGTAAATAAGACGCATAAAAAGATAATTAAAATCATTAAAATCATTAATTTATTTAAAATCATAAATGAAAAATCTCGTAAGTGATTTATTACAGATACATTCTTCGAATCATCTCTTAAATAAATGACGTCATAAGTAAACACGTTAATGATAAACTTAATAATAAATTAATAAATATTAAGATGAAAAGAAAAAGAAGCTTATTAAGTTAAATTTTTACATTATACTTTTAAAAAACTGAATAAGATAAACAAGACACATACGAAAATCGTTAAAGATTAAAAGCTAGATAATTAAATCATTAAAACGTATATTAAATAATTAAAGATCGTGTACGACACATTATGATTACGACGTGACGTTAATTAATTAAAGTTTTTCGATTCTCTTCTTATAAATGTAAAATTAAATAAGCATTAAGATGTTAATTACGAGCTTTCATTAAGATTTAACGAACTTGTTAATTCTTCAGTAATGATAATCATTAAATAACTTTAAAAGATAAGAAATAAGAATTAAAAAGAGTAAAAGATAAATAACTGCGTTAAAAACGAGCTCGAAATTAACATTAATAAGTGAATGATAAAAGTTCGTTAACTCAGAGTATTTAACACATTTCCGCGTCTTAAATAACTTCTAGAAACAAAGTTACTCGCGTTCTCTGAAAAAGAAAATCTTAAGAAAAGATATGTTCGCTTTTAATCAGATCGTCTTTATGATTTAAAGAAAGTTAAATCTTTTTATGAAAAGCACATTCGCGACATTATCTTCGAGAAGAATTATATTAAGATTAAAGTAATTAACGAGCTCATTAATAATGTTTAAAATAAGAACGAGAAGATTATATTCTGTATTATAAGTTTTACGAATGTACTTATTCTTTATTAAATAAGTAATAAAGTCTTTATCTTTCGTTAATGTCGTTTTTAAAAGTTATTACACGCATAACGAGAAAAACATGTTTAACATAATTATTAACGTTTAATTATATAATACTTTTAACTTGTTCTTAAAGTCTTTATAACTTTAATAAATGAATTAATGTTTAAATTTAAAGTAATGAACATAATTTAATTATTTTAAAAAGATTCGAAAAAACTGTAATAATATTTAAATGAGAAGTTATCACGCTTTATTATTAACATTATTAAATTAATTAATGTTAATTATAATTTATACAAGATTAAGAAACTAGTTTAAATAAACTCGAAATGAATGAAGAAAGATTAAGCACAGGTTAAGAAGAGAGTTAATCGTCTTAAACAACTTAAGAAGATTATTACTTATAGCTTACGCTGCGTAAATTTCGAGATCGAGATGCTAATATACGATAAACAGAATCGTTAAACGCGTTTAATGAAGTTAACATTAAAGTTTAAAACATTTTAAGAAACAGAATTAATTAAAAATGTCGAAAACGATTTTAAAAACGATAATAACATTATTAAAGTTAATGACTTATTAAAAGACAAGAACTAAGCCTAAATCACATAGCTTTGTTCATGTACATTAAGAAAGCGCGATGTGTTACTAGTTCATTAGTTTATATTATAAATAATTATATTCACTCTTTTTTCTTTAACATTCATTAATATGTTCATTAAAACTTATTAAAATCATGAAAAAATTTATATAATTAACATTAAGCTCTGTAATTCTTAATAAATATTGCTTTAATGATTTAATAAATCTTTTACGACAGAAATAACACTGCTCGAGCATAATTACAAATTCTCATTTTCGTTCTTTTAAATAGATTCGTTCGAATAGCTCATTAAGAAAATCGTGATTACTTAATTAATATTATGTTTAAATGTATGCAGATTAATAATAATTCGAAGAAATAAACGTAATATCATTTCATAAACTAATAATTATATTCTTTTATATTAATCTTAGCTATAATCGTTTTACATTTATGAAACGCAGTAAAGTTTAAAAAAATTCATTCATTAAAGTAATGAAAATGTCTGTTAAACGTTAACGATCTTATAACTCGAAATTACGATGCTCTGAACGAGCGAGTAATATTCATTTCGCTTTTATTACATTATTATCATGAATTATTAAAAAAGATAAACGAAAGATTATAAATAAGAAAAGTGCGTTTTTCTTAAAAATCATGAGTCACGAAGTTTAAGTCATTTATATGAAAATGTGCACTCGAACGTCTTTTTATACTTGTTAAACGTTTATATATTATAAATGATTTAAAGATGAACGTAATTAATGAAGATATGAAATATAAAAATATATAAATGTTAATATAAAAGTATATAAATGTTAATATAAGAGTATATGAATGTTTTCTTAAAGAAAAGAAGAAGCGTTATTAACGCATGTAAAGAACGCGTGATACTTCATATATATCATACTTTAACTTAAACGTTAATTTAACTTTTAATGTTCGAAACTTAAATGTTAGCTCGCTCATTTGCGATTTTACATTAACTTAAATAATTCACGTTTTATAACGATAACTTAATTAAAGCTCATTATCGCGAATACAGAAATTATAATCTGTAAAGTTTAATCTCACGAAAGTTCTTTGTAAAGATTATAACTTAAAGAGCGTACGCGTTATAATCATCGCGACTGATTATTAACAAGATTAACGAGACAGTTACTTAATTAAATAAGACATAAATATACTTCGTTCAATCGCGATTATAATAATCGAGTTTTATAATCTTTAAGCGATTATTATTAAAATATTAAGTGCGATTAAGAAGTGCTAAACTCGATTACTTTCATACATCTCGAAGATTATATAATGATTAATAACATTAAAGTAAACATTATGAATTTAATAAATTTATTTCGCAGTTTAATAAATTATACATTATTTAAACTCGCGAAAACGACAGACTAACTCTTAAACGTTATCTCATTATAAGCTATAAGAATTTAATCGTTAAAGTCGCACATTAGAAAATGAAATGTTTTCTTTATATATTATATATATATAGCTCGATTAATGAACTTTAACATCACGCTTAACATCATTAATCTTTAATCGTGTTATTGCACATAAGAATCGATCGCAAAACGTCATTATTAAAGATAAATTAACTTTAACTTTTAACTCGTCTGAGACGAAAGTTTAATCGCTTATATCTTTATTTAATAACTCGAATATCGTTTTTAAAATGTAATACATTTAAGACACTAAACTTATAAACATGAGAAAAACTTTTTATCGTTAAATACTCTGCGTTTATTTAAGAAATTATAAATTATAATATGAAACTTTTAATAATAATTACGTTAAACGAAAAGAAAAGTTATATAAAATAATGTTATTATACGATTATAAAAACGAAATCTTTTTATTTATTTTTTATATAAAGCACACGACTCGTTTTCTTCACTGCAAAATGCGATATTCATAATCTCATTATACATACTGAGTATTTCTTAATCTTCGATCTCGCGAACTAATAAAGATTTTTAATTTTAAAAATTACGTTTAATATGCTTTTACGATTCGAGTACGATAACAGTTTAATTAATCGAGTTAAACTTTAACATTTTATTAAAATGCTGAAAAAGTAGCAACGTATTTGCTTTAAGATTAGTTAAGCATACGTAATTAATTTAACTCGAGGCCGAAGATCGTAAGAAGTCAGCTTATAAAATCTTTCTAGCAGCTATATCAGATTATTATAAAGCTTAATTCTTTAATAAATGAAATCGTTTACTTACACATTAAGCGAAGATACAAGTTAAAAAAATGACATTCACGACGCTTTCGCAAATGATTAATTTCGCGTACATTAATATAGTTAACTAATTTCAGATTCATAATTCGAGAAATAACGACGAAATCGCGAAAAAGCTAAATGAGCTGTTAAATCTGCTACAAACGATAAATATGTAATTACTCGAGATTAATCTCGTTTCATATTAGTTTTACGATAATTAACGATTAACGAACAATTTCTTAAAAAATTCAGCAAAGAGACGCAATTATCGTTAAGTGAAACTACTAATTGCTTACAAGCTGTATTTCGAATTTCTATCTAAATTTTCTTAAAGATTTAGCATTAAATTAAAGCATGAATACATTTAATTTCTGACTCTTTACTTCTGATTCATTCTTTAATCTTTTGTTTAAACTTGTAACGAAATCTTTCTGAGAAAAGATAATGAACGATCAGCATATTACTTATAAACTTTATTTAAAAATTATTTTAAAATCTTTTCTGCACGACTTTATTTTTATAATAAAAAGAGTCAATGAAAAGTTCAGAAAATTACATGCTTGACATAAGTTGTCGCATTATTAATGATCTTGTTCTTAATTATAATGTGTAAGAAAGTCGTAATTTATAATGAATTAAAAGCTTGTAAAAGATTCTTTAATTAATTTTAAAATGCGATACGTAAGCTATAACATTACATTCAGTAATCTTGTAAGACTCTCTTTTAAAATGAATAATTAAAGACTTTATTATATCTGTTATGTTAACTCGTTAAATCTTCTTAAAGAGTTTTTAATTATGCTGTGTAACTAATAATTTTAAGCGTCGAAAAATATTATCTTTAGATTCTTTAAAGCGAGCTACTGACACTAATTATATACACTAAGTTTAATCTTAAATATTAAACGCAATTAACTTAACGTTATATAAAAAGAGAAAAAACTTACGAATACTCGAGAAATAATTCTTCAGAAGAATTTTAATAATTTTCGAATTTACTAACATTACATTATTAATAAGAGTTATTTTCTTTTTAAAGACTTTAAAGAATAATTAAAAAAGAATGTTCTTGTAGTAATCGAGATTCTTTAAGAAATAATAAAGATCGTGAAAAGATGTAAGCTGATCGAAACATAATTAATGAGCTTTTCTTAAAGATAACTTAACATTAGCTTTACGTTTACGATGTTTATTCTTCGATAACAGTTCTTATTATAAATTAAAAATAAGAATAAATTCGTTAAATATAATAATAAAAACGTTTATATAATAATATATAATTAAAGCTTTTTTATTAAACATGTTAAATAATATTAAATTAATTCGAGATATTATAAAGAATGTTAATGCGTCGAGTTTAACAAGTCATTACGATGCACTTATAGCGAATAATTCGAACTTTGTAAAGATTGCGAGAAATTAAAAGTAACGATGAGAATGAGAAAATTAATAAAAGAAAAATTAAGACTGCTGCTTATATAAAGTCGAGAAATGAGAGAACGAGTCATCGCTGAAAAACCGAAGCAATTGTTTTATTTAAACATGCACGTATAATTAATGTTTAAATAAGAAGATTAAGAAATATTACATTAATAGAAATTATTCATTTCATTTTCTTAATCATTAATTCGTCATCTTTAATCATGACATATACTTTGTATACAGATAAGATTATCGATCTTTATAAAATTAAAATTAATTAAATCATTTTCTAAGTCGTTTACAGTGAATATTTAATGAGATTATTCGAATCATGTCGCTTAATGTCTTAATGATCGCGCTTGTAAACAACTTTTAATAATGTTATCTTCATATGCTTCGCGCAAGACTCGAGATGCGATCTGCGAATTATCATTAAAATTATAATTAATTAAATCGTTTTTTAAGTTATTTTAATTTAAGTTAATGTATATTTTAAAAAGACGAATGATTAAAAGTAAAGAGTGTTTATATATTAATAATGATGCTTTTAAGTATAACGATAACATTTATTATAATGACGTTTTATAATATAATCTGTCTTTAAATAAGTCTTTATAAATATATATAATAAACATAAAAAGAAGAATTAACATATGCGACATAAACAACATATGCGACATAAATAACATATGTATCATAAGCGATTAAAGTTAACTTTCGTTCAGTAATATATGAACGAACGCAGATTTTATTAATAAAAGCGAAATTCAGTTTAACGATATATGAACGAACGCAGATTTTATTAATAAAAGCAGAACTCAGCTCAGCGAGATTAGCTTAAATTTAAATTTTATTCGACTTTAAGCGACGAATGTTACTTAAGCTAAAATTTAAAATTTAGTTCACTTTATAAACTGTCGATGCACGTTGTTTAAAACATTTTATTAAAGCTCGTACGTCGTTAAATTAATTTCAGAAATAAAAATAAGATTATAAATTTAAATGAGATGTAAAAAATGATTTAAAAGATCTGCGAGAATTACACTACACGCATTTTTACTTAAAAAGATCTCAAAGCTACATGCGATATACACGCTTTAATTAAAATTATTAAACGATTTATGCACGAAGCAGAATTTCATAAATGTAAGATTTATCATTACTTATTTATTAATGCAGTTAAGATTATTAAACGTGTGTTTTAAATAAATACAAATTACAGAGACGAACAGTTTATTAAATATTAGCATGATTAAAATTTTAGCGACGAGATCATTTTTACTACGAGTATGCAGATCACGAAAATGATAATACGCACAGTAAAAGATCGTTATAATTCTGATTACAATTTTAATTAATTTAAAAATGATCGTGCATCGTTTTTCTATTAAGACTTCGTTAAATGATATTAAAAATTCTCTCTGATATTTTTAAAAGATTATAAAAAAAGAGATGAATTTACACAGAAAGATTATGCGAAGCAGATCATTAAATCAGTAATAAAATTCTACTTCGCTAAATTTAAATTCTTTGTAAACGTTAATTTAATTCTTTACGAAGATAAAAACAGTACACACGATTTAATTAAGATTAAGCTTCATAATTCTTCTTCAGAAGTTAAAAAACGATGAAATATCATTTATGTTACTAGCTCTTCGAGCAGTTTTAATTTTAATATCATTAAAAATATTTAAAGAATCATAAAATCTCGTATAAAGGCTTATTCTTAATCTATTACACGTTTAAATGATCTGAAGAAAGTAGTGTAAAAGAAGTGAGATCGAATAATAATTTCTGATATTAAAAAGCTGATTTTAATTATGAAAGATTAAATGAAGCAAGCGAAGAAGCGACACGGCTATGTAACGAAGTATTAGAAATATATCTATATAATTAAATTAATGATGAATTTTAACAGAGGGGGGGTTTGAGCTTTCTCCGGGGGTTATGTACTCGCTAAATTTGGTGGGGGGTGCGTGAGAATTTTGTCCCCCGCCTCGTACTTCTGATCAATTAGAGCTAGTGTTATCAGCCCTATCATACCGAACCTTATTCAATCACTAAATTCACACATTAATCTTATTAAGCGTATTAAAACAAACTGAGAGCCTCTTGGCTTGATGGCCCCTTTTGCGTCAGTTGGAATTAGGGAGGTAATGGGAGCTGGTTTAGCAGTTCCCGCCTTAGAGGGCTGACTTTAACACGTATATCACAACCCCCGTGTAGTAGAAATTTCATCCTAGATATTTTCTGCTTCCCTAAGCTTTATACCAAACCAATTACACTGGATACCCTACTATACTTTAAGTGC
>JAABUO010005183.1_pt1 | contig 15248 bp, 18 predicted proteins | sample 5559291 | NCBI WGS metagenome assembly JAABUO01 (sample SAMN10711878, study PRJNA513372) | rock metagenome | isolation source: Antarctica rocks | place: Antarctica: Victoria Land, Finger Mt sud
GTGAATCTGCCTGCCTTTATGTTTGTCATCACTGTCAGTCTGATTGTCTAGACACTTGTCTGTACGTAGACCTGTGCGTCTGTGCATGCCTGAGTCTGGTTGTCTTGCCAACAGCAACTTCCCAGTTGCCAACACAGCATCAAGGCTCAGCTTCAGCCATGACTGCAGGTCAGACGCAATGGCATAAACCAGGGGACCCCTCCCTGGCCCCATCTACTACTGCTGCAGCCCCTGCTGACTCAGCAGCCTTCATACCTGCTGATGCGTTTTCTGGGCCCCGGGCAGGGTATGTGTACAAGCAGGGCACCCAAGGCACAGGCTACTACAAGGACCATGGGCCAATGGCCCTTTCAGGTACATGCATGCTGTTCCTGTAATCAGAATTGACAGAATCTGTCGTGTTCAGGCAAGGTTGGTGTGTGCAGAACTAAGTTATGCCTCAGACTGGCTGAGATAGCAGGCTGCATGTTGCTTTGTGCACGTGGATGAAGTTATTGCATGGTGTGTATGTCATAAAGCGAAAGGTTGAGTAGGAAGGCTTGAGCAGATTGCATAGCTGTTGAGCTTTTGACGAAGCCTTAAAGGCCCATAGGCATCCCAAGCAGAAGAATCACCCATCGTGATGCATGAACGCCATGGTGCATCACTACGTCATGAGTGTGAACTTGCACAGGCACTGGTCTGATGGCAAAGCCTCGGTCTGCTTACAAGTTGCCTACATAGCTGTTTAACAAGCCTGCAGCTGTGTCAACACAAGCTGCAGCACTTGTCCATACAATCAACGTATGGCATGGAAGTTCAGCAAGCTTGTGATCATCATGCAAGTGACGCCAACGCTGACAGCCCTTTTTGATGTTTTTGGTGTAGGAGCAGTGACAGCAGTTGAGTCAGCGCCTGCAGTGGCCCTCAGGCCCTCAGCTGCGGTGAAGCTAAGCAAGGCAGATGGCAGCATGAAAGCGCCCTCTGCTAGGCCTGCTAAGAAGGCCAGACAGGATGCCTTTGACCCCATGGACCCGGTACGTTCCTGACATCTTGGGGGGTTGAGTCATGCCTTGTTAAGCAAGAGCTTGCTAGGAAGAGTAGAGCTCATGCATACAGTCATCCAGTACTCATGCCATACATGTGCTGGATGCTTGCAGATGCAATACATGCTTGCAGATGCAATACGCTGTTCTAGTTCATGGCCCATGTGCTTGTTGTGAGCCGCGGTAGATATGGATGCATGGTGGATGGCAAGTGTTGTCTACTTCCAATGACTGAGCAATTTACACGTGAGAACTGTTCATTGCACCTGAAGCTGTTGCTTTTCTCTTCTGTGAGTGAAGGCAGTGTTTCTTGCACGCAGTCATCTTACTCAGATGCTCCTCAAGGAGGGTGGAGCTCTGGATTGGCAGGTGCTCAGCCAAGGGCAGCTGATACAACAGCCACTGGACCCCTGTTCCAGCAAAGGCCCTACCCCTCACCAGGCGCTGTGTTGCGAGCTAATGCAGCTGCCATTGGTCGTGATGCCCCAGACATTGGACCCAGTGCTGTGTAGTAGCAATCTTGAGAACTGTATAGTTGAGACTAGGTCTAGGTCCGTACCCATACACAAATATGAGGGCCTCAGATTTTTAAGACGTGCTCAGGAGACGGCCACGAAAGACCATTATGTTGTGCATGAGCAGTCTTCAGTACCATCGACGGCAGCATGCCAACATCATGCAATTACAGCAATCTGTTGCCGCACATCACAATTGCAACGTTGAAGACATCAATAGGTTGCCCTCTGAATGCTTGGCCTTGCATCTTCGCCAGCTTGCTAGTATTCAACGATTGCAATACGAAGGCACAGGAACATCACTACGTGAATTCAAATTAGGCTTGCTGCAAATTACAGATTTGAAATTTGCAAAGATTCAGCCAGGCCAGGCCAGGTGATTGCAGCAGCAGGACACATTACAAACAGCTGCAACGGGTGTCGCTGACCAAAACCTTATTCACTGATCATCAGCTCTCCATTGGTGCTGCGCCTGCCTCCCCATTGCCATCTGCACAAACCAGGTATATCAATTTTGCTACAGCACCATTGCATACATGCTAGTCCTTCAAGCAACATGTGAGACCGCAGCACTTGTGGACATGTTTAACAAGCCTTACATGTAATGTCAGGCAACATGAGCAATGAATGACATTCATCAGCGCAAAACTGTGCCTCAGGATCCAACAATTCTCTGTCCCAGCCACCCCTGACAGATTCGGGTCCAATGAACTTTACTTTGTTGTCATGTGCAAGCTGGTGCTGAATGTGCGAGGTGGCCTGCATACCTGCTGGTGCATCTTCAGCATCCTTCATAGCTGCTACGTGGGGTTCCAAGTCAGCATCTGACAGGATGGTGAAGGAGCTGTCAGCTCCAACAAAGCCCACTGTGCAGCTGGTGGCTATTAGGTCACCCTCTGTCATACTTGCAGAGATTGCCTGCACATTGGCTCACTCTCAGGCAAACATCCAGTGGTGTGTCAGAGTTATGTCACAGGCCTGAGCTGCTGCACCCAGACTCTGAAACACCACGCTGCGATGTGCTCAAGTCAGCTGACATGCAATGTAATAACATCACCCTGTGCTGTGGCATGCAACAGAGGTACGCAAGCATAATGTGGGAGTGCTGCAGTTTTTTACGATAAGGCACAACAGCAAGGGAAATGGCAATGACCTGGTGCTGTTGAACAGCTGTGAAACTGTGGGACTCTTGTGTCGCAGCCATTACACACTGGTGCATGACAGGCCAAAGCATACAAAGTCTCACCTGCAAGCTATGCCGTATGAGTTGGTCCAGGCTGCAGCCCTCAAACTCCTCAAACTTGCGCTCTAGGTAGGTTCTGGCAGCCTGTCATCACATCAGCAGTATCACTTGCATGCAACAGGCAGGGCAGCACAACCACATCCTGCCCAATTGGCAGCAACAAAATCTGGGTCAAACAGAACACCATGTGATTCCATGATCAATTCAGCTGTCAACTAGAGCAACGGATTTGAGTGGCGGATGACCAGCAAGAACATGTGGGAGGAAAAAAACATGCGTCAAGGCTGCTGACCTGTGATCTAGCCCCAACTGCATTTGCTTTGTATTCGAAGTAGTTGCCGGACGGGCAGTTGTAGTACAGCTTTGCACCAGTCTTGTCAAAGCCGCCGACCAGCAAGCCTACTCCATATGGTCTCTTCCAGGACCTTTGTGTGCAGACCTGAGCTTTGTCTGCTAGATCTCTTACCAGTCGGCCTACTGGCATGGCAGACTCATACACAAACCTGTCAAGTACACAACAGGTTTGCTTCAGTGAGAAGTCAGCAGACAGCTGACATCCACGTGGGCTTATTCCAGCAAAAAGTATGAGCCACAAAAGGTAAGAAGATTTTGACCTGTGGTTCAAGGTCTCTGTCCGCATGTATCTGCTCAAGCTTCTTCCATCTGAGTTCAGGCCAGAAACAGCTACTCCCAAGTGGTCGTCAATCTTAAACATCTTGGGGTGATGGGAAGACAGCTCCTCTGGCGACCGCCTCAGGGTCGCAAGGACAACATGTGTCTTGCTCTGTACCAACGTGCAGCACGTCAATGCAAGCAGCAAAAGTCCTTGTCATATGGCATTGATAAATCGCACTGATTTGCATTTGCATCGCTCGCAAACATTGCTTGCTTGACACTGTCTGACAGGACCAAATACAGTACTGATTCTCATCAGCGAACTTCTGTACCTTCAGGCCTACTGCTGCGCTTCCCTGCTTGACTGCTTCCATGGCATACTCGATCTGATGGATCCGGCCTTGCGGACTCCATGTAACCACATCTTGGTCGTACTGCACCACAGCGAAGGTTTTGATGTATGTTGTCGCTCGAAGCGTGGAACGTGTGTCAGCTTGCATACGTACTTGATTGCGGAACATGGTAGCCCAACCTCAACAGAGCTCTGCCTGTTGACTGTAGGCTCTCTTTTCCCAGCTATGCCCAGGGACCTCACAGTCTTTCCTGCTGCGTCCCTGCCTGATCACTTAAATTGCACAGCCGGCCGTCTCTTGCGTGAGATGTGTCGTTGAGCTTTTGTAAATGCCTTTCAACGTGACTTTGTGTGAATCAGCAGTAGCTCGAGTCAGCGCGCGTGCAAGCTATGATGTGCTCTCCCTGCGCTTGCAAGCAAGGCAGTGTGAGTGTGCGATGCCTTCCTTTCAAGAAGAAGAGGAGTATCAAAGCAAAAGGTCTTGAAAAATTTTCGATTTTGCAGCGCTAATACTGGATCAGAAAGCCGACGTTTGCAGCTCAGACTTCGCATGTTCTCCTGTTGATAGAGGGTATAACATTTCAAAAGGACCCAATTGGCTGCAGCAGCGCAGCGGCCGGCCTACACAGTATGTTCGCCTGATCTCAGTTTCACGAGACACATGCCGTCAGCTTCTGTCTGCAGATGACGTCAAAAGTTGCGCTTGCTCCTGCCTTTTGGGCTGTGTAGATGTAAGAGTCACATGTTGCTTTGCAGATGCCGCAGCTTCCTGATCTGGTGCTGCAAAACATATTCGAGCAGTCAGACTTCCAGGACTTGGCCAGGATTGCTTGCGTGAGCAAGCGCTTCCATGAGATTGCAGCAACAGCTCACGGCAACACTCTGTCGTTTGCGAACAAAGTGGAAGACACCACATGGATTGGCCTGGGTGACAGCAAGACCTGTATTCGATGGATGCAGAAGAACCTTTCACGGCTAGACAGAGTATCTTCCATCGTACATTGCCCCCGCGCGTTTGGTACTGAGATCAGCAGTCTTCTAGGCCTGCTGCCATCTGTGACTAGTGCGTGCCTCTGGGGTCCAACAACTGGATTAAATTTTGACTACAAGCTTTTGCCAAGTCAGTTGAAGTCGCTCAGCATTGAACCCCACTTTCCGACGTGTGGCTTTGGAGACATTGCTCACGTGGAGTTTAGTTCGTTGTTTGGTCATCTTCCCAAACTGGAGGAATTGCAAATTGCCCCCGCATTCACTAATGTCAGTGTGGACCCCCCAGCATCAGACAAGTTCAGATTGATTTTGGATCCAGGTTGCAGCAGCATGACATCATTGGTCAAGCTGAGCTGTTACGGGAATGACGAGGCACTGGTCCTGACAGGCCCCGTCACTGTATTCGCAATTCTGGAGGAATGCATTTTGCGGCATTACCAGGAGACGGCCACTTCAGAAGTCCTGGAGTGGTTTGAAAACTGGGACATGGCTGCCTTTAGAGCTCAGAAAGCTGTTAAACCTGCCACTGAAGGTGTTGAGGCACAGCAACTGGCCTGACAGCCAGACCAGCAAGCAGCTGTACAGAAAGTCATGATGTCCTGTTGAATTCTTCCAGAATTTCCTTGTTGGCACACAATTCATGTTCATGCTGCTTTTGAGGTTGACAACAAGGAACTGTGCTGATCAGGGTGAAGTTGACTGCGGGCTGTAGGTGTTAAACATGTGCCTGAGCTTTTCACTAAAGAAAGTCTCATCGTTAATGTAACACGAAATTATGCAACATGTAGGACTTTGTGTCAGCTCATTGACATTTATATGAGACAGCGTTAGGTCTTCCATGTAATTCAGTTTCTCGTTGCTTAGCTTGTTGATGTTGCTCGCAGATCAAATGTCACGCTTTTGCTGTGGATGTTGTCAACTGTTCCCTCCAATCCCTGTCCTGGACCAAGGGTTATCTCAGAAGCTGTGTGCAGCATGAGGGGGAGGGGGTCTGAGAATTCATCGAATGAATGTTTTGAGGTGATGTGCATGCAACATGTGCTCAACCCTGTGATGACCTAAGGAGAACTGAACTGCATTTAAAGTACGAAGAAACCCCCATGTGCAAGATTGAGCATGTTGTCAATCTGAACTAAAATTTCCCCTACACTAGTGCTTATTTCAAACACCAAGTAAATACGTGAATCTACTTTGCGCTAGCAGTACTGCCTAAACAAGTGACTGAAAGGAGGGCCTTGAGCACCTAGCAAACAGTTTTGAAAACACCTGTGGAAAGACCAAACATGGCATGCAAAATTCACCATCCCCATAGCCTGAAAAATACACACACACTACACCTACTGCTTGAATTTGCTACAAACAACAGACACCATTTTTGCTTGGAGCAATGTGCAGGTTCACTGGGCCTGATCATCATCATGATCCAAACAGCATACATCAAAAAGCCCCCAGCATGGCATCTGAATCCATGATGTTGCCAGTACCATTGATGATCTTGGCATACGTAGTATAATCCCTGACAGCCTTCCTGTATAATCTTGCACTGTCAGCTTCCATGGCCATATTCCACAAGTAGTCATAGCCACTGTCGCATTTGCAGATCTTGATGGCATCCTCGTTCTTTTTGCTCTGCTCCCAAAGAGCAATGTAGCATTTCAGACAGCGCTCAGGCTTGGGTCCATGCCAGTGGACAATGACCTGCAGAGCATGTCAATGCATTGTCTCAGACTTGACACAAGTCATCATTTTGATACATATACGTGTTTGCATACATTGTTGAATATCATACAGAATTGACTTGGAAAAGGTTGACCTGCAGGGATCATGAGTCAGAGTAAACAAGCTGCAGTAACAGCTGTCCTGTAGCCATTGCACACAAACAGCTTGAGCTGTCACAAATGCTACACAGAATCTTGTGTGTATATGGCAAACAGCCCTTACTGCAGGACGGCAGTGCTGCATGACATGCTGGCTTATTTTATGTCACAGGCAGAAGTACACAGCACAGACAGTAACGGCTGTCAGGAAACATTCTACATTATGCAAAGAAGGTCATGCTTGCGGTATGAGTTTCCCACTTACAATGGATGGACTGCAGCCCCAATAGGCCTTCCAGTTATAGGGCTCTGGTAGGAGGTCTAGAGGCCTCCCATGCACAGCAGGAAAGTAGTCATTGATCATGCTCTGATCTGCAACCTCAAAATTCCAATGCAGACTATTTGCGTATTGAAGCATGTTGGGCAGCACAGCTGCAAACCCTCTCAGGTTCATCAGTAGGACACCAGCATTCCAATTGAGCTCGCTCCAGGAATTTGCCACCCTGTCCATTTCAGGTCCAATTGCCATGACTTCTGGCAGGTCCAACTTGCAGGGATTGAATTCGTGGTAGAACATGACATCTGCATCTGTGTACAGTGCTACGTCTTTATTGATGTGGTTTGTCACACCTGCAGCAAGCAAGCTTGTGTTGACATCAAGCAATCCTGGCTGCTATACAATTTGTATGTGCAAACGCTGTGGGTCAGCTTCCATAGCCTTTCACACATGTTCATGCAAGCGTTTGCCTCATACTGCACCAAGGGATACATCAAAGGTCATTGCTTGGCACCATGCAAAGTGTGACAGCACTGACAGTCAGGATTTATTTACCAGCTGATGAGAAGCATGAGCAAACTAGCATGTAGGTGTAAGCTATATCCTCTGAAACCTTGTACCATGACCTAGCAGTATGCACCTGCACCCTTACCAGCATTTGTGACTCGTGGAGTCATGTGCACACTGTCAGATACAGAAAGAATGCAGAAAGCAGACCTGCATGAGTTGCAACATGCGCCATGCAGTTGCACCAGCTCATGATGACACAGGCTTGGGCCATGAAACAGGTAAACGGCCTGCTGGTGTTTGTAAACCTCCCTGGAGATGACCACAAACATGCGACACAAGCCCAGTCCTTGCAAGAAACAATTCCACACATGTCAAGGCTTAACTGTACCTGGCTTCTGCTGTTCCAGCCAGCTCAGCAGATGCGGCACAATGTGGGGCACATCCATTCTCAGGTAGGTTCCCTCAACTTCTTCAGGCCAATCTGCTCCTCGTAAGCCTGCTTCAGCAATTGCCTGCATGAAAGATGTGAAATTGCAATCCTGAGGGAGATACAGGCTCTGCCAAGCCACCAGGACCAGCCATCCCTGGCATAGATTCAGATTCTGTATCTAACCCTGTTTAGATGCATCAGTCTCAAAGCAAGTGGCCATTAAGAAATTGCACATGAAGTGTGATGCAAAACCACAAGAAAGGGCCCAAAACAATGGCCACAGCAGACGCCATGCATGTGATATAGAGATTCATAGGTATAGCAGAATGTTGCACACATTTGTGATTGCAGACTAATGGACAAGCACAGGCAGACATCAGTTTCATTCTGTGAGGGATTCAGACACACAGCCTGTCAATTACTGCCATGGTAAGAGGAAAGAAATTTTCACTCAGAAGTAAATATGCATACTTTGATACATCATATGCAAAGTGCAGACACCAGGCTGCAGACAACACTGCATGCAGACTTCATGTCTATCAGCACATGCGACTCATGCCCAGACTTGCAATGGCAACACAAGCACCCAAAAAGAAGTATTGGGATTGATGTCAGGCTGAAGGCCAAATCGGAGCAAGATGAGAGGCCAATCCTTGCCTGCCGGTCTGACATGAACGTCAGGTTGTGATGATACACAATGCCACCTTGTTCACGGTACCAGTGTATATTTGCTTCTCCAGTTGGACTTGGCACCCCGCTGGAGCCACCATACAGCAGCACCGGTATCAAGTTGGGCGAGTGCTCCTTTGCAGAGAGTACTGCTACTTTGGCTGCAGATACCACTAATGCCTCACAAAGCCTGAATGTGATGCCGCCCATGCAGAAAAGTCATGTGGCACAGCTAAGGGAACAGGGACGATTGTAAGTAATGCAAGACAAGGCTGAGCGCTCGGTCCCACATAGCGACGCACATTTCGACTTGGCTCACCGTAACGCCAGTACTCGAGACTCGATCTGCTAGTAATGGCCATGAACCAAAACACTCGCCTGCTACAGCTGTCAGTGTTGTGCACTTGCAAGGACCTTGCTGCGCTACCGCGAAGGTTGTTAACACTCAAGAGCACACATAGGAAGATTGCGGCCGTCGCTTGGCCGCTGCGACGTTGTTTGCTGCAATTCAGCATCTCTACATTATCGTGTCATCTGTTTCACTCAGCTCCGGGTGGGCTGAATGCCCGAAAACGTTGAAGGAAGTGACTAGCAAGTGACTAAGTGATCGATCGATTGCGATGCACTTGTCGGACCGGCAGCAAGCTGTCCCCCGTGCGGCTCAACGATCTTCTCTGCCCTCGGTGCAGAGAAATCTCGGCACGCCCAACCCGCGTCCTGCAGCGTTTTCCTTGCAATGGTAGCTTGAAAGCACGTGGGCGTGGGCGCGTTGACCTGAGGGTTTGTCACGAAAAGCTGTGTTTCTGGTACCACCGATGGGCGACCGGCGGTCTGCTTCCTTTACGCCGTCGCGGATTTAAAATGGGCAATTTTAAATCCGCAGCGGCGTAAACGCTACTGTACTGCATGTGCGTGTGCATGTCCTTGTCGATGGACATTAAGCCTGGAGAGGCTGTTGCGTTTGTTTCTGGTCTAGCTGCTAGCAGTGCTGGTGCTGCTGCACCAGCTGCTACTGCTATTTTACCTGTTGCCGTTGCTGTTGTGCCAGCCACTGCTCCAGTTGCTGGTGTAGATGCAACAACTGCTGCATTGCTTCACTATGATAGTTTGAGAAGAGGGCAGCTGCTAATGTCGTGAATTCTGAGCTTCTGCCTGAGGCATACAACAGGGCTAGCCTAGGCTCAGGCCTGAGCGCGCATGGTGATCACACCATATTTTATAATTCATTAATGAACCAAGACCTGATAATGCTTACATGCAGCCGTATAGCCTAGCTGGCAACCATTGCCAGGCTAAAAATGAGACCAGCAGCCACTTGCATCCTGCTTGCATCCTGCTTGCATCCTGCTTGGACTGTTAACCCTGATGTGTAAGCAACTTGTGACCTTTGACAAAGTAATGACTAAGCATGTAGTTGCAGCTTGAAAAGCGCAGTGCAGACCAACTGTGGTAGGTCGATCAAGCTGTTGCCTTAAAAAGAGGTGCAGACCCAGAGTTTGCAGCGACCCGCGAAGCATTCCATGCTGCGCCCTGAGGCGGATGCGATAATGCGAACGAAGCACGCGTTGATCTAACACGCTGATCGTGTTTTGCTGTCAAGCACTGCGCTCGACCACATATACTTCAACACAGCAACGCCTGCAAGCTTGTAGTCTGATGGCTTCGGCTGAGTGCTCCAACGCAACTTTCGATGGCCTTCCGGTGAGTTTGGGTTTCAACAGGCCGGCCTGCTTGGCTTCTGCTGCCGCGGGTCTGCGGCAGATCGGTTGTGACTGTGCAAACGCAATGCCTCCTCGTTGACCATTATCGCGGCTGAAGATTTCCTGTCTGCCCAGGAGGACGCTCTGGCGAAAATCTTGAGCAGATTGCAGCCAGCTGATCTGGCACTAACAGAGTGCACAAGCAGACGTTTCCGCAGGCTAGGTGACTGTAGCACTTTGCAGTGGTACTTTGGTGCTGATTGCATTCCAGTCTTTGCATGCACAAAATCAACTTATGACACACAGTCATTTCAAACGGCCTCTGGAGGCAACAGTTGTGTGATATGTGTACCAACTTCGCTGAAGCTGTTGCTAATGTGGACACAAAGGCAAGACCTACAGACAACACGAATCTGCATCCACCACAACATAGGGCTATCGGACATTTGCCCTGTTTTCTGCTGTCATTTGACACAATCAGTCTCCTGCTTGAATGTATGGCATCCAGCGCAATTTCAAGCCAATTGGATGCAACCTTGGCTCTCAACAAACACGCCCAGAGCACTACAGCTTCTTGCTCAAGCTATGCCTTGCACTTACCTGGTGCCTTCATACATAATGAATCAATACTTTGAACGCTTTCTGGCTCATGATTAGATACGTACGCATAGGGCAAGTGTCGTCTCTCCATTTTGCCTGTACAGATGTTTAGTACTCAGCTGATGCATCACACAAGCCATGCCTGTTGAGTCATGCAGAAATGCCAGCCATTTCCTGGTCCAATCTCCACAGAGGCTGAACCAGAAGCTGCAGGTGCACAAGAGGCACATCTTCAGTCACTCTTTCATAAGGGACTATGCAGAGACATTCTGTTGGCTCCCAGTGGTGACTCAACAGCTGTCTGCTGTTAGTCATGCTATTGCACACCAAGATGCGCTCCAACTGTCATGCTGTCGGTCGCAGCAACGCGATTGTTGTGCATGTTGCAAAAGTCAGCACAGGCAAGACCTGCTCACTTTTGACTGCAGCCCCAGAACATACTATGATATGCAATCAAGACAGTTCCTGCAGACTTTTGTGTTCAAGCATATGACTGGGTTGCTCTCACACATCAGCAAGGAAGGCAGGCCTTGTGCTGCCATCAGCTTTGGCTGAAATGCATACAAGCTGCTACTTTGATGTGCAGAAACTATTGGAGAGGACACCGTGATAGTCAGAGAGGGTTCAGAGAATCGTATGATGGACGGATCGGCTGATCTTTTTGAGATGCCACACATCAGACAGCTCTTCCTGCATGATCCCCAGCTGCTCATATTGAAGCTGCGGCGTGGCACAACTGTAGTGGACAAAATCAGGATTGGCTCAACCTACCAAAGGGTAAGCAGGACTTAAAATATTGCAATTGTTGAAACTAGCACTTGTTTTATTAGGTGTAGGTGTACCAACACCACTACTGCTGTCATGTAGTCACACCAATGCAGTGAGTTCAGCAAGTTGGTCAGGGTTTACAGGGTGTCTACAACATGGTCATCAGGCACTCGGCCATCTCAAACTATGCCGCTGTGGTGCAAAAAGGCCACTCTGTAGACATTCCATCCTGCAGCTCATTATGACCAGCATGCATTAGGCCAGCATCATACAGCTGCATCTTTGTGTGTGCTTATCAGTCTGTACGCTTGCAGCAGACTGTGGTGCACAAAGCAAGTACGCAAAACTTCACCACAGCATATGATGCATGCACTAAAACTATTGCCAAAATGACACTTGCTGTTGTAGCTGCAAATAGCAACGTGTCACCTGACATTGCTGCAATAACTGTCACTGCCAACCATAGTGCTGTTGCCCTCAATGTCACTGCTGCTCATTGACAACTGCCCAGTTATGTTCTGCTGCTGCAATTGTCACTGGCATCACACCATCACTGCCATCTTTGGTGTGTCAATTGTGCCAGTGATAGCACTATTGCTATTGCTGTTGCTGCTGCTGCTGCTGCTGCTACTGTTCATGGGAGCGACCTTGCTGCTTCTATTTCTGCTGCTGTTCATTGATACTCATGTTGATGCTGCTGCAGAGTCTTGAGCGTAAATCACAGCAAATCAGGTTCCACTTTGGGCTCAAACCGTACGAGCTGCCCTTGATCTTTGATCCTCGGACTAGCAATGATGGAACATGGTGTACCAGAACCTTGACTATCGACCACGCCAAAGCTGCACTTCCGCCAGGCCAGGAGTTTGCCATCAAAGTGTTAAGCATTGGAAGATTACTGAAGGTGTGTCAACTGCGCACTCAAGAGCTCCACGCCGTAGCAATGCTGCAATCAAGGCGTACTCTGCTTCTGTCTGAGGCCGCAATCCTTACAAAATGCAGGTCCATCCACAAACTCTATTCACACTATCCATGCATGCCATTGCTTGAATGACCCTGATGAGCCATCATGTGAGCTTCACTTGCAGCCGTCTGATGCATCATTATACATTGAACAATGTGCTCCTGACAAAATGCCATCTGAGGTTTACTGACGCATAAGAGCCTGCTCTTGTAGTGGTGGAGCATCAATGGTCACCACAGCGCAAGGTGCTTGCTTGCCTGCACAGCTGAGGCTGATCTTGTCATGCTGCTTGCATGCAGATTGAGTTGCTGGATGACAATAACGCTGTGTTGTCAGGCCCAAAAGCTGGCATGTACAATATCACTGTGATTGGCTGGCCATTGTACAAGCTGCAATCAACAAGTAAGTCAGCATGCCAAGCATGATGCATTCACAAAACCTTACCTTGTGTGCATTGTATGGCGACATGGGTGTTGGGCACAATGCAAACACATTTATTTATATGCACCATGTGTCCCTTCATCTTCCTACTTCTCAAACTTATGATGCTGCGCAGCATGTCAGGATGTAGCACTGTTCCTGCTAACACATCTGTTGACCTGTACAGTCATAGCAGCTCACTGCTCAGCAAATGTGACATGTACTTTTGCTTGCCATCATGTACTAACACTACTTGCTGCATTGCATCTCATGGCATGCACTGACAGGGGGGGGCCACATCTAAAGTCAGTGCTGTCACAGGAATGAGCAGCATTAATTTTGCTGCACACAGGCTGTGACAGTGTGCTCTGACAGCGTTCATGCATTGCACGCGTAACTCCTGACCCTATGAAGGGTTTCCAAATGAGGTTTATGGTTGCTCTGTCCATGTCTAGCTGTCTTGAATGCTGACAAGCTGCAATGAAATGCTATGCAGTGTGCTTGCAGGACCAGCTCAACGCAGTGCGCAAGAACTAAACCAGGCAGTGACCTTGCATGCCCTCCCATACATTTCATAAAATGGGCGACAAAAATAATGTAAATCGATGACTGGTGGGTGTCATCACGCTGATGTCTCATTTGTGTTGACTGCCACTCAATCACAAGCCAGCAGAGCAAAGCGGTAATCAAAGGATTGAATTGCCATATTTGTGGGATATGCAAAGCCAGTGATATGTATACGCATTGCAGACATTTCACAAAAGCTAATCTGCCTTACTGGTGATGCCCAGATCAGCATTTCTAGAGCAAAACACTATGTCTGTTAAGCCTTTCAAAATGTTCCCAAGAAATGCATAGACACATGTGTCAGCAAATTGGTTTGCCCTTGCACGTTGACCCACTGCCATTGATGGCTGTCAACCGTGATGTTCTGCAAACTGTAGTTGTAAAGCAGTATCCAACTGCCTGAGTCCCCTCAAACTTATCATCCCATTGATACCCTGGACATTTTTGTGTGTGTCTCGACAACATGGATCCGTCATAAGATGCGACAGTAACGCGTGGTGTTTGCGGTACTTTGTTCCAGATATCTGTGTTTACATGTGACACCTGAGCTGATCTTGTGCTGTGATTGTTGCATGACTCATCCTGCTCAGCTAAGGAGGCCAACAAACGAGGGCCATCCTCTGCAGTGATCTGGCGATTGAGAGCAGTCGCGGACACTCACAGACCCGTGAGCCACCGATGAGGCTAAGAAGCTGCATCAAATGTGCTCAAAACCTTTGTGAAGATGCAGGCATGCACAGTATGTCCTCCAATCAAAAGCAAAACCCCATGCCATAGACAAGGCTGAGAGGTTACGTCGGGTCTGCTCACAGACTTTGTGAATATGCAGGCAAGCTTGGGCATGCCTCAAGACACAGACAAGACTGAGAGGGCATGGTAATCCTGCTCTATTGCTGTGTGACAATACCTGCTAGATACGTTGTCAGATCTCTCCAGCCAAAGACAAGTCTGACAGTATGCAAAGACTCTGCTCAGAACCTTTGTCAAGGTGCAGGCAAGCTGGGCATGCACAGAAAGTCAACAGCAACTCCGCAAGCCACAGACAAAGCTGAGAGGTTGTGTTGATTCTGCTGCAGTGCTGTGTGCTGTGTGCTGTGTGCTGTGTGCTGTGAAATCAACAGCAACCTCTCAAGCCACAGACGAGGCTGAGAAGCCACGCTGATACTGCTCAGACACTATGCAGTAAAGCAGCCCAATTTGTTGCCATGGAAAACGTAAGCCACATAGGCCACAGCGTGCGATGTTGCTTGGACTGTCTTCGAATCGTATGTGAAAGTGTGTTTCGACTGAGCACTGACCTGTAGGCTCTGCACCTCCTTTGAGACCACGAGCCCCGCGTTCCATTGTTCAGCGAGGAGATACTCATCAGCGTTGACTTTCAGGAGCTCAGCAGCGTACTGCTGCTCGAGACTTTGCAACGCTCAAGCTGCAAGTGCTCATCTGTGATCGATGATCTGTCTGAATTCAGCCCGGGTGGAATCTGGTCAATTCCGCTGCAGCTGTGGAGAACTTGGCATTGCTGACTGCGGGAGTAACTGACTTTGCAGGGATTTGCAAGGCTGTGCACAGCAAGCTAAGCATGGTCAGCAGCATACACCTGCTGTGGTGATTCAATGTTGCTTTTTGCTCCAATGTTGCAATTCTTCGGTCGAAAGTTTGAGTTGCTTTGAGTGATGGCAACTGCTGGCATGGGTGACCTGCCCTTGCCGTCGCAGCGGGTCATTGCCATTCACCCCGCCTGCCCGTTATCATTGAAGCACGAGGGCGCATGGAAATACCCGCACTACTT
>JAABUO010005184.1_pt1 | contig 15247 bp, 22 predicted proteins | sample 5559291 | NCBI WGS metagenome assembly JAABUO01 (sample SAMN10711878, study PRJNA513372) | rock metagenome | isolation source: Antarctica rocks | place: Antarctica: Victoria Land, Finger Mt sud
CTAGCTTTGGCATGCTCGAGTAAGGGTTTGAATCACGCCCACAGATATGAATCTGTGATTCACTGTGATCACATGTAATCACACTCATGGAGAAAGTTTGATAGATTACCTGTCCAGAAGGGTATACATGCGCCGCATGCTTGGGGTCCATACCACCCCTGTCAGGCTGTCACCACTTGCATGTGCATTTGCCTTCTTCTTCTCATCAGTCAGGGCAGCCTGCAGATGCTGCAAAGGGGCACTGCCCTCCCGTTCATACAGCCCCTCCATGTCAAGCTGCACCTTCATCTGCTTTTCCAGGACTTGACGCACGATAGCACGGTCTTCGGGGGTGCGCAATCTTTCCCCCAGCAGCAGATAGCCATTCTCTGCCAGCTCTGGGTACCCCACTGCCCCCCGCTCTGCCCACTTGAACAGATCCCTGGGGGTGATAAACCCGTGCTTCCCAGCAAATACATTGCTCACCTGCAACGTCAAGACCATGGAGCTCTGGCATAAGGCAACATCTGTGGGGTGTAACATGATACGTGTGATATTAAACATGAAAACATGGGATGCGGTGTTGGTTTGTGACATGTTAGCCATGCAGGCATAATAAAACGGTGCCAGCATGAAGATGCAAGCCAATGCTGTCTTCTGCAAGTTAGTGTCTTCTATGCTGTGCGCAGGTGTCTTGCCGGAGTGTCAATGAGAAGCCAGATGCTGCAATAGACCTAAGGAGCAGGTGGTAAGGGCACAAGTCCAGTCAGTTGGACATTGTCCTGTAGCAGCTGATCTTTGAGAGGAAAGCACCATGATCAAGAAAAGGAACAGCAAGAACAGATGCTGAGGCAAAAAGGACTTGTACAGCCTTTCGTCCATTCAGCAAAGTTATCAAGCGCTGACCTGTCGCGTGCGATAGAGGTCACGCATGACCCCCACCAATTTCTTGGAATAGGAGGGCGCCAAAGCACATCTCTGCTGCAAGATGAACTCCAGCTCATCGTCAGGCAGGTCGCCTACATGCAGCTCAAGGAATCTGCTACGGAAGGCACGAGACAACACCTTGCGGCCCCCATACTGCCCTGCACGCACACCAAAACTTTCCACGATGACAGCGTTGATGTTGACGACGGCAACAGTACACATGAAGGCATGTGTCAACACCACAGCATGCCATGGCATGCTTGCAAAAACACTGCTGCTGCCACTTTACAAAATGCAAAGCTTCATGACATTGCAACACCACAAATGGCCAATCTCAGCAAAGGGCGTCTGAAGGTGGCACACTATACAGAAGCTCTAGACCGGGTGAGCACTGCAGCCATGCATGCAGTAACACTGCGCATGTCGAATTGAGGTTGTGTTTGTGAGAAATCAAAGAAGGGCAGATTCTTTACCAGGCGGATTCTGTGTGGCAAAAAGCATGAAGTGAGGGTGGGGGTTAATGGTCTCCTGCAGCTCTGGCACAAACAGCTGCCTGTTGTCATCCAGGAGCCTGCAAAAAAGGGGCACAGGCACATTGAGTTGGAATGTAATTACTGCGGCCACAGCTGTGATAGCACAACCCACAGCTGTGGTAGCTGACAGCCTGTGCAAAGGATCTGACCTGTCATCCAGTAGATTGCGCTTGCTGAGCATGCAACATGCACAGGAGCACTTGAAAAGGTACACATCTGCATGCATTGGCATCTCTTCAATGCGATCCACACTGACCACTTGAAGTGGCTGCTGTGGCCCAGCAGCAGCCAGAGTAACGTGATCAAGCTGACTCACCTTTTTCACATGTGCCTGTTGGAGCCTTAACGCAGGCAATTGAACACTCAGCAAGCAGCCACTGACTTGACAGACAGCTTGCATCAGGCATCAGGACAGCAAGCCATAAAACGCGGCCATCGCGCATGCCAGTCGGGGTTGCATACCTGTTCAAAGCTTCCAGAACTTGAGAAGGGGCCAGGTTGAGCTCATCAAGCAGTAGCCAGTGACCCTGCCGTACAGCCTGCACCAGGGCGCCTTCTCTGAACACCAGCTTTCCAGTCTCATTGGAAATGTAGCTGCCCAAGTACTCCTGCAGATCTGTCTGCTCGTGGTTGTTGATGCGTACCAGCGTGTGTCCTGTCTGAGCTGCTAGGTAGGCAACTAGGGAAGTCTTGCCGCTGGAGGTAGGTCCCTGTAAGACAAGGCAAGGGTCAAGGGTCTCTGTGTAATCATCATGACAAACTGCTGTTGGCCGAACGAGGATCATGTGGGTGTGTGTGAAGGCTGCGGGGGTAGCATGCAGGTGTGCATGTTGACAAGCTGTTAGAAGGCGCAGATCTGGGATACAGCCCATGCGGCATGACAAGGATGACAACAATGACAGCAGTGCAGCAAAGCATGAGCGTGTGACTTAGCAGCATGATCTATGATGGATCCTGATGGATGTGCTGGCTAGTGACAGGTTTCAGCGTCCGTATGTGTCATTTGGAGGGTAGACAAAGCAGCTCAGAATACTTTGGTAACATCAGGAAGTACTCAGTATTGGAGGACAAGTATGATAAGGATCATCATAGCTGCTTTGTTGTCTGCATGATACATTGCACTTTCATTCAAGCAGCCACATCCTGCTCTGATGCGCTGCTTCACACACAACAAAAGCATCTCATTTGTACACAAGCAGCTGTATTGTAATCTTGTGTGCTGCTGCATACGCAAGACTGAGTATGCCAACAATGGTTGAGTAGTCGGTGACCTGCAGCAGGATTGGGTAACGGCCAATGAGAGCTGCCCTGGCTAGGTTATGCAGATGACTCTTTACACTACCAGTCATCACAAAGTGCCCGCCTAGGCCTGCAGCATAACCACACACACACTCAGCAGCAGCAGCAGCAGCAGCAGCAGCAGCAGCAGCAGAAAAACAGGAGACTTCTCTAGCAGACGTGTCAACTGATGACATGCAATGGGTCATATGTCAGTCAACTATCAGTGACAAAACATGGGGTTTATCCTGGGGACTCAACAGAAGGATCAGCGGACCACTGATTTACACATGACACGTCAGCTGTGGAGTACACTATACCATGCTATGGGGGCTGCCTGAACTATAGAAAGCCACTTCCATAAAGCATAGGAAGTCCCAGCAAGCTTTGAATGCTACAATTCGGTGCACCAGCACCCTACTTCTAACAGTTTGCATTGCTTGTAACCTCGACAGTTTCAGGTGCTGCCAAACCTGGACCCAGAGATCAATACACAGGACGTTGCGACCACTGTCTGAAACACAGGCAGACAGCAGGTATCTGCATGTGATTAATGCATGGAAGTGTAAGACTTGTGAGCATCACCATCAGTGGTAGCAGCTTCAGGCGCAGGGCCCGGCCCCTTTTCCAGCCAGAACTGCTCAAACAGCACATGACTGGATCCAGAAGGTGCTGCAGGTGCCCGCTCCAATGTCTGCACGCGATTGCCAAACAGTCAACGACAGGACAGTTGCATGCTGTGCACATGTGGACATAACTGCTGAAACCTACCAACCACACAAGCTTTGGGTAGCACTAGATTTCACCAATTTGTACGTTTTCCAACATAATAAAAGAGTATCGGAGTGGGACAACGTCAGTTCTTGCAGCTTGAGACAGCCACTACTGAGCTTCGGTAAGTGCAAAGTGGCACTGCACTCTACCCCTATCAGGACAGAGCAAAACATTTGCTGAGATGGTAACCCATACCTTCAGAGGCTTAGCAGAGCCAGTGACGTGCACGTTGATCAGGTTGCGTATGATGTGAGCGCACTCAGGGTCCAGCTGAGTCATGAAAGCCATCTTGAGTCCATCCAGCAGGGCCCTTTGCATGCCGTACAGGGGCAGGGCTGTTCGGCAGTACTCCAAGGCACGACACAGGGTACGCAGACTGTAACTAGGCTTTTGATGTGCCCCATCCTGCAGACGCCCTGAGTCCTGCATGCCAGGAATCACACATAAAGACAGGCAGGCAGGCAGACAAGCAGGCAGGCTGATGCTCAACCACAGCGACTAAAGGTACATGCAGAGTCAACACCCATGGGGGATGCATCAAGGGAGACCGCCGTCAGTGAGTGTACAAACGGCAGCAAGTGCTTAAACCCCCTGGCAAGATAAGTTCCTGTAACAACCTATTGCAAGGTCCAACGTTGCATGCACGGTTTTGGGAGCCTAACACCCTTTTCCAAGCCTGATTTCATGGTCTATGGACATGGTCCTCAAAACATGATGCGATGTTGCTGTTATGCTATGCAGTTCCCAGCCAAAGCACAAATCATTGCAGCAAGAACAAGCGTGATTGTGAACAAGCAAGTGGTGTGGGCTTTGTCACAAACAAGGGCAAAAGCTGTCTTGCTGCTGCTATGTAGAACACTTGACAGACACCAAGTGCACCTGTGACAATCTTACAGAACGTGGTGAAAGGCGTGGAGTCTTACCGCTGCTGTCTTGGCTGCCTGGTAGAAGTTGACTGCGTTGTCAACAGGTGGATGGGGAACTGTACCCTGCAAATAGGCCAGCACCAGTGTGCACAAATCCTCACGGCCCGTAGGCTCAGCCACCCATATCTGTAAATGATGGAAAACTTTGATGCAGCCTACATTCCTGTGTTGTAACACAGAGAAAATTGAGGGTGTAGGGGTTGAGCCATGCACGGAGAGTGGCTTTGCCACACAACACATCAAAGGAATGGCTTCAACATTTGTTATGTGGTACAGCCTTGGCACACAACACCAAATTAAACATCACACAGGCCAGAAACATGATATTGAATAGCTCGTCACTGCGCACTGGAGCCGCTGCTCTGTTGTGTCCTTGCAGGAACAGAAAGAGTTCAAACCAAGCATGCAACTAAGAGTGAGGCACAATCAATGTGATTGCGACACAGCTGATTGCCTGTGTGCACCAGGCCCACTGTGTGTTGCCTGTCCAGCCAATAGCACCAGGCAGTCACAGCATTGCCACACACACACATACACACGCTCAGCCTGACACCACACAGTCGTCTTCTGTGGGATTACGCAATCACTTTGTACAAAACTTTCGTAAGATCGCTCAAAACAGATTTGGCATCAATCAACCTTCTCTCGCTGTTCAAGAGGATATCATCTTCGATGTCAACCATCACGACATCACCAGCAGCATGAAGCATGGCACTCACTTCTGTGAAGCGATTTCTGAGGGGCGCCGGCAGATCACGTTTGCCAGCATCAGTGGCAGGGTTCATGGCAGCCAGCAGGCGGAAGCTGGGGTGACGGGGTACCCCCACCATGTCCCCCCTCTCTGCTATGGTCACGCTGCCGCTGCTGCCCTCTAGCAGACCGGCTATCCTCTCCAAGGCCTGAACAGCAGCGGAGAGTGTCAGTCAGCTTCTGCAGTCAGTCAGGTCTTACATCCAGTCAAATCTGATTTGTACATGTCAGAAGAGATATTGATAAATGACAGTATTCAGACACGAAGACGTCTAAATATGGGCGGCAGACTGTCAGTGAGGTCTGACAGGTCTGATCAAAGGAGCAGTGAAAGGCAAATGGCATAGATCAGAAGGCAACAGAAGGCAACAGAAGGCAGACCTCAGCAGGAGCAAGGTTGATCTCATCCAGCAGGAGCCACCAGCCTTCACGCACAGCTTTCACCAAAGCCCCCTCCACAAAGGCAAAGGCAAACCCCTTCTCAGCCATCACGCTTGCTTTCTCAGCTGCTGACATGTCACTGCCAAACCTCTGCCAAGCTTCCCTGCATACCCCAGCTTATATTTTTGCTTGGTGCACTTTGCACTAGGGCATCAGAGCTACACATGCACCACATGACATCAGCAATGACTATTCGAAATCGATGTCCTTCTTTTTGGTGATTCTCCCAAAAGAGTTTTTTGAAATGCACATAAACGAAAGATATTCCCAGTAAACCCTTGTTATGCTGTGGACAAGGCACAGTGCTTGACACCAAGCTGACAAACCCAAGATCAGTGACATGCGTCAGCACCACAGCGCAGCCACAAGCACTGGCATCAGGACTTGACCATGAACAAGAAGAGGGAAAGAGGATACGAATGAGGGTGTACCAGGTGGACTGGGAGATGGCTGGCTTCTTCTTGGCAGCAGGCACTTCGGGGGATGTCTTGCGGCGCTTGGCAGACCTCTCCTCTGATGCTGACGTCTCCTGTGCTTCATGCATCTTCTGCACCTGCATGACATCAACCCTGATCTGAGAAGAATGCCATGAGACTGTTGCCTCTGATGCAAGACCTTGCAGAGCAGACATTTGCTTCCTGATGGAATCTGGCAGAGATCTGCTGTGATCTAGGATGCAGGGCAGCAGGCAGTCTGCCGCCTGAGCTTGTTTCTAGACCTGTGCCAATGTGCAATTGCGACACGTGTTGATTCAAAACTTGCCAAGTGGTGAAGCAACTTTTGTGGAAAGTTTGCCAAGGCAGCTTTGCCATGAAAGGGAAGCTGTGAGCGGGAACTTGCCTTCTGTACAGCTGTCTGAAAGGCTTTCAAGAGGGAGCTCCACTTCTGACGCTGGGCATACTTAGTGACCCGCCCTAGAAAGTCCTCATTGTTGCCCTTGCTCCAGGTGAGCCTGACCAAGCGCTGGAAGGTGTCCAGCAGGGGCAACAATGCGTCACGTGGCTCTACAGGCTTGAAGCCTCCTACCAGGTCTGAGCTGTCAGTCTGCTGACTCAAGTTCAGAACCACAAGCTTTGCACCTACCTGCGGCGCAGAAGCAAGAATATAAAAAACACAATCTGTGAGCATCAGCAGCAGCAGCAGCAGCAGCAGCAGCAGCAGCAGCTGCTCACTGATATAAAAAGCAGATCGAGATGCTGAACTTTGTGAGAAATAAGCACCAGCAGCAGCAACCATCCTTGCAGTCTCCTTGCCAACAAACAAGAGCTGACTTAGACTTCCACAAGCAAGAAGGGTGAGATGCAATGCGACTGGCTGGGTGCAGGCAGAGCAGCATGTTGAAGGCAGAGCAGCATGTTGAAGGCAGGTATGGGAATCACCTGATCTGCAAGGCGCTGCACTAACGTGGTCTTGCCGGTGCCTGTCTCTCCAACCAGCAGTGCTGGCTCCTGCTGTTGCAGTGCGACACCAACACCCTCCAGCAGCCGCATTGCATGCCCTGTCTGTGCAAAGCTGCTGCCAGAACCCTGCAGGTCAGGCAACGCCTGTTGACAGTTTTGCTGTCATGATCTCAAACCCAGAAAAGAGTCGCCTGCCTGCTGTGTCAGCTTAGTTGAGGCAAAGCAGCAGGAAAGATGGGGACCGCTGAGCAGATGCCAGTCATCACAGCTTGAAACACAGGTGGCCAACACAAAGCACGCATGCCATCGAACAGCAGACAAAGCGTTTGAATTCCTGAGGCAACATACGCCATCTACCCCAGTGGGCCCTGGCTAGTCAACCTATCCCAAAGAATGCAACAGCAGGTCCACAAGGCTGATCGCTCGACTCCTGACCTTGTTGGAATTGGGTGCAGACGTCAAGCCAGGTTGCTTGGAGTGGGTGGTGAGCACAGGCAGCGTTGCTCTTCCAATGGTGGCTTCAGTCTGGCTGGTCTGCAGACTGGGCTTGCTCAGGGCTGTGTACAGCTGAACCTGTTCTTCCCCTACTCGCCATACAGCAGCCAGTGCCCGTAGCAAACTCAGCCGAGCCTGCAGAAGGACCATGGCAAAGTTACAGTCAAAAGCAACTTGCAACCTGTGCTGCTTCCAATCTGCCTCTTCTCCTCTTGTCAGTAGATTGTTGTCGGCAGGAGTTTGTTGTCGGCAGGAGATTGTTGTTGGCAGTGATATGCATGTGTAGGCTCTCCAAAGAGCTGTGAGTGTGCACAGCGCAGCTTTAGACCCTATATGCTTTGCTGAGAGATGTGCACACTGCGCGACGACTCTTTGTACAGCAGCAAGTACATGTGACAACTTCAGCTCATGGAGCAACAGCACAACTCCTTTTTTTGCTGGTCTGTCAGCAACTGTGCAGGCTTTGCTGTTTCTAGGCGCTCCTGAGCAAATTTCTACAGGAGGCACTCATGCAGCAGAAGGAAATCGCACTGAGCATCACAAAACCAATCCTGATTTGAGGGTTGGTCAACATGCATACTGCTGCTGCAGCTTGTGCAACTGACTCAAAAACCTGTCACAAGAAGGTACGCAATGACATCATGTGCATGTGTTTGCATTATGCCTTGCATAAAGGGCTCAGCAAGTCACCTCAGGTCTTGCAATTAGAGCTGCAAAGCAGTCAGCTGCCTCCACAAAGGCAGCCTCCCTGACAGTGATAGGTAGCGCTGATGCATCCAGGCTGTGCTCAGCATTCTGCAGACCTCTGAGGGAGCGCATCAACAGCTGCCCATGTATGCCCTGCATATTAGTATACCCTGGAGTCATGCCGATACTGATGCTAACAAAGTGAAACTAGCAACACAAGGCAACTGCAGTGGAGAACATCGAAATCACACTATGCTTGGTGAAAGCTACGAGATCTTCTTTGCAACAATGAGAACTATACACAGAGGTTTTCGACCGCTTGCATTGACTGCCCTGTGCATTCTGATCTTGCGTAGAAGAGACGAGGCACTTGGCCCTCTAGATTGCAAGTTGCTCTCGATCAGAGAGTGCAGTGGCATGTCAAAAGGTCACAACCTTGCAGGACTGCCTCACCTGCATGCGATTACACCAGGTGACGAGGTCCCTAATGGAGTAGTGGCGCCCCACATGTAACCCTACATCCCCATGCTTCACCCCCCCTGCTGCCAGGGCTGATGACACGACCCACTCTACACCCCCCTCCCTACATTTCCACACCCAATCAGATCACTTCTCAATGACCAAGCAATCGTCACAAACCAGAATCCCACTGTGCCTTCTGGCACACAACAGAGTGTGTGCTACTTTGATGGCATAGTATGACCATGATGGCAAACACAGGGCCTTCAGGCATACACCAGCTTGTTACTTTGATGGCATAGTTCGAGCGTGATGGGCAAAACACATGGGTCAAACTTACTCAGAAACAGACTGCTGCGGTGTGAGCTGGCCAGCAGCTCGTCTGACTAGGTGTAGCACAGCCATGACGCAGGGCAGCAGGCAGGCCAGTTTGGGGAACAGCCCCTGCATGATCAGGAGCTGCTCCTGGTCTGTTGGTGGTGCAACAGTGACTGCTGACAGCAGACTGCCCAGCACTTCCTTCACTGCTTGTGAGCTACCATATGCTCCAGCAGACCCAGCACCTGTGCGCTTGCATTTGTACAATCAGCGCATTCAGGCAGATGAAAAGCAGTCCTGTTCCTAGCTTGTTGACGACATAGACTGACGATAGGAGCTAGCAGAGCCCAGCCCTTATGCAGTTTCATGCGTACACTCATACAAGATCTTGTGCAGACGAGGTACTGTATTTAGAGAGCAGTGCATAGATAAATGGCGAGTGAAGTGACAACAGGCCAGCAGATTTGAAAGCTGCACTACAGCTGCCAACAGTGGTTTTGGTGTCCATGCACACATGAGCTCACAAGTCTGAGCTCAAGGTGTGTCAGCATGGACCAACAAGGCACACAGACCAAGAGATGCCAAGGATTGCTCTCATCCACATTGCAATCAAGCCAGCCATCTGCTCACCAAGACCCATGCAACAGGCAGCACATGGTGTTCAGACAGACAGAGCAGTCAGATAACAGCAACGTCAGCAATTTGCATGGACTGCACCTTCCAGAGGGAATCTTGCTCAGAAGGATGCTCACCTGGCGCTGTAGTGATGGATGCCAAAAGTTGAAAGCCTGGGGCGGCATTGATGACCTGAGCCCTCTGAGGCAGATGCAGCTGACGGCTGCCCAGCAGAGGCACTAAGGCGGCTAGAACCTCAGGAGGTGCCAGGTTCAGGTCCTCTATGACTAGCCACTTGCCTTGTGCTACAGCCTGCACCCATCTCAACAAGTCAAGAAAGCTCTGCAGTCCTGGTGTGATACCTGCTCTGTGGTGCATGCAGCAACAGGTCAGGATGTGCTGCGCCATGTAGTGAAGACTGCATATGAGTGGATGTCTTGAGCTGAGGTTTTTAGCAATCACGTTCGACACTTTGTCATGGGCCACAACAGCACAGCCTTTGACAAACTTTTGCGGCAGCCATTTTGCCTTGCCAAGAAGGCTGTTCACAAGTGTTAAAACACAAGCAGCAGGCATGCTGACACCACACACGCTCTGACCACCACAGTTTTGGCATGTAAGCTCTATCTTCACGAGACTTGCAATCCGTTCATAGTCATATTTTGTGTCACAGATCACTTTCAGCTGCAAAGCAAAAGACTCAGGTGGCTAGGTCATGTTTCCAGGATGCCTAACGATAGATTGCCTAAAAAGCTTTTGTTTGGTGATGTCAAGGGGCTTCGCCCACCTGGCCGACCTAGGTCTAGTTTCAATGATGTTGCCTTACGTGACTGTCAAAACTGTCGTATTAGTAGGCCTGACAGGGATGCACAAGACAGGCTGCTCTGGAGAGACAAGAATTGTCCTGCACATACCTAGCTCATCATGAGCTGGAAAGCGTTAGATTATTAATCATTATTACTATTATTATTATTATTATTATTAGATCACTGCATATGTACAGTAAGAGCGCATTGATAGGTCACCTGTGTGAGGGGTCCCGGCTGCCACACAAACTCCTCAGGATTTGAGGTACACACATACGCCCCAAGCAGGCTCTTGCTGTCCATTTGATCATCCACATGAACTCTGACCATGTCCACATTGCCTGTCACTCTCGCCAGCTCTTCTACCAAAGCTGTCTTGCCGCAGCCTGTTCATGTACACAAACAGTCAAAGCCTGTAATAGCTGATAATATAGTACAGGACACGCTGGGTGACCTGCAAGTCCTGTGTTGCTGATGCAAAGGTTGACACATGTATGCGACCTACAGACCAGCCTGTGCTTGTGCGAGTGGCAGTGCAGGTGTTGAAACATGGACACCATCTGATGTATTCCACCTGTACTGGTAACCCAGGTAATGCAGCTGATTGAGGAATGTTGTGCATGTTTGCAAGAGAGCCACAAAGTGCATTGCAACTCTCAGCAAAGCAGGGAAGAGTGCCTGGTTTCCTCGATGCCATAGTGAGTGCTCTCATCATTGACAGACAGGGATCTGATCCGGCATGACAGGTGCACATGACGCCTGCTAGCATCGCATAGCTAGAAAGAGAGTGAAGCAGCACATCAGCAGGTGATGCTGCAGCTGACCTGGGGGACCCTCCAACAGCAGAGGCCTGGTTTGGCACAAAGCCAATGCAGCGGCCTTCAAATTATCATCAACAGCAGCTGTGTATATAAGACTATGCCCAGCAGGTGCTGCCAATATGCTTGATGCGTCCAATGTTTTGCATGGGAGTGCAATCCCACATATATTGACATAGCCTGTTCTCTGCCGAGCATTGTCACTGCCTGAAATGTTTCTCTGCAAAGGTCTATCCTGCTGCTGCTGCTGCTGCTGCTGCTGCCCTTCTGGCACTTGATGAGGTTGGGTGACTTTGGGGAGCCACATAGCGGCCTGCTGCACCTTGACACATAGGCTGCGCTTGCGCTCTTGCATGAAGCATTCCATTTGCTCTGCTTTGGTGAGAACTTGCAATAGAAGCTGCTGCCTGCTATCATCATCCTACAATTAACAACAGTGGTCTCAAACATGCAGCATGGCGTTCCTTGTGTCAGCATGGCATATGACAGCTACTATACATATGAATGCTGATTTGTGTGATTTGAACTTGGCTACAGGCAATGCAGCACAGACTGCTGCTCTTGATTGAAAGAGACGGCAAGCCAATCAACATTTGATTGCCCAATGCACAACATGGTTGAAAAGCCATGCACCAGAGCATGACATTGATGCAAAGCTTACCAGCTTTGTCACGATGGCCACACAATGTACAGCATACCAGCGCACTTCTGGAACCTGCGTTCCAATGGACCACATGTTAAAAATCATAGAGCACCCTTTGAATTTGACAAAATCCATGCTTAGAAGAAAGGGATATGGCCAGCCCAGAGATGACTTTTCAAGGTAATTGTGCTAATCGCAGTATTTGCAAAAAAGGTTGTTTATTGCCAGAAAACAAACATGCACACCTTGTGCAGCATGATGCTGTAGAGCAGTGAACAGCTCCAGCATGTCTTCAGGGCTGGCAGAAGCTGCAGGGAACGCCAAACAGCCCTGGCCATCAAGATTGCCTGTTCAGGCTCATCAAGCTGCGACAGCTGCTGCAGTACTGTCTGTGAGCCTGTGAAGTATGGCAGCATGATCCTGCAGTGCACAGGGTCTCATCAAACATGCCACTCAGCAGCAAGCAAATGTTGATTGGACAAGAGCATGCCAATGATGTATACCGTTCAAGGTGTGGGGCAACCTCAAGGATTTGCTCCACTGCTATATAGTATCTGACAGCATTTGTTGCTGTATATTCATTCTGCTTGTCAAGCAGGCAGTTCAAAATCTCAAGGAGGACTGGTCTGAAACAATCAGCCACAGCCAAAGTCGCTAGGGGCTGCAGCAGATAGCGAGCCAAGACCTCAGCAGACACTGAGGGATCCACCACAGCCTGCACAGAATGGGTCTGTGCTCGGGTCGGCGAAAAACGATCAAAATGCACGCTGGAAGTTGCACGTTCACCAAAAACGAGCGGCAGATGCGCACCTGCTGCGCAAGCAGTGGCTGGAAGTCGGATTGCTGAGCGAGGTCCGGCAACCGTTGACACAATCTCGTCAACCCGACATCCCAACGAAATGGCGACGCGCTTACACCATTTGGCTTCATATCGATGCTCACTCTGCCAGAATCAGGTTGTGTCGCTATTGCAAAACGACACCGGCTGCAAGCAAGACCGGCGCAACCAACCTACCGGCACGAATAGTGCCCTTCTGTACTTCGAACTGGGCACACCTGTACAGCATGCAACCAAACACAGTTGCGCATGAATTTGTGCCCGCTGCGATGCGCAAATTCCCTGTCGGAGCTCAGCTTTGACTCAACTTATTATGGCAACTCCGACACAGTTCGCTGTGCGTGAGTCCGTGCACGTTGGCGTTACCCCTCCCTCACGAATGAGAGATCAGATGTTACCGTACTTTCCTAACAAAGTTGCACGGCTTGCCAATTGCGTATTTCTTTGCAGCAGTGTTTCCTTTGAGACAATAAGTCTGTCAACACCTCGTCCAAGCAATGCAGGCCACGTCTTCTCCCTGTACCCGGCATGCCAGTGTCGGCAGCTTGTTTCAGCGGCCGACGTTAAGCTTGAGATACCGAATGAAGCATTGCACTAGAGCAGCTGCTGCCATTGAGTTGCCAAACAAGTATTCCAAGGCAAGGCAGCGTCTCCGATCTATCATGGTCCAAACCTCCACCTGCCACAAGTCTATATGCTCATTGTGCAGGTGAGCCCCAAGGGTGACCTTGTGTTGTGCAAAGTAGCAGAAGCAGAGGAGCAAACCACAGGAGGATTGTTGCTACCAACATCAGCTCAGACGAAGCCAACATCAGGTTGCTGTCCCTGCCTCAAGTGACTCACGCTCTTTTTAATGTGTACCGTGCTTACCCCTTTGGTGGCAATCTCAGGTGACATTGTTGCACTCGGGGACGGCAAAGTTGGTGGCAATGTGCAAGACTTCAACCTGGAGGTTGGCCAGACTGTTGTGTACAGCAAGTTTGGCATTGGGTCCACAGACCTGGACATCCAGGGACAACGGCATACAATGCTGCGAGAAGATGACTGCATAGGCATCATGCCGAGGTCAGGTGCAACTGCTTCAGACCTTCCTGAGCTGAGACCTGTTGGTGACAGAGTACTGCTCAAGGTAAGCACCTCTGCTGCTATTGCCGTAGAAACTGCATCTGTGCACAGTCATAATTCTGTGCTGTGTCTCAAATCAACAAAATGAAGTGCATTATGGTATAAGTTTGGCATCCTTAGCTTGCTGCAACCTCCAGTATCATAGACATGTCTTATTCTGCAGCTTGCACAGAAAATCAGGTTCATCAGTTGATATCCACATTTAGGGCACGAATGCTGTTGTAGTGTCAGGCAACAACAGCCAAATTTCTGGCTGCATGTCTAGGTTCAGGAGGAAACCTCAGTGACAGCAGGTGGGCTTATGCTGCCAGAGAGTGCAAGAGAGAGGCCAATGAGTGGGTCTGTTGTCAGGGTTGGCCCTGGCAAGAGGGACAAGGATGGCTCTCGCAAGACCCCCAAGGTCTGTCTGTGAATCATATCTTCTGACCCTGTTTATGCACCCTCAGCATCAACCACCATAACGCATGCCAGATAATTTTTGGCAATTCTTTTACTCTGAATGTCGCTCGGGTAGTGTAGAGGTCTGTATTGCATGCACTTGAAGTCAGGTAGGATACGCATGCTGCGCAGCATGCTAGAGTAAACATGCGTGTCTGTTGTGCTCTGCTTGAAAAAGCTGATGCAGTCGTTATGCTTGATGTAGGTGAAAGAGGGTGACACAGTGCTGTATTTCAAGTATGCTGGAGAGACAATGGAGACCCCGGAAGGCCAGCAGTTTATTGTAGTGCATGAGCAAGACATCCTGTGCAAATGCTAAAAGGCCCAAGCTAGACCAAGCTCCAACAGGGACTGTAAGATCGAAATCTGACATGTCAGGATGGTACAATAGCAGTGATTTTGCAGAGATGCTGGTCTCATTTCAAACTTGCTCAGCAGCAAAGAACTTGCGTTACGTATTTTACAAGCAAGTGATGATCTTTTCGAACCGTTGTGCTGCAAGCTTCTGCGCTTTCATCAGTTGCTACCGAGGCGCGATTACACGAGAGGATGAGCAAAGGTCTGGTGGGCACATTAGCGCGATCTACGCTGCAAATATTTGATACTTGATAGCCTATGGTATCGGCATCCTTTCTCGCAGCACCTATCCCGTCGTTCTCACATTGTCATATTCTCGCAACTGCGGCGTACAGATCAGGCGTGACAGCTCGCCATCGGCAAGGCATTTACATAAGCTGTAAGTCTTGCAAAATCAGCTGCAAGATTTGTGCTCTTACATCCAGATGGCAGGAGGCAGCTCCCCAGAAGAAGCGAGCTTCTTTGCGACGCAAGGCAACCGCGACAGCTTTACCTTCGCATGAATGGGATCGAACTACAAGCCGATGCGTCGAGCTATCTACTGTGGCTTTCATAGTCCTGCTGATGCCTCAAGTGGTCAAGAACTACATCAGCATGACAACAGGTCATGCTGAGGCGTTAGCGGTTTTATCTTGGGTGG
>JAABUO010005185.1_pt1 | contig 15246 bp, 17 predicted proteins | sample 5559291 | NCBI WGS metagenome assembly JAABUO01 (sample SAMN10711878, study PRJNA513372) | rock metagenome | isolation source: Antarctica rocks | place: Antarctica: Victoria Land, Finger Mt sud
GGTGGGTTTCCCAGTTCAGTTGAATCCAGACCGATCCCTGCCAGCGTTCCATTCTTCAGATCCCCCTCTGCTGTGGCGAACGTTTCCTCGGACTCTCTCACAGGCAAATGCCTGAGGAAACACAGTATCAATTTTGTACTGATGTCCAGCTCTCGCTGAGCCCTGTCACAGGCCCTCGTAAAACCCTCTACGACCGTCGCATATGCTACACCCCTTCCAGTGTGTGCCTGAGAATCAAAGAACACCTCGGCGTGCAACACGCCATCAGCTTTTGCTCTTGTGAAATAATCCCAAGCCAGGGCTTCGAAGTCTTGCGCTTTGATTAGGACGCTCATGCCAATGAAGTAATACTGCAGAAAGTCATCGAGGGAAGTGAAGCGCGTATAGCGGTCTAGGAGGGCACTAGGAGACACGAAAGATGGATCATCAGAAGGAAGGGCAATGCCATTACGAGCGGCAAGTGTAAACAGGAGGGCAGGACTCAGCGCGCCCTCCAGGTGCACGTGATGCTCACATTTGGGCAGCGCAGCAAGGAACGCATGAAGGGGAGAGCGGCACATGGTGAGAAAGAGAATGGGATTGAGCTGTGGAATGGAGGGGAAGGTACAAAATGGACAGTGTTTACCTTTCGGCTAAATCCGACGATTAGTATCCGTGTGTGACGTCAAAATGTCAATAGTGGGCTGGAGCAAAGTTCCATCATCTCTCCGGTATTCTATTTATGTTAAGAGCGCAGATCATCGGATAATTGGAAACGTCAAGACAGAGACTTGCGGGGTTAAGATTCTATCGTGACTGTCGTTTGGATGACAACCTCAACGCAGAATAGTTATTCTTAGTACTTTGGCACTGACGATCAATGCACAGAGGGCAGTCGAGTCTTAGTTCTACCAAGTCCAAGGTACCAGCAGGGTTTCCATTCGGTATCACGTCTATCACTGGTTGCGGCTCCTGATCAGCATCGAGGTTATCTGGAGATCTGACACAAAATGCACGGCGATACCCGTGGCGACATCCGTAGGTACAGAAGTGGTTTCCTCCCGAGCGATCCGAAGCATTGATACCCTGTCGTCTGTTACCAACTGAGCGTTCATTGGGAACCACGAAACTGGTAGTCTGCCAATCCGCCCAACTGGTCAACTTTAAATATCTCGATCGTCGCACGTACTATGGACATCGACTTTGAGCAGGGAAGAGTTTGACGGCAGCACATGGTCAACGTCTGAATGAAATTGCGCAGATCACTTTGGCTGGCCTCAGTATAGGCTACTGACAATGTATTAGAGTTTCTTCCAAATCCAAAGATATTTCCCATTTTCGGCATTTGTTACGATATCCTCGGTGGGAATGGATCCGATAGTTCGGTTACATGTACGTCTGATCTTTTCTCACCTCGAGAATCGTGCTGTGCGTTACTAGTAATAGGCACCTTACGAGTACCTGTACTTGACAATTCTTTAAGAGCCATGCTCTGGACCGCCTATGATAGTCTGGAACTGGACGATCGATCTGACGCTGTCATACCCCACACGATATACCTGAACGAAAGCAGGGAAACAGGTTAACTTAGTCCCTGCAGTAGCCACTCCGACATCATCCTGGGCTGCTTGGGGGTGAAATCTGCATTCTCGATATTAACTGCACACCATCTCAGGGAAACGATTAAGCGTGTCGGCAATCAGACTCAAACCTTCCGTGTCAGTGCAGCCGTCATGTTGGGCTTCAACCTGGGTCAACCTTAAGAGGAACCTATTAGAAAACATGTATATTTTCAGGTGCTTCGGGTGCTTTCGCATTGGCTGTTCCCATCAATTCTCTTATTTTTGTTCCAGTTAAAATCACTGCTTTGCGATGGGGATTTTATTGTTTCGATAGATCTGAACAAATTTCCATGACTGTTCCTGTAAGAAGGTTTTCCAAGGAAGAAGCCGAGATCGGCAGCCGGCGGGGACAGGATACTTGACCGTATCCGGTTTAGATCCAGATCCTGGCGTTTCAAAAAATGTCTACACAGCAGCCTTACAGGCTTAGAGGCGGGTACGGTCAAGGATGGTGTGGCACAGTGGCTCAGTCAGAATCAGATGGCATTCTGATTTCTGATATTTTTGCGGCAAATCTTCTCCGGAAGGTTAAGCGTCATTGGTCATTGTGGCCTTGAACCTCTGACCAAATTACCACATTGGGCCTCAAGTAACTCAAGTGGCGTGTGTCTTGACCGCTACCGATCAACGACCCGCCCCTGACCTTCCGTTTCCGACAAAGCCCTAATCTAATTATTCTCACTCTTGCTTTAACTTCTATCCGTCCTTGGGATGCTCTAAGGTCCCGAATTCCGTGGACTATCTACCTTACCCTTGCTACTAATCACGTGCTAGCTCCGGATGGGTAGGGCTAAATGATGTCGTCCATATTAACGGCATGAACCGCTCTGTTGTTTGCGCGGTCTGTCTTTAAAGCCTTCGATCATTCGATCATCGGTTGAGATCACGGATTTTGCCAGCTTCTTCTGCCCAATCAGCAAATTTTCTTGTTTTTTGATTTTCGTAATTGAGATTTTGTGTGGACTGTGTCAACGAACATAGTAGGCAAAGAGGCACGGTAGAGACAATATGCGACTCGCCGTGATCAGCGCTCGCAAAGGGTGTGTATAGAGTGCTTTAAAAAGAACAAGATTGATGCCATGAGTTGCGAATAGAGCCCACAAGAAACTCAATTTCTGACCCGGAGAATTATCATTGTCCGATGTCAAATCTGCACCGACGTGCTTTAGTCTCTGTTTTGGAAGATCAACACAGTAGTTGCTAGACCATACACTGCTTTCAAATCCTGTTCTAATCTTGGATGAAATTTGAAGTCATTCCTCTGTTCAAACGTTCTGACCCTTCTGGCTTTGCCATTTGTGGCTGTCGTCACCCAAAAACTATTGAAGTGTTTCCGATAACCGACACCCATTGGGTTACCATTAGACTGACCGGGATAGCTTGATTGCATGCATGATTTTCATCTGCGGCATGCGAGGGATTGGCACGCCGCCAATTTGAATCACCTTGCAGAAGTTGTGTACTCTGCTTGGGTCAAGATGGCTAGATGTGGCAATAGATCAGAGCCGGCAAAGGGACACAATCTTTCAAGTGTCAACGTGTATCCTTAAGGGCCCATCTCCCGAATAAATTTAGGACCGTCAAATGAGAGTCACTGGAATCGTTGATATTGGGGAAAACTATTGCGAGCCTAACTGATGCCGGCGAGTAAACTCTTCAGCACTGATACATCTTGTGGTCCACGTTTGCCCAACGGTGTCTAATCAACCCCACGACTCCACGGACCTGTTATCCCGTAAGGCTGCAATCCTAGTCGTATCGTCTGAGGTCACGGGCAATCTGATAACCATGATTTAGTGTCTTGGGTGCCGGGTATCAGTCTAGGAAATAGCTAGTTGCGCCGGAGCTCAGGAAATGGCCGAACCTGGCCCAACTTCCTCCCAGAACTTTTCTTCATCTTACTCGTTGGCATCTACATACGAGGATTCGTCTGTTTCTTCCACAGCGTCAATTCAAGGGCCAGGCGCCAACTCGGGGGTAACAAGTAGGCCTTCAAGTGGACCAAATCCCCCCCACTTACACCAAAGTCCTCCCACTCTGGGGTCTGAGATGCGAAGTGCTGGCTACGCTGACCTTGATGATCCAGCAACTTCGGCAGGCTACCCTGTGTCAAGATACTCGGACTTTATGCAACGCCATGGATCAGGTCCAGGGTCTCCCAACATGTCCCATGCACAATTTTCTTCCGTGGGCCTTCAGGCTCAGAAACGAGCCTACCGGCAAAGGAGAAAGGATCCAAGCTGTGATGCATGTCGAGAGCGTAAGGTGAAAGTTCGTGATGTGACCTTCTCACGATGTGAACCAGTTCAGATGGAGAATCAGATGCTAAGCTTTGCTGTAGTGTGACGCTACCGATACATCAAGTTGTTCCGAGTGCTCGAGCAGAAACGTCAAATGTCAGTTTACAAAAGAGACCAATCGACGGATGTCTTCCATCAAGTCAGTCGCCCAAAGGACTGCACGAAGATCTCTTGTTCAAGGCTAATCTCTGGTGTAGACAAGTCCAAGATCTAGAGAAGCAACTGGCCCATGCTAGACAGCAATTGAGCCATCTCCGTTCCGTGACGAATGATGGCGATACAGCAGAAACTCTAGCGACCAACCGGCCTGCCTTACAACCTCCAAGGTCCGAGCCAATTCAGCCAGGCATCAATAAGTCAAGAGCAAATGCAGACTTCGCAGAGGTGCGTTCAAACCTACAGAGATACGGAAGGGATATTTTCAAACAACCATCCTCCCATCATCAAGCTCTCTCGGAGTCTCCGTCCTCTTCCCCCTTTTCCCTACCGGACCTTCCCCCTAAAAGCGTGGCCGATGACCTACTTCGTCAGTACCATGTCTCGTTCCATCTGACCCTACCAATCCTCCACTGGCCTTCCTTCATGCAGACTTATGAGGAAGCATATAGAGAGGGATCTTTGAAGAGAGTACCTCGGATACGGAGCGCTTTACTATTTCTCGTTCTTGGCTGCAGCAATCTTGTTCGTTCTTGGAGGGACTGTTGGAAATTTCTTGAGATATCCAAAAGTCTTATTGATATTTGGACGGAAGAAATCTCTTTGGACCATGTACGATGTGCTCTACTGAGTAGCATCGTTCTGGTCGAGATGAACCTCAAGTCTGCTGGTTGGACCTGGCTTGGTTGTGCTATACGGATTGCTCAAGACATTGGTCTGCATCGCGAAGCAGGTAAACGGTCCGCAGTTGAGGATGAAATGCGTCGACGAGTTTGGTGGAGTCTCTATTCTAGTGATCGGTTGGTGCCCGATGATTCAAACACTTAGGGTTGACGCTGATGTTATCAGATTACTGTCTTTGGAATTAGGAAGGCCGGTCATGATCAATGACGAAGAGTGTGAAGTCGACTTACCCAGCCCGGTGGACGATCGCTATCTTTCAGGAGAGGGTATGAGGGTTCATGGCAGAGAGCCGCAATCTACAACGTCACTTCTTCCCACTCTCCAAGTTGTCCGGTCGATATCCCAGCTGATCAAAGCTCTGAGGGCAACTACCCTTACCCAATCCGTTCTACAGTCTTTCGACTCGTTATTCGGTGACTGTGTGGCTGCCTTTCCCGCTCACCATCATATTCACTCGGATGAATATCTTGAACCCTCTTCTCTTTCGCCATTGCTCTGCTTACAGAGTGCCCGCCTCATGCTTTATCGCCATAACTTGACAGTGGCCTCTCCGCCCGAAGCTCGATCTGCAGCTATCCATGATTGTGTCATTGTTGCGCAAGACACAGCACGACTCCTTTCCCGGTGTATGCAAGACCCCCTTGAAACCTCAGGACAACCACCAACACACCAAGATAAATGGGGAGCACGCCTCGCTTTGGCGTCGACCGCATTCTCCTGTACGCACATATGGCGGTGTACCTTGTTCTTGTGCTTCGGGGGTGCTTATGATGCTGCCCTGCTGTGTGCTCGCGCTACCGCTGTGGTGGGTGATGCTCGACCAGTCAACACTTCATGCGGCCAATACTTAGAATTTTTTCTAAGGCGGCTGATGTCAAAGCTACGATACGGAGAAAAAGCCCACTTGAACACTGACGAAGAAATGATTGCTTATGTATCCGCGGATCTTCAAGCAAGTATCGAAGGTTCCTGGGTTTGGCAAGGAGCGGAAAATGACTTCCAACTTAGCGAACGCTTCAAGTATCCGGTTCCCGCAGATCCAGGCAATGCCGGCGACAGTCGCCGTGAAGCAACGACACAAGAGGAAGACAACGAGTGGGCTGGATGGGATAGGATTTTAGAGATCCTAGAACAGCTCATCCAAGAAGAACAGCGCGAGCAACAACATCTGATAAGCCAGGGGTTCCCTTCGCGAATGCAGCAGGATCCAACACAGGCTTCTTCGTCACGGAACTCGAGCTCTCTACAGGATAGCCCTGCCTCTTCGAACCGGATTAGCATTGCCAACATCATCTAGAAGATGTCATTGTCTTCAGGACCACTGGACAGCCAAAAGTCGATGATTTGTAAAGCATCGTCGAATCCAGCGATCAAGGAGCATGAACTTTTGTGCCTGTTTTGAGCGCATGAGATCTGCGACGTGCAGTTTCTCCGAGACTCTATGCAAGGTCATTTGAGCAGCCGTGGGTCTTATTGAGGAGATTATGCGTGGGGGAGCGTCGGCAAAGGCGCAGAGTCATTAGGGTAGGGCATGAGAGGGATTGCATGAGGACCATGAAGACGAGCACAGGAGCCACAGGAACCTGTCCATAGGCTGCAATATTTTCTCTACCTTCCATTGTATATAGTAAATTCTATTCTCTCTAACATGATTGATTCTTTGTTCATCAATACATCCACCTAACAGCGAAATCGACTTATAAAACATGTACTTGCATGAATCTGTCTGCGTTACACGAGAGGCCGGAATTATGCGGGCAAGCATAAAGCCAGGGATGGATAGAACCGATCAGGCGGCGCATCATGTGCAAAGAGAACGAATGCAGGATCTCATACACGTTATTACCTTTCGGCATTCCCGGTTCCGCAGCAATGGTAACTTGGTAAGATTTAACTTATCTTCTGACGCGCTTTGTCCAGAGATTCGGGACTTCATAGTCGCACGACACATTCTCTTCAATATCCGGACTGCCTCTTTCGCTCTATGGACCATTTCTTCTCTCTTCTTTCTTGCGGGCCGTAAAGAGAGTGTGCGAGACCCGGGTCAGGGACAGTGTGAAGTCTTACAATATCAAGCACTCGTACGTACTAACTGTCGTCTTGACGTAGTCAAGCCACTTACCCCCCAAGAAACGGTGTGGCGCAGCATGGTTTCAAAGATGACAAGCCTCATCTTTCCTTCTGTTCCTGATTTTACTATGGTTTCTTTTTATATGCTACTCTCTATCCATACTCGATACGTATCGTGTTACTCGTGCTATGGACTATAGACGGAATACGAAAGTCACACTTCTTGCTGCGTCTCTTTCAAGACACTCTACATTCAGCTGTATTGTCATGACGATTGTTTCTACCCAACCGCTAATCCCACACTCTTCCGCGGGCACGTACCACTCTTCAGATCCGCCCGTCTCCGATCAGCCTTGTCTCCCCCGGCCTTGTCTCTTGAACTCTTTCTGTCACTTCACCATATGATCAATTCTAACGTGAACCATGCCTTTCCGAGAGAAGATGAAGCGTGCCTTTGGGCGACCCCATGGCGACAGTGGATCTGAGCTTTCCCTAACATCCTCTAAATCCTCAAAGAAACCGAACACTGGGCAGCCTGACAATGTATACAAAGTGGGCGAGCCAATGCCGAAACCCAAGTATCGAGGCCCATACAACAAGGAGCATCAAGAGAAGCTGTCTGCGTTTAGTTTTTCGGAAGCGTGGAAGTCACGGCGGAAGAGCGACAATAGCTTGTATAGCCCAATGGGATCAAGGCTTCCCAGCCAGATGGGCAGTCTGAAGAGTCGCAAGAGTCTGGCAGCGACGAGAAGCCGGCGACATAGTCATGTGGATGGGATGGTCGTTGAGAGCGCAGATGGAGACGACGATGTGATGAACGGTAGGAATCAAGATTGGCAATGAACATTGACTACTCTGCATCAAGATGTTAATATGTTTCCAGTGGGATTGTCGAGACAGCATACACTTGAGGAGAACACGAGACCAAGGACTGACGGGAGTGCGACTACGAAAGTCAATGGCCTTGAACCTACGAGGACAATTACAAATGGATATCCCAACAGCGGACATCACGGCAAGCCGTTCACTGAGGATGAGCTCACTCATGCGTTGACGAAGACTACACTGAAGCCTTCAGCATCAGACAGTCATTAAAGAAAGTTATTAAACGGGCTTCGAGGCTTGAGTCGGATGCCACTCTGCCCGCACCGTCTAGCGCTTCGCTTCGGCCCCAGATTTACCGACTTTGTGGTCTCTCGTTGACCGAGTCGTTGATCAAGAGGGGCCCCCGTGAGGGGCTATTACCTTATTATTCCACCTGCTTCTTCTATACCGATTACCAATATTGGATTCGATTCCTAACGGCGCTGGTACAACGGTGTAGTGGTTTTGTGTCTTTTCTATTGGTGCATGAAAGTCGGAAGCTGCCGGCAATCTCCTGCCTCGTTGCCGGGAGGTTGTTTCCTCTCGAGCGAAGCTTCCCCGCATATCAAATACCCTTACTCTATGGTATTGCTGGGGACGGGACTGCTTGCTCCAGTCCATGTTAAGAATCAAGCACCCAAAATAGTAACATCGATTACATATCGATTGGTAAGCTACCGTATAAAACATATGGGGTTTCCTCTGGTTGACCGCGCTGGTCAAGCAACCTCTGCTCCAATTCCGCCAAGATGCTTTCCATTTTGAACTCCTTTGTCTTTGGCGCAGTGTTAGTGGCTAGTGCATTAGCTACGCCGTTCAATCCTAGGCCCTTTGATCCTGTCCTCAGCAAGAGGCAAAGCGCATCTTCGTCGAAAGACTTAGTGGTTGACTTTGGTTATGAGCAGTATCAAGGCGTTGCGAACTCTACTACAGGCTTGAACACCTGGAGGGGAATGCGGTATGCGGCTCCTCCAACAGGCCAGTTGCGCTGGCAGGCGCCTCATACTCCGGCTATAAACCGAGGTCAGGTAATACCAGCCAATGCCTTACCTCGCAGATGCCCCCAGGCTCGTTCTCCACTTCCGCCAAAGTTCAACTTTACAGGGACCGAAGATTGTCTTTTCCTAAGTGTTTACGCTCCTGCCAACGCTACTAATTTACCAGTGCTAGTATGGATCCACGGAGGTGGATACGGAGCCGGGCAGGGAAGCGAGGATCTGTCGCCAATCATCAATACCAACAACAAAAACTTCATTGGAGTTGCAATCCAATACCGTCTCGGAGCCTTTGGATTCATGTCCTCTGATGAGATCCACCGTTTTGGAGTAGTCAATGCTGGTCTGCTAGACCAAACCTTCGCTTTGCAATGGGTGCAGAGCTACATCCACTTATTTGGTGGAAATGCCTCTCAAGTCACCATAAGTGGTGAAAGCGCTGGAGGAGGCTCTGTTATGCTGCAGGCCATGGCTTTCGGAGGCAATCTAGGAGAATCTCTGTTCAGCAATGCTATTGCCGCATCTCCCTACTTGCCGATGCAATATGGGTATGCAGACTTCGTTCCTTCACAATCATACTACGCGTTTGCCCAGACAGTGGGCTGTTTTGACGATCTCGCTCAAAACAACGCCAGCAACTCCATCTTCCAGTGTCTGGTCGGCAAAGACACCATGACGCTTCAGAACGCAAGTGCATACATCACAGCTTCCGGCAAGTACGCGACCTGGGGTTTTCTCCCTGTAACAGATGGCTCCTACATCCAACAACTCCCCAGCCAGCAACTCCTCAAAAAGCAGATTAACGGTGTGCGCATGCTCTCCGGTAACAACGCCAACGAAGGCCCTGCGTTCGCTCCACAGAACATCGTCACGGAAGAAGATTTTATCACATTCCTCGGAAACACCTTCCCCCTCTTTACCGATGATGATATATCTCGCGTCCTGCGCTACTACCCTTCCACCAATGCCTCTGTCATGCCTGGAGCCCCGGACTTTGCTACCTCAGGTACTACCAACCCTACGGCGCTGAACGAAAGCACCTTTGGCACTGGCCAGCAACAGCGCGCAGATAACGTCTACGCTGAAACCACCTTTGTCTGTCCGAGCTACTGGGTTGCCGAAGCCTTCACCAACAAAGGCCGCGAAGCATGGAAATATCAATACTCCGTCATCGGCGCCCAACACGGGGCAGACGTAACCGGGTACTTTGGTCCTGCAACCCCCAATCAAGGACCGGATTTGGAACGCGCTTTCATGACCATCTGGGGCAATTTCATCACCCAAAACAACCCCTCCATCTCCGCATCCATTGCCGCCGGTGGGAACGCCAGCATGTCCAACGCCCCGGCCAACCCGATCACCAACTGGCCGGCCTACACGGTTGCGAATCCTTACCAGATCAACCTGAACGAGACTGGGGGACAGCCGTACTCGGCTCCAAGTTTTAGTACCAGTGCGCCCAACATCACGCAGTTTAGGAACCCAGGGTTGAAGAATGACATTCAGCTGGTTGACGCATACTCGTGGGAAGGGGGAAGAGGGACCAGATGTGAATTCTGGAGGAGCGTGGCTTCGATTGTGCCGGAATAGGGTCACGGTTAGGGAAGAAAGGAGCACGAGGAAGACGTTGTTGGATCCACGTGGATGTGGTGCTTGTACATAGCTTCTGAAGCTTATATGGGTGTGGATGGAACGGTAATGAACGAGCTATACAACAAGAGAACCATTTCTCATAACACACTTGACACACATGGGATTCCATAATATCCATCATTATTGTCCACCAGATTCCTGCACGGTACTCAGGAACTTGACATGCCTCTTCCCGTCGTTTTGATCACCGATAGATCCTTGGTTGGATCGTGGCTGGACCGGGCTAGAAGCAAAACCGCCCCGCATGACGTAGTCCCCTCACAAAATGCGCTAAAACATTTTCCCAGCCGCGCCTGTTCGTTGGATGACTACTCCGGATTGGCGCTGTCCCAATTGACAGTTTGACATCGAAATGAGAAAGCTCGTTCGAGACAATCTGAACACATTCATAGTGATTGAACCGTCGCTTCGAAGATACATAGTTGTGCTCGAGAAACATTCGATTGACCCAGAACGCGAAGTCATGTGCTCGCAATTTGCTGGTTCTCAAGGCACGACCTTTGATTATCTAGCGTCAAGTGTACCACTCTCGTACGGCTCGTGCAGCAGCGTCGCTTCTTCATGGTCAGGATGTGTGGTAGCCTTATGCTTTCCGAGTGGAGTGTGGGGTGTGGCGTGTGATGTGGCTATGCTAGTTTGGCTTTCATGGCACTCTAGACGACGCCCAATGACTTCATCACCCAAGAAAAGTGTTGCGGGAAACAAACTTGGCCTTGTGGCTCCATATGAATCGTCCTTGATTTTTCGGTTGGAGGGGAATAGGCAAATAAATACTTTTTGCGAAGCTCGTACTGTACCTTCCGACATCGTTACTCCACTACTGTTTTCAACCCCCCCTCATCTTCTCCTCAAGCGATTACGTCTATCATCTGCATATCCTTGACAGCTGTAGTAGTTCCCAGATACTCTTGACGCAGTCCTATCAAAAACCACTGAGTTGCAATCATGGACAAGCTCAAGAACATAATGTAAGCTTTTTCCTCCGTCCTGAAGCGAGAGTCTTACTGACGAATCAAAGCAACCCTGGTAGTAAGAAAGACGACGAAGTCATGTACGGCTCCGGACGATCTGGCGACCCAGTCCACACTGGCACAACAACTGGCCAAGCCAGCCATCTCGGCAGCAGCACTACCGGCACAAATGGCCCTTTCTCATCTACGACAAATCCAACTTCAAGCACAACTTCAGGGCTAGGAAGCAGCACATCCGCAGGCCCTCTAGGTTCCAGCACCACTGGAACAACCACCTCCGGTATGAACAACCCACCTTCTACCTCCAGAATGCCTGTGAACAGCGATGCTGCGTCGACCACCAGCATCAAGTCAGGCGTGGAAGGCTATCCCCGGTCAACATCGACGCTGACGGGATCCTCAGGCATGGACGATCCCCTCGATACTAACAAGCCTCTGCCACGCGAGCCAGCGACAAGGGGCTCTGGATTGACGGGGACTTCTGGTAGTGGTTTGACCGGCAGCAGTCTACCAGACCGTAGTGTCGGCAGGTAAGCAAGATCTCTATCTTTCGGTTTGCAGCATCTAATCTGTTTTGGCAGCTCTGGGCTTGGAAACACCTCTTCAAGAACAGGAGACTCCCATCTAGAACGAGACGCTGCCCTTGGTGCTGGAGGTTTTGGTACAGCTAGCGCTCTTCACCACCACCATGACCGAGAACGTGACACGCTTGGCTCTGATACCACCGGTCGATCGTTCCCACTAGGCGGAAACTCAACTTCAACCACGGGCTCAGGGTACCCTTCAACCATTATTGGCAACACTACCGCTGGGCCGCACTCATCAAATCTCGCAAACAAAGCCGATCCTCGTGTTGACAGCGATCTGGATGGATCCCGTAATATGGGCGGCTCTGGGCTGGGTTCGGGGACTGGTCCAACCACTGGATCTAGCCATCAAGGCCATTTGGGCCGTGACGCTGCAGTTGGGGCTGGATCTGTAGGAGCATCTGGGTTAGCAGAGCATGAGCTACGAGGTGATCGTGGGACAATTGGCACTGGTGTAGGCTATGGACCGGAATCATGGGAGCATGATCACAAACAGCACGGTCATCAATTTGGAGGCGACCCTTGTGGATCTGAAGGTCCAGTACCGGGGCCACATTTCTCCAAAGGCCCTCACGCAACTGACACCGCAAATCATCTTGACCCACACGTGGCTAGCCCCGTGATTCCAATTGGGTCTACAAGCGGAACCGGGAATACGGGTTCAACCACTGGAACAGGTATTGGCTCTACCTCTGGGACAAGCGTCGGTTCAACAGGTACCGGAAGCAACCATTTGGGCCGCGATGCTGCGGTGGCTGGAGGAGTCGGTACTGCTGGCGTTGGAGCATATGAAGCAGGCCGAGGATCATCTGATCCCTCCACATCTGCAGGATCCGCTCCTAACACCGCTGGCCCCCACAAGTCAGATATGTTGAACAAATTGGATCCTCGTGTAGACTCTGATATGTCAAAGCAGCAGAGCTCTACAGGCACAACTGGGACATCGGGCATTGGGGGTACCTCCACGACCGGAACATCAGGCTACCCATCAACTTCATCAACCACTGGTCGAGACCATCACTTGGGCCGTGATGCAGGATTGATTGGTGCTGGAGGTGCGGCAGCGTACGAAGCTGACAAGCATCATCACAACAAGGAATCGGGTCTCACCGGAACTTCACGAACTACGAATCCTGGAATTGGTGGCATTGGACCAGATTATAGTAATGACTCAGCTATGAGAGGATCAGGTACAACTGCAACCCCTGGCCATGACAATCACCTCGGCCGTGATGCAGGATTGGCTGCTGCAGGAGGCGTTACTGCGTATGAAGCTGAGAAGCATCATGGACACCACCATCCTTCCGGTACAACGGCGTCAGGATATGAGAATCCATACCCCAGATCGACCGTTGATCCTCGCGTAGACTCCACTGAGCGTACTGGCACCACAGGTGCAACCCCTACAATTGGCTCAACCGATCACCACTATGGGCGTGATGCTGGTTTGGCTGGCACTGGAGGAGCTGCGGCCTACGAGGCAGAGAAGCATCACCACAACAAGCATGATCCAACAACTACTACTGGTATCTCAAGCGACCCTAACCAACCTACGTCTACTGGACACCACTATGGCCGTGATGCTGGGCTTGTTGGCGCTGGTGGAGCTGCTGCTTACGAAGCAGATAAGCACCATGATAAGCACCACGACAAATATGACCCAACCACTACTACCGGTACCTCCACGCATGGTGATCACCACCATGGCCGTGACGCTGCTATTGCAGGAGGCGTTGGTGCTGTGGGGGGTGCAGAGTTCTCCAAGAAGGAAGCAGAGAAGATTCAGAAGGAGCAAGAGAAAGAACATAAGAAACATATCAAGGAGGAGGAGAAGCATATGAAGGAGCATGAGAAGCACGAGAAGCACGATGAGAAGAAGCACGGTGGTCTTCTCGGCAAGCTCTTCCACCACAATAAAGCCGACAAGGAGGAGCGTAAAGAGGAGAAACTCGAACGAGAAGGCCTCAGTGACACTAAGCACCACGGCCACCACCACGGTGCTGAGGCCGCTGCTGGTGTAGGCGCGGTAGGTGCTGCGGGAGCTGGTTTGACGGAGACAGAGAGACACCACGAAGGACATGAGCACGAACGTAATAGGTTGCACAAGGATCCACCGAACACAGACACTGAGTACGCTTCTGCTCCCACAAGCGGATACGCGTCGCAAGTCACCGGCGGAACTGGAACAACTGCCCTTGCTCAAGGAGAGTCAGTGGAGCGCGGTTCGCATCTCACCGGGGTGGGTAACAAGTTAGATCCTAGGTAAGCTTTCCAATGTCCTATTACTGCACACGCATTTGAAGTACTAATATTATACAGTGTTCCTGACCGGGGTGAGAACGTTACCACCAGTCCCGATGGTCGAGTCGTTGAGCCTCATACCGGTCTCCCCATCGATTTGAGCAAAGGGACTGGCGCTGGCGGAACTGACGGTGGACCAGTGCCCGGATTTCATAGCCATCACACGGGTGCTGGATCCGGCACTGGTGCTGGCTTGTAAAGAACATGTTGATAAAAGCGAAGCCTAATGGATTGATAAGGCCGAACTGCGTGCATCTTGTGATTACTCTAGCATTGATGTGCGCGATGCCGATGCTGATGTTCATGATACTCACATATGCTAATGCTACGATGTTAATTAACATGAGAATTCTCACCCTCGTGATTATGCATTTTAAACGGTATTGATATTGTAAACGTTCTCTGCGATGAAGTACGCTAAGTCGATTACGGAATACGGATCTTGTTATTGACGACAAGCTTTGCCAAGGCAGAACCCCTGTAAGGTACCGTATTGGCCCGACCGAGACATCGTCACTCCCGTTCTCTACACGAAAGTCGTGGGGTGGAACTGGAAGGGCGGGGGATAATTGAATTCACAAAATCAATTAATCTTCCACTTGCTTTTCAATACTTTACACTCGTAGACCTTCTATCTATTGACATACCTCAACTCCTCTCATACCATTTAGACCAAAATCTATCTAGCCAACTGTCAACATGGTTCATCTTGCCAGCGTTCCTAGCGACAAAGATGTTAATTCTCCGTTGGTAGCTGGAATGGAAAATATCAAGCTCGAACCCTGCAGCGATGAGGAAGTCACCGCTTCAGTCTACGGCTCCCGTTATGCCGCTGAAACTCTACCGTTACATGAAATGCCAGAGAAGGAGATGCCCAAAGAAGTAGCCTATCGTATGATTAAAGATGATCTTACTCTTGATGGTAATCCTGTGCTCAACCTGGCGAGTTTCGTGACAACATACATGGTGAGTGGGAGGTAGTCATAGGCCTTTGGAAGCTCGATTGACTTTAGAGCAGGAAGAAGAGGTCGAGAAGCTCATGGCCGACGCTTTACCGAAGAACT
>JAABUO010005187.1_pt1 | contig 15243 bp, 20 predicted proteins | sample 5559291 | NCBI WGS metagenome assembly JAABUO01 (sample SAMN10711878, study PRJNA513372) | rock metagenome | isolation source: Antarctica rocks | place: Antarctica: Victoria Land, Finger Mt sud
CAAGCAATTAGACTGACAATGATGCATGTGCTGCAGGCAAAAGTGAGGACAGGCGACACTTCAGCATTCATTTGTGAACTTCTTTCACATCATGATGGGCTCCAGTGCACATCTCCATGGCATCTCTGTTGGCATCTGCCCCAAAAGCTTGCAGCTCACTCGTCCCAGGCGCCGTCCATTCAACCTCCACACACACAGCTCAGCAGGAGCAGTGTTCTTGTCAGGCTTGGCTGGCATTGACGGAGTCACCCGTCCTGCTAGCCAGCAGCAGGCTGTTTCCAAGGAGTTTCAGCAGCTCGGCTTGTCTGAGAAGGCAACCAGCTCAATCCTCAAGAAATACCCAGCATACCTGAAATGGGATGTAGTACAAGATCTGCAGCCAGCCATTCAGCAGTGGCATGACCAGCTTGGGCAGCATGTCGAAAAAGCTCTGCGGCGTGATGCACGTCTGCTGTCCTATACTGCTGTCAGACGTGAGGAGCACTACGCCTGGCTACTATCTATTGGGGTTCAGGATCCTCAGAAGCTCATTGTGAGGGAGCCTAGAATCTTGCAATACAGTCTGAAAGCAATGCAAGACAGAGTCAATGCACTTGTTGCCACCGGCTACTCCTCACAGCAGGTAGCTGCTCTGCTTGAGCAACACCCTCGCATAATGCTCAAGAAAGAAGAGGCGCTGCAGAAACAGCTTCGGTTTGTTGCTCACATTCTTGAGGTGCCTGTGACATCATCTGAGGTGCTTCAGTTTGTGATGAGAGTCAATGGCAAGTCCAACTTCTTTACCAGCAATGTCAACACCCAGAGAGAAGGCTTGGCCTTTCTGAAGAAGATGGGCGTTTCCAAACAGGGAATGGCAAAAGCTTTGAAACACAATGTATGCCGCAGCACCCCTGGTGAAATGAAGCTCAGATGCCAACACTTGACTGCTAGACTTGGTCTTAGCAATGAGTCTTTGACACGTATACTGGGCAACCTGCCCACGGTGCTGCTGCGTCAACCTGCACGCCTTGAGACCAACCTGAGGCGGCTTGAGGATTTAGGTTTTAGCAGTGGTCAAGTCCGAAGCATGGCCACCCGGCGGCCTACCTTGCTCACTGCCAACTGGGACACTGCATTGCAAAAGGAGAAATGGCACTTCCTGACAAATATTGTGCGTATACCACTGGAAAGGTTGGAGCGTAGTCCTGCCATCCTGATTGCAGGCATGCAGTTAACACTGCCTCGTTGGCAATTTCTCTGCCTTCTGGCAAATGCAGGCCAGCTGAAGAGCTCCAGACCAATCGACATTTTGTGCAAGAGTATTGCTTACCCAGACAAGAGATTTGTTGAAGCCCTGAACTGTACAGGCATGCGTGTAGTGTATGACGAATCTTTCAAGAAGGCTTGTTTGGCAAGCTATGTCCCTAAATTTCTTGACGCTTGAGTGAGTGTTTGCAAGACATGTTCCTTTGATTGCATTGCATGGCGGATGCTTTCTGATATCTGTGCTGTGCTCTGGCTGCACCACAACTCTGTTTGACGACAGGGAGTGATGCTGCTGCTTGGGTATGCAGGGTACTGACACCTTTTTTAGCCACTGTTACTGCCAGCTCTGTCGACATCTGGGTATATTGCATTCTCGATCCTTTGCTTCGCCAGATATGGTATGAACACGAGGACTGCAGTGTAGTTACACATGCATGTGATATTTACACATATGTGATGCTGGAGGTCGTCCCATTGCATGATGTCTGTGCCTTGATAGGCTTTGCAGCACCTTGCATTAAATGATTTGCGACACTGAGTGGAGCAGTGCAACCTGGTAGCATGTGCAAACGCGACAGTCAGATTAAATTGCAGGGCAGCACCGAAAAACACATCAGCACTTCAGTAAATGCTGATGCGCAGTAAAGGCACACTGAGCAGAGCTGAGTCTCTGACACCTGGGCCAGGGCTTGTTTCACATTGTCACTGGCAAATGCACCTGGCACGTGCTCATCACATGGTCACGTCACAACAGTTTGAAAACGAAAAATTAGTCGATGATCTGTTCCCCTGTGGAGAACAGATTCCATATGACAGTGCCAACAAGATACAGTCCAATCGCAACTCTCCAAACATCATCCCAAGTGCCTGTCTTCAAAATCATGCCTGTAGCTGCTGTGCCTAGAACACCAGCCAACACTCCTGCAGTGTTTGACATGCCCAGCAAAACACCAGAGTACCTTGGAGCAATGTCCTGCACATGAGAGGTAGCTGTCAGACATGGGGCTGCAGACAAGCAGCTTCTGACAGACTACAATGAGATTGGCATAGCTTGTGATTGGCATGACTGCATGCACATGAAATTCAATCAGAAGCACAGATAATAAAGATGAACACTGTCTGAGCAACATGTGTTGTGAGGCCCTCAATGTGCAAATTGAGTAAAAAGCAACACAAATTTGGGACCTGAGCGTGACCCACAGACAGTACAGCCCTGATGTAGAAGCATGCTACTGGGTAACTACCTGGTGATTGGAGTAGAGGCCAGATTGTGAGCAGGCATCCAGCCCCTGGCAGGCCATCATGCACGCCACAGCCCCTCCCACTGATGTCACCTTGCTCAGCTGTGTCAAGAAGAATGCCGGACCCAGAAACCCAATCTGCACACCCCAGATTCTGATAATAGACTGCAATTTTGGGCTAGCTGGCCCCAACGACTGTTGAAACCCTGACTGACTGACTCCAGCAAAAGCACTGCTGGCAAGCAATGTTACCAACAGTTGTGACTTTCATACGCTGACTCATGCATAGGGGTGAAATATAGATTGGTCACTTCTTCAAATTCACGGCGCATGGTTGTCAGCTCTGATGTTTGCTGCAGTGAGCGTAACCCCACCCCAACACAAGACACATGCTCCAGACCACGTGATGATGAGCACATGCCCACATGATGATCACATGAGAATCACATGGGAATGGCCACATTATGATCATGAGCACATGCAAAGCACCGTATCTCTGTCATGATGATGCCTTTAAAATCACATGGGAATGACCACATCATGGTCATGACCACGTGCGAAGCACCATACCTCTGTCTGGACAGTGTCTTGACAGAGCTGTGGCTTACCGACTGCATGATCTTGCGCACTCTGGTTACGCTGACTCCTTTCTGGACCATGGCATCTGCCACCCAGCCACCAATGTTAGCAGCGATGGCCATAGTAATCCAGGGCAGCACTGAGTAGATGCCTGACTTCATCAGATCCAGCCCCAGGACTTGGTTGTAGTAGGTGGGCATCCAGGTCAATAGGATGAAGGTTCCCCAGTTATGGCAAAAGTGGGAAAGGATCAAGGCCCAAACCGGTCGCTTGGACAGGATGAGTTTCCAAGGAACCTTCGTACCTTCTCTCTGCATGAAAAGTCAGAATGATTCAGATAGCTGAAAGCTTGGCGCAACTGCTTTGGAGCCGAGAGGCGTCTTGAGAAGTACAAACCATGTCCATGAATGATTGCTTGCATGCCGTTTTTCTTTGGCATGTTATCGAGCGGGGTCTGTGCTCAAGCTGTATATGCTAAGCAAAAGATGCATGTCTCGGCACGCTCTAATGGTACACAGCGCTGACCACTAGAAGCTGACGCACTCTGTCGCTGTAATGTTGTATATATGCTGCAAGGATACAAGCTTGAGCTTTTGAGAAGTTCGACCAAGATGCACTGTGCAGACTTAGATACTGTCCATACAATGCAAACCACATATACTACCGTATCCACTACAGCAGACAGCTTTGCAGTATGATTGTCTCGCCTACCTGCTTGATTGTCTGGCTGGTGATGTAGTCTCTCTCCTCTTTGCTGATTTTGTTGTCCACAGCAGGTGAGCTGGACGCATTCTTCTCCCAGGCCAGAAACCAGAAGATGCCAATGAAGCCGAAGACATAGAAGACTGACGGCCATTGTAGCCTGGACACCATGTGGGGCGACAGGGCCAGTCCCATGATTGAGCCAGAGTACATGCCGCTGTACACCAAAGCCAGTGATCTTGACCTCTCACCGACTGGAACCCACCTGAAGCAGAAGCACACGCATAAAAATGCAACACAGATTACACTGTTTTAGAAAGTTGATGGTCACAATTGCAACATTGCTGTGCTGGCCTAGGACTTGCAAGCAACATCAAAATCTACCTCGGTTGCATGAGCATGTAATGGATTATCATTATCAGCCGTAATTTGGTGTCTTTTTGGCAATGCAAGATTAAGCCTGAGCAAGCAGATGTCATGCTGTCTACACAGCTGACAACATTGACTATTCATATGCTGCTGTGAATTGTGATTGCCTGAGCAATGTGAAGGAAGCATCACACACACAGCCAGACAGCAGAGTGTGCAAAGCTGCTGTCCGATGGGGAAAACAAGCCTTGCCATAACACAACACACTCACGCAACTGCGCTGTAGTTTGTGAATGTTCTAAGATCTCAACCCACTGTCTGCTTTGCTTGACAAGCGCAAGAAAAAGAAGACACGTCTGGAAAGCAATCTTGTGTCATGTGACTGTTCAAACCATTGTAACAAAAGACCCTGTGTGGATGCAGAACAGACTGCTCTGGAGGGACAAGACTTGCCCTACATGTACCTGGCTCATCATGAGCCGGAATGCGTGGACATTACCTGGAAAGCAGGTTGTTCATGGCAGGCATAGCGACGCCCTCCCCCACCCCCATGCAGGCTCGCATGACCAGCAGCACAGGCAGGCCCAGGCTAGCTGCTAGGGGTGTCAGGGCTGTTGCCATTGACCACCAGATCACCCCAAAACTGAGCACCCTTTTGCCCCCAAACTTGTCTGCCCATACCCCTCCCAGAACCTGAGTCAGCAAGTACCCCCTGCAAAACAGAACAAGAACGAGATGTAAAAACAGTGCACGGCTGTCTGACAAATGATACTGAAGCTTCTGAGGTCAATTGTGAGGCCAGACAATCCAATACAGAGCCACAAGAGCAATGCAACCAGCATATGGCTTGAGGAACATCAGGTGTGTTGAAGAATGGATAGAAACGCTGAGCAACTGGCTTTTGGTACAGATACATATTTGTGGATACAAGCACGAGTCTGTTACAAACAACAAGCACGGATGAAGAGAAGCATCAGAACATCAAGCGCTTGCACTCTGCTGAAACGCCGTGCCAGCTCAGATGTCACTGAGGGTCATGTAATAGCAACGACAAATCACAAAGCAGTACTTATTGACTTGTTACGACGCAATGATGACAGTTCCACAAGAGAAGCATGCCAGATGAGTGACTGAGCATTACCAAAAGAAGGAGGATTGTACAATGCCAATGGTGGCAGTATCCCAGCCGTATTGCTGTGCCATGGGCAGGATGGCAATGCTCATGTTCACCCTGTCCATGTTACAAAGCATAAATGCTATGAAACACAATGCAATGATGGTCCACCGTCGCTTCCATCTACTAGGTGTGCTCACCGCCTGCAACCACATCAGATTGCTGGATGATCACAGGCTGTCACTTGTGTCTGGGAAACTGCCAGACAATGTTTTACTACCAGATCAGATTGTTTGATCTTCAAGTTGATGATTCATGCCAGTGTGTATATGTGTGTGTGCTGAGGTAGGGCGTGCCAAAGATAGCAGCAGCAGGTTCTTGTTGTTGCTGCAGCTTTTCAGATGTGCATGCATGAAAGGCTAAGAGGGGAGGGGGAGAGGAGTTGAATGGCAGCGAATATTGCTGTGAGCTGTGCTGAGCAAGCGTGAAGTGCAATGCAGCAGTGCAAATGGTTGCTGGTTGAATGATATTTTGAGGCAGACCTGTTGTGCAGCGTCTTCTGCATGAGCAACAGTCTCATCCGCAGCGTCCTGTGCTACTGAAGCACTGCCTGAGCCCAAACTACTTCCAGTCTGTAGCATACCAATGGCAACCTGGACATGTTTGCAAGTGTCAACGGAACAACACAAAGCTTGCTCACAAGCATGTGTGCATGTCTCACCTGAGAAGCCAACTTAGTCGCATCGTCCTCTTCTTGTGATTGGCCTTCCTGAGCAGCTGAACTTGCTGACACTCGCCTGTCATGCTGGTGAAATACCCTGTCGCTACTTGGGTGCAAGGTCTTTCGCCGGGTACCGAGCACCTTCCATGAGCAACGGGAACTTTGCCTGTTTGCTGTTGTAGCTGAGCGATAAATTCTTTGGGAAACAGTTATACGTCTGCCATTGAGTGATCTTGTTGACCAGGGGCGCTCAAGCCTGTGCAGCGGAAGAGACTGATTGATGGTTTGCCGCATAGAGCCATAATCGCAAAGCCGCGTGACAAAGTGATCAAGCACCTGGAGCGCAGCAAGGAACAGCCTTCGTGGGCACCACCATGCATTAAAGGCGTTCTCGACTTCAGCGCCCAGGTCGTTGACTGCATCGCAGCTGGCTACCCACACAACTGCAACCACTTTCTGTGCTTTGAGTCTTTGATAGCCAGGACAGCCGCAGGAGGAGTTCGTCGCTAACAGAGGTCAGGTGTGTGCAAAAGCAGCGAGTCAAACTGCAGCATGTTCGGATGCGTAGGCGCGTTTCGATGAGGGTCTTTGTGCCTGGGGTAGATGCGTGCTCGATGCACGTTTTCCGCCAGTTGTTGACCTCTCTGCAACAACGTTGGCAGCGTGAAAAAGCGCTTTCGATCGAATTCGGAGGCTGCACTGCAGCAACCGATTGTAACTTGTGGCACCCGTTCATCCTCTTCAAACTTCGCGACTCCATGCGCAGCATGCCTCCAGCATGGTAATGCCAGTGATCTTGAGCTAATCTCGCAGCGTTCTTTGGCAGCGATCGCACAGTTGGTACTGCTGCCTACCGTCGTGCACTGTATGCGGTGCTCAACACCAGCGCAGGTGTACGCGCAAAAGGCAGAAAAGCATCAGCCGGCGGTCACTCGAGTTTTATTGACCTGTCAAGCTCACAGACTTATGTCAGCACGGCCACAACTTACCGTGAGACCATCGGTGCTGCGTGCTCGCGACACCGCTATCGCACACGCTACCATGCAAGAGACTTCAGCACCGTCAGTTCAGCAAAGCAGCGGCAGGACATTGCTATGCACAAGTGTGACTGCCAGCACCTTCGAGCAAGCTTTGGACGAAATACGGCAGATATCAGAAGCAGGAGCTGACCTGATCGAGCTCCGACTGGATATGCTGACAGACTTCGATGCTGAGAAACTGCAGCAGATGCTAAATGAAACAGACACTCCCAAGCTGGTCACTATGCGACCAACATGGGAAGGGTAAAGCCAGCCTCCAGTTTGTCATACACATGTCTGCATGCAGCTCTCTTACATTGTTGCCCCACCCAAGTCACAGGATTTTCAGTCCTGAGTGCATCCTTTCATGTGCAAAGCATTGATGATAATAATGACAGCTGGAGCGGCTGTAACAAGCTATGTAGCACATAAGCAACTCTCTGCTCAATTTGCAGAGGCAACTATGATGGTCCTGAGCCTCAAAGGCTTGCAGTGCTGAAGTATGCCGCACATTTGGGAGCCTCTCATGTTGATGTAGAGCTCAAGGTGGCGACATACTTCTTTGCAGGTGACTGCAGCAACCTTTCAGCAAAAGGCCGCTCAGCATCTAATACATCACGCATGCACTCAGTGGCAATGCAGTCATTATGACGGTTTCATGCACCTAGAACGCACCAACGTCATGCTGAAGATTTCCACACTGTCAGCATTTTGCCAGTGCATCCTTAGCAAACCACAAGCTAGCAGTGTATCAGAAGCTTGCGATGGAAAGTGTTGTAGGAACTGTTACATCACCAAAGTACGTGATCTGCGCACTGCAGGTACGATTGCACAAACATTCAAGTATGTTGCTCATCAACAGTTTGTTCCCTTGCCTCCTCAAAGTGACTACCATCTCAATGCCTATGGAGAGGCAGGGCCAGCAGCAGTTGCTTTCAGCATCATTTCTTGAGCACTGTTCATCTCCCACCTGTTCATCTTCCACCTGTTCATCTCCCACCTGCTCACTTTTGCATGCAAGCTCTGACCAGTCTCACCCTTGCAGGAGGTGGACCAGTTCCAATAGACACCAAGGTCATTCTGTCGTCCCACAGCTTTGAGGAGACCCCCACAGACGCTGCGCTGGAAAACACACTGCAGCAGATGTGGGCCTTTGGGGCAGATGTTGCCAAGATAGCTACAACAGCTACAGACATTGTAGATTGTGCCAGAGTACTAACGCTACTGAAGACCTCACAAGGTGACCATGCTGAGCACTGTCTGGTTCTCATTCACAACTGCTGCTGCATCGCCAGGCGTACAAAACTCAGTGGTTGCCTTGTTGACGTCATGCATGCTGCATGTTATGTCTGGACTGCTGATTTTGGATGTCATTCCGGAATGGTCCGGATAGCAACGTTTGTTTTGGGCTTGAGTGCAAAATTGCTACAGCTGACTGCAGTTGTCTTGCTTCTTCATGCAAAAGCCCAGTTGTTCGTACGGTGATGCCTCAGCAGGCTGTTGCAAGACTTAGCTATGCTTCTTGACCCATCAGCTGCACTTGATCCTTGATGCTGCAGGGCCCATTAGACCTCTGTAGCCTTCTGCTGTCCAGACCTCCCCCTCACCCCAGCAAGTGCAGAATGTGTGAAGGGCATGCATGTGTGTGTAGCATGCAGTTGCTGTGTCCCATGAGCTGGTGGTGATGTTGCAGGACCGTGCATTGCCCTGTGTATGGGAGAGAGAGGGCAACCCACTCGAATGCTGGCTGCCAAGTATGGAGGGTACCTCACATTTGGGGCCTTGGGAGGGGGCAAGGAGAGCGCCCCCGGGCAACCCACCCTGCATCAGCTTAGACACATGTACCGCCTTCCAGACCTGACACCAAACTGTCAGGTGTTTAATCATTCCACGACATTGCACGTCACGCTAGTCAATACTATATGGGTGTAGTTGGCCTGCTTTCACACGTACACAGTGTGCATGCATCAAGACATAACCTGCTACCAGATGGCAGTTCATGATGCTGCTGAGTCACTTGGGTACAAGCAAAATTGGTTCAATCTTGAAATGTGTCACCCCACACCACCATAGCTTGATACAAAGGTACAATGGTGCGGTGAAACACAAGGCAAAACTCTAACATGTACATGCGACTGCGGCGATAAAATTTACATGCAATGGGGAAAGTCTCGAGCTCTTGCATGCGCAGATCTTTGGAGTCATAGGCAATCCAGTGTCACACAGCCGCAGCCCACAGCTGCATAATGCTGCAATGGCAGCAGCAGGCATTGATGCTGTGTACCTGCCTCTGCTGGTAGACAACCTGAAGAAGTTCCTGAAGACATACAGCAGTGCCGACTACGGCGGATTCAGTGTCACCATCCCGCACAAGGTATGCTGCCTATAGCAAAGCAAAGAAAAGTTTACGCTTTTCAGTGATCATAGCGGGAGCCTCCTAAGGAGGCAGCCTGGAGCGTTGTCTCTATAGCAGCTGTCTCATGCTTTACAATTCACAGCAACAATGCCTTAGTCAAGGCATGCAAGGCTTAACAATCACATCATGCAAGGCGTCACGGTCAAGGTAGCTAGAAAGCAACCGGATGGCTTGAACTGCTCCTCTACGTACATTAGACCTACACTATGCTTACAGATATTATATCTGGGGATTTCTTTGTGTGTTCATCTCTGCTTGTGTGTTGATTGAGCCTCGCCCTGACTCTCTAGTATGGCCACCAGGGTTTGACTGCCCACCCAAAACCTTCGCAGGCAAGTGCTCCCAAAACTGGCCGGTCTCCTTTGTTGTGATGTGTTTGGAGAGAGCAGTGTTGTTTCCACATCCCCTGTGAAGCACTGATGGCCGCTGTGGTCACGCACTACCTTATCCATTTATCATTTGTGTCTGCATTGGTACGTTGAGTCATGCAAATGTATGCATCTGGGATGTCTATCTGTAACCTTAACCCCTCTGCCTGGGCAATTTACTTGCAAAGCACCTATAGCAGCACTTGCTGCTTGATGCCATGCTAGCTGCATACATAAAGCTTCAACAGCAAAGCCAAGCTGCAGTGTCACACCACAAGTACCAAAACAGGTCCTGACAGATCTGGTGTCATGCAGCTAGCAGCGCTGGAATGTGCTGATGAAGTAGACCTTGTGGCACAACAGATTGGCGCCGTCAACACTTTAGTCCGCCAGTCGGATGGCAGTCTGAAGGGGTACAACACAGACTGGTCAGCAGCCATAACTGCCATTGAGAATGGCCTGCGTCCAGATTCCCACACAACAGCTGAGTCAACACCCAGTCAGCAGCAGGATGAGTCAGCCTCCAGTCAGCACAGTAGTGATTCAGTGTCTGGGCTGGGAGCAGAAGAGGCGACAACGTCTGGCAGGGTGTTTAACGAAGGGCAAGGCGAAAGGCAGAATGGGTCGGTTTTGAAGGGCAGAACAGTGGTGGTGATAGGAGCAGGCGGTGCTGGAAAGGCTCTTGCCTTTGGAGCTGCTCATAAGGGAGCCAAAGTCATCATTGCCAATAGGTCAGTCTCCTGCAAGGACTAGGAATGAGTGTCTTGATGGAATGGCAACTGCCTGCAATGCGAATGACACAGAACTATACATCAACACTTTCCGGACAAAGCCTGTGCGCATGTCAACCAACACTGTTCCAAGAGCTGACCTGTTGTGCATGCATCTGTACTCATTGGACGCTGTGGATTTCAGGCTGCTCTCCTTTCTCAGCAAGGTAAGCTGCGCTGTGCAGCATCATCCCACACTTGTGGGCACTCTTGTTTGGCTACACCACTCAACAGCAATGATGCATATAGTATGTGTTCTACTGAGTGTGTATCATCTGCTCAATGGCAGTGATGGACTGCTGCAGGACTGTGGGAAAAGCTGAGGCGCTAGCTGCTCAAATGCAAGGTGGAGCTCAGGCAATCTCTCTGGATCAGCTCAGCTCAGGTATGCTCATTGCTCAGATGCCTGCACCTGCACCTGCCAGCCTCACATAACCTCTGCCACCTCAGTTGAGCAGTGCACTTGACCAGCCCTGAATGAGTAAGTGACTGCCCTTACAGCAGCATCATGATGGGCGAGTAGTTTTCTCTGTGTGGTTTACCCTACTAACAGTGGGACACGATACTCTCTTCAAGCAAAACCGCCATCAGCTGAGTCTTGTCGCATACCATCTTGGTCTGTGCTTCCAAGCTGGAACGTCTGAATAGTCACATCTGGCTGTACACCTGGATTGTAGGAACCGTCAAATTGTTTCATGCAATCTGGGGCGCATGATAAGCATGCTATACTGCAGACTTTGATCATCTTGTTGCCAGCAATGTCAATGCCTTCATTGCATGGAGTTGCCAGCTTGAACATGCATCTACTTCATGCAGTCATTGCATCACAGATGGTTTGCCCCTTCATGAGCTGCTTAGTCAGATAGTCACTCAGTACTGAGCATGAACTGTGAGCCTTCATGTCGACTGAGCCGTGCTTCACCTGACAGAACAGACATGTCTCGTCATAGCTTGAATGGATGAGTGGATTTGGTGTATCTGCATGTCCGTCTGGTATGTATGTGCTGAAGCTCAGCATGCACTTGTCACATGCAGGTGAGGTCAAAGGCGATGTCCTGGCCAACACAACGTCTATAGGCATGCACCCACAAGAGGATGCCTCTCCTGTTTCTTCATCTGCGCTAGGCAGCTTTGACCTGGTCTTTGATGCAGTCTATACTCCCATGGACACCAGACTTTTACAGGTAAGCTGGTGGTAAACATTGTTTACAGCAGCATTATGTCACAATCGACAAATTGCATGAGCCAGCTAGCATTGAGATGTGCAAGGTATGGCAGAAGAAAGAGCATCACATTTTGCTATCAGTGTACATTTTCTGACTACCACTTGCCTTGCTTTGTCAGGACGCCAGAGCCGCTGGATGCAAGACTGTCAGTGGTGTTGAGATGTTCATAGGGCAGGCAGCCGAGCAGTTTGAGCTATTCACTGGACAGGAAGCACCAATTGATCTCATGCGGCAAGTAGTGCTGACAAGTTTGGGACAATGACTGTGCTGTCATGCTGATCGATCTTTGTGATTGATTGCAGCTTGATTTACTTTTTGAGCTACAATGTTGTTGCTGTGTGCTTAGCCAATGTGTCCGCATACAAGGACCTGCAAGGTATGCCAGCACCAGTGCCTGATACATAGAGCCACCTGCAGGCCACTAGCTGGTGCAATAGTAGTTGTTGCCAGCAGGTCAGCTAGGCTGTGATGTTGTGAGAACCAGTGTTGTTAAGAGACAGAGTCCTTAAAGCGATGTGGCCTTGTGTCAATCATTTCTCAATTGAGTTGGCAAACGAACTTGTCAACTTGTCAGATGTGATGACCTGCACTCGGAAATGCATCTTGGACACGTCAGCTACTGGTGCAGTCTTTGGTTTGGGCATGCAATGTCTGTGCTGTATGCTTATCAAGCAATCTGTGGTGTGAGACGGGTTTCCTGCTGAGACACTCATTTATGAGAAAAAGCATCTCTGGCTTAGGAATTGTAGCCACCGTTGAGTCAATGTCGTTGACACATCATGTTATTTCCGCCGCTGCCCGCCACCAGTGGTTTGGATTTTGAAGAGCAAAGCAAACGTTGACTATTTGTACCTTGCGGACGCAACAACATCCAGGTCACACATTCGTCAAACGTTTCCACAAAAGCAAGTGTAAAGCATCATGTCGACAGCCACCGCTCCCAGTTCCGGAAAGAAGGTAATCGTATAAGCTTTCCCGCTGATTCTTTACTTCCAGAGCTTGCGTGACAGCTCGCCGCGGAGATTGCAGATTTGCTCAGACTCTCTCTTTTGTACAGCACATTACACTGCGAAATGTTAAGAACAGCAACATGCTGTGGCTTCACAACACCTTCTGCCCGATCCACTAAGGATTTTGTTCATCACAGGACACCTCGGTTTCGGTAAAGGCAGGAAACCCCGCTGCCTTGAGTATCAACGCCTCCGCAGGTCCTCAGGCAAGTGCTCTGTCTACGTCTTTCATGTGTTAAGTAACTCCTTCCTATCTGAATTTTCAGGTAGCTGACTGAACTTTTGAATACTGCAGGCTGGAAATCAGACAGAGTACAGGAGCATGCTGCATTCGCAGGATACAGGGTCAGACTTTGCCGCTTCTGCACTTGCTGATGGTCCTGAAACACCAAAAGCACCTTTGACTGATGCCTCTAAGGAACAGACAGCTCAGAAATCCTACTTCTCACGCAGTGCTGAGCCTAAGCAGGCTCCTCTTCCTGACCTGCCCGTGCGTCAGTCCCACCTGTCCTCAACTGAGACTCAGAGCACCAAGAAGCCTGTCAACTTCACCTCCAGTTCTTCATTCACGCCCAAGCAGGCAGGGGAGGCCCAGGCTTGGGTTGCTCACTCTGATGGCCGCACAAATGACATCAAGGCTGCACCAGAGCTGAAGGCTGCAGTGCCTGCTAAGGGGGAGCACAGTCTGTCTGACCGTGACGCTCAGTACACTGGCAGCAAGAGCCCCTTGGCCAAGGACCTTGCTCAGGCAGCCAAGAAGGGCCAGCCTGTGGCATGGGTAGCACACAAGGACGGCCGCTTGGATGACATTGAGTCTGCCCCTGTACTGGCTGAGGCCCTGCCTGCCAAGGTCAGCAACAAGCTGACTGGCCCTGCTGGCAAGGGCAGGGGAGGATCAGGCTTCTTTGGCAAGGTACAGCCCCAGCTGCAAACTGTTCAGTTGCACACCCCTACTGCATGCAAGCAGCACAAGGGCTTGTTTGAGCAAGAGAGCATCCAGTATGTGTATCCACGCAAGCTGTTTGGCATGCTACTGCAGATTGCAGCAAGCAAGGACCTGACACCAATTTAGCTGCATGACAAGTTGCTGTGCATTTGATTCGTTGTGTAGTGGCAGTGACAATACGTGTCCTGTTGCAGGTGCTGAGTGGCGCAGTCCAGGTGGCCAAGATTGCCATCATTGTGGGGGTGACAGCCTTGGCAACAGACAAGGTGCAGAAGGAGTACTTGGCGCGCCAGGTATAACCACATGAGCTTCATGCATACCGTTGTCTGCACACGTCAACGAACACTCAGCTTCATATCGGGAACAATCATATATTTGATTGTGTCATGGTGACTTTTCATGTATGCTTGTGGTGTTTGTCTTGAAATGCAGGACTGTGTACACCTATTCTTAGGATTGCCCATAGTGCTGAGCTTGAGAGTGACATTTAGTTTGTGCACACAGGAGCGCCATGGACAGGACCACCCAGTCAAGCCTGTATCTGACAGAGGCCTCCTGGGAAGGAAGGTCTAAGGCTCACAAGATGCTGTCATTTTGTGGTCTGAGCAGTACGCAACACAATCAGAAATGCTCCTGATGTTTTCTTGCTGTGCATTTTGCACTGAGGTGCTACAGACTGGATGCAACAGCACGTGCCAAGGTAGCTTATCTGAGTGATGATGGCATTTGTTCAGTAACATCGGTAGACAGTCAGATATGCTGAGATGTGTGAGACCCAAGTGTGAGTTTGGATGTTGTATATACTGTTTGTGAAGTACATACAGCCTACAAGCTTTATGAATTTGAGGCAATACTGCACAGCACAACAATCAACTCAAGAGCTTTCGTGAACAAAAGAGCGTACAGAAGACACAGTCGAGCTACAGAACTGCACACTCAAGGGCGAAGCACTGCATGTACAGCAGGGTCAGGCAGTAGGGCTGCTAGCAGGGCGGTTGAGATGGCAAGCGCCCCTAACGAGGACACAGGACGTGCTGTTCCAATGCAAATTGCTTGGCAGTCGTGCGCAAGTATTGTGACCGCTGGACAAGCTGCAGGGCACCGATCTGCTTTCGGGCAGTCACGTCAAGCACTGTTTGCGGCAAAATAGTTGACGTGAAGATGTTTGGAATGTTTGGGGGTTTCGGTCTCGGCGGAGGAACGTTTGATTCCAATTACCGAGCTTACCCCGTGTCTTTCATTGACAAGAACGATGCAGAGCACGCGGACAAAGTGTTTCTGCCCCCCTCCGCCCTGGACAGGCTAGGTATGCAGTTGTTGTAAAGCGCTTGATCGCTATTCAATTACCTGTCGTTAGCTTCGTTTTGGGGTGCAGCGTCATTGCATATCGAGTATCCAATGCTCTTCAAAGTTGAGAACAGGAAAACAGGCAGAAGCACGCATTGCGGTGTCCTTGAGTTCATCGCTGACGAAGGACATGTGTACTTGCCATACTGGGTGAGAGCGCCATTTTACCC